>OOAT01000697.1_pt1 | contig 18701 bp, 10 predicted proteins | sample 1671441 | NCBI WGS metagenome assembly OOAT01 (sample SAMN06348157, study PRJEB24527) | human gut metagenome | biome: human gut; feature: ankylosing spondylitis patient; material: feces | host: Homo sapiens | place: China | collected 2015-10 | reverse complement strand
CATAACCAATCGTCCGTATAGTAGGCATGGCCATCGTCCTTGTGTACTTTCCGGTCGGATGCACAGTAATAGTAACCGTCTTCACTGATATTTACCGGACGTTCATAACAACGGTACAAAGAGGTGTAAAAAACGGTTTTATCATTTTCAGTTCCACCTTTTACTTCGATTTTCCCTAAAGCTTCGTTCCATATTTTGCGTCCGTTGTTTTTTGTTTTGTCGAAATTGAAATCGGGTATTTCATTTTGTAAATTTTTCTTTGCTTGTTCTATACTGATAAACGAAATTCCGTATCTGGCGTTTATTTGTGTTTGACCGTCAAAACAAAAAACGGCACAAGAATTGTCTCCAGAGGTTTTGGTTTGTGCGGTGTTTAGTTTTTTGTCTTTCAATATTCCGGATTTTGAAGGTATAATATCGGTTTCGAGATAAATATATACTCGGGTATTTCCCCAAGTATTTTGGTATCCTTTGATTGAGTTTCCTTCGATTTCCATTTCTCCGTTCCCGGAATTTAGAATAAGGTATCCCGGTTTATTTTGAGTATATGTCAATCGATAGATTGCTGCCCTGTGTGTCGGGGTAAATTCGGCTTTTATCTGTTGGTTATCGATATCCGATTTATAGTAATAAGGCATAATCTGTTCGTTGTCATAATCGGTTCTGATAACAGGAGACAGTTGAGACTCATTTCCTTGAAAAGCAGATAAGTTAAAACAACAGTTTTCCCGGTGATTGACTACGATTATCGGAAGTCCGTGAATATAGCTTTCCGTATGGTCTCCTCGTTGAGGGTATATGCGCAGCATCCCGTTCGGCAGATGTACGGTAGGGTAGGTCGGTTTCAGCAAATGGCTGATGTTGCCCATGTAAGGGTTTACATAATCGACAGGAGACTTTTTTGCATAAGTACTATATGAAAAAAAGAAAATAAATAAGATCGGTAGGAAAATGTTTCTCATACGTATTCGGTATTTTGTCTGTTTCGTTTCGTAAAGATACTTCCGAAAAGGTTGTTTTTTGTATAAAAAATGAGTCTAAAAATAGCATTTTAGACTCATTTTGCTCTTAAATTGAAGTGTTATGCGTATTTATAACGATCGTATACCCTTTTCTTCCATCGTGATCCAGCAGTCTTCGGTCCAGGTGTTTTTATCATCCGTTACCGTAACATTGGTGTCGAAATATTTGTAGTGCAGATAGAATATCTGTCTGCCTTTTTTATCTACTTCATAGTAATTATCTTCGGCTCCGCCGATCATTTCCACTTGCAGACTTCCGCAGGGAGTTATGGTAATGGATTTGTCGTCATTGATCGTAAGATACATGCCATATTTGTCGATATCTTCTTTAGTCACTTTACCCGGTGTATAAGTATGAGTTCCGACGAATACCCGTACTCGGTTTTTACTGATCGGAGCTACGACTCGGGTTACGTTCGAACCGTTGGCTTTCTCTCCGATAGTGGTATGTTTGATCTCGGTTCCCGCAGTCTGATAGTGGGTCGTCGATTCCATAGTCGCGTACTCGTTTTTGAGTACGACTTGATATAGAACCTGTTGTTTGTCCGGATTGATCTCATAGTTCGAGATACTTTTTATCCGGAGCGGAATCATATAGATCGAATCGGGGCTTAAACCGTCAGGATTGACCGTGATAGGCAATAAAGCGTAATTGTCTTCGCTGTCCGCTTTCAATACGGTTCGGTAAGTCGGGATATTATATCTGTCGGATTTCAGTTCTTTTGCGAATTTCGATTCTTCGATATCGAAGTTTATTTTGTTGTACTGGGCCAGGATTTGGTCATCCGGTTCCAACTCTATCGTGACGTCTTGTTTGACATGTTCAGTACCTCCGCAACAAACACTTACATATCCGGTACTCTCTTTCCCGAATTCGTGTACAGACTGAAAAGCCTTATTATCATCGCTCAAAAGATAAATGACTTTTTTATATAATTCGCCTTCGAACTGTTCGTCTTCGTTACATCCGGTTATTCCGGTCAAAGTTAGAAGAAGCAATCCTATATTTAATATTTTTTTCATAATAAACTGTATTGTTTTTGTGATTTATATGATTACCATCCCGGGTTCTGATCCAATAGTCGGGATTTCAATATCTCATTCCGTTCTATCGGTAAGAATACGGTTTTCTTGTCGACAACTCGGTTTCTGTAATCGGAGTGGGTCATGATCGTACGGGTATAGTAACCATCGTTGAGACTGGCATTAACATTCATTCCGCTTATGGGCACATTTTCTTCTTCTTCATAAGTACCCCACCGACGTACATCGTAGAAACGACGTCCTTCGCACAAAAATTCGATAAAGCGTTCTCTTTTTATCTGTTCGTCCATTGCGTCTTCCGAAGTGTATTGTTCCGGTTTCAAAGCGGGAAGTCCCGAGCGGAAACGTACTTGGTTGAATGCAAATAACATGTCGTCCAAATTCGAATTTCTGGAGAACGTATAGGTTTGTCCGCTGGGCAGAGTTACCGTATGCGAACTTTGCAAATGATTGATTGCTTCGGCATAAGAAAGCAGAATTTCTGCATACCGGATAATCGGGAACACCTTATTTACCCGTGTCGCACCGTTTCCGTTATACCAGTTATCTTCCGGGTGGATATATTTTTTCAGCACATATCCGGTTATACATGTATTTTGCTCTTGTTGTGAAGAACCGGCCGTCTGCGGCCCTGCATTTCCTCCCTTGTAATAATATACGGTTTGGTTTCTGACATCGGTATTTGTGCAAGAGGTGGCCGGCCAATAGCAGCCGTTGAATCCTACGCAAGCATAGAAACGCATTTCCCGGTTTACATACATATTGTATGTCCCTCTTAGTAGGCGGTATCCGGAGAAATATTTTAAGACTCGGGAGTTTCCGGTTTCGCTGTATTCACCGGTGGCTCGGGCTTCCTCTATCGTTTTCCCGTCCTGCATCAGGTAGGCATCGATCACTTTTTGAGTCAGACACATCGCATTGTATCCGCCCATGTAGATGGGGAATGACTGACGAGTATATTCTCGTATTTTATCCGAATATTTACCCCAAATCAACTCTTTGTTTTGTACCGGATAAGTCGTTCCGTTGAACATATTGGTATATGATTTTAACGGATCGATATTCCCTGCTCCATAAGGAAAATCGGCATTCGATACATTTTCGGGCAGTTCCGGAGTGACTTCTGTTGCGTCTCCTCCAGGTTTAGAATATACGCGTTCTGCTGTATGAAGTGTGTAACGGCCCATATCCATTACCCTTTTGGCTGCTGCGGCAGCTAACGCCCATTTCCGTTCATCGTAGGTTTGTGATACATAATAAACGCCATCGGATTTACGTTTCCAGTTGCCGAAATAGCGGTATGCTGCCGATCCTCCGTTGAATGCAGGGCTGGCTGCATGCAGTCGCACCCGGGCGATCAGGGCGTATGCCGCACCTTTGGTCGGACGACCGAAATTTAAAATCGGGGCATCTGCGGGGATATTTTGGGCAGCCAGTTCGAATTCGGAACAGATATAATCGACCGTTTCATCGAATGTGCTGCGTTGCCGTTCATAGTACGATGCGTCTTGGTTGTTGTCGAAAACCAAATCTCCGACAATCACTGCCGGTCCGTAATTCATCAAGATAAAATAGTAGGCATATCCTCTGAGGAAATGGGTATATCCGATCAATTCTGCCCGTTGCAATGGGGTAATGTCTTTACATTCTCCGATACGGGCAAGGATCATATTGGCTTTCCGGATCACTTTGTAAGCCGGATCCCATGAATTCATACTACATAGATTTGACGGACTTACTTCTCCTAAAGTCAGGGCTTTTCCGTGAAATAGATCTTGTTTCATAAGTGTGAAGATTTCATCGGAAGCTGTTACTCCGGGAGTTACATCATCTCCGAAGATGGCGCTTTCATCGGGAAGTTCTCCGGCTGCTCCCCAAAGGTACTTTTCTAAATTTTTTCGGGATGCAAATACGGAGTCGTATTTCAAGGTATCGTCGAAGTAGTGATCAACATCGAGGAAATCGTCACATGAGCTGATTATGCCGATAATCGGTAATGCTACGATAAACCAGACTATCTTTTTTATATTGTTCATAATTGTCGAAAATTTTTCGTAATGTTTTTATTAGAAATTTACATACATCTGGAATGCGTACTGAGTAGGAATCGGGTAAGCGCCACCGTTATGATCGGCTTGTTCCGGATCCCATAATTTCTCCGGACCCCATACGCAGAGATTCGATATGACAAATTGCAGGTCTAAGGATCTTACGCCTAACGTTTTCAGAATCTTTCCGGCGGTCAGATTATAGTTTAAATTGATTTCCTGCAATCTCAAATAACGAGAATTGCTTTTCCAGAAAGTCGAGAACTGCGTGTTGTTCGCGCTTTTCCCGTAACTTAATCTCGGGTATCTGGCATTCGGATTCTCCGTAGAGGGATCACCGGAATAGGAAGCCGGAGTCCAACGGTTTTTCTGGTCGGCAACGATTTTCAGTACGTTACCGGTAGCTCCGTTATAGAACGGAATATAGCCTTCACCGTTTTTCCCTTTATCCCAATATCCGTTGTCATCTACATAGTAGTAATCGGTATTTCCGGTTCCTTTGAACAAGACTCCTAATGTAAATTGTTTGTAACGGAATTCACCTCCGAAACCATACATCAGACGCGGATAGTTCGGATAAGACAAAGGTACTTTATCATCTTCATCGATTACCCCGTCACCGTTTACATCTTTGTATTTGATGTCTCCCGCCATATATTCACCGAATGTTTGTTTCGGGCTTTGTGCCACATCCTGTTCGTCCCGGAAAAGACCTAAAGCGATATATCCTCGGAAAGCGTTGTTGACATATCCCGTGTAGTTCTGGTAGTCATACGGTTGGAATGCCTGTTCCCAGTTTTCCACTTTGTTGGCGGAATAGGTGAAATTACCGCGGAGCGTAAGAGTCATGTCTTTGCCGAAATCTTGAGTGAACGAGATGTTTCCGTCCGAACCGTAGCTTTTCATTTTTCCTACGTTTCCGAAAGGCATTTGAGTCAGTCCCACATAACTTGGAATTTGAGAACGTCTTTGGTAAATTCCATCGCGTTTATCCTGGAAGAAATCGACGACGAATTGAAGCTTTTCGTTGAATAAACGACCTTCGATACCTAAGTCGGCTTTTTTGGCTTTTTCCCATCTTAAATTGTTGGCACCGACCCGTTCTTCTGTAATATATCCGCTACTGCTTCCCCAGCCTCCTCCGTCACCATCGACCATAAGAGTCAAATAGGGAAAACGTTCATCGGTTAATCGGTCGTTACCTACCGTACCGTAAGATGCCCGGATTTTCAAGAAATTCAGCCAAGGCAATCCTCGTTGCATAAATTCATATTGAGTGGGAATCCAACCTACGGCAACCGAAGGGAAGAATCCGAACCGATGTCCGGATTGGAAGTTTTCAGATCCGGTATATCCGAAGTTTACGTCCATGAAGTAGGTATCCCGAAATCCGTAAGTAATACGTCCGGATAATCCTTGGTAGCGTATAGGTATGGCATACATGCTTCGTAATGTTTCTGCCTTAGCGTCTATGTCTTTATTCATTCGTTGTTCGCTGCTCATGTAATAGTAAAGCAATGCGGATAGTCGGTGTTCTTTGGCAACTGTGGTTTCGTAAGTGGCCGTTGTTTCGAAATGTACTTTATAGAATTGTTCATCTTCATGGGTATATTTGGCCGGCTCTGATTCTACACGTTTGATGATACCGAGTTCTCCGGTATATTTACGAGTTTGGGCATAGTACATTTCGGGACGGATCGATCGGATCTCTTTCAGGTTCGTTTCGGTATCGTAAGCCCCTTGCGCCCGTATTTTAACCCTTTTAAGAGCATAGATAAATCTTGTTTCAATTCCAATGTCGCTTTTCCCCGGTAATGGCGGATATTGGTCATACCTGTTTTGTTTAACATCACGTATGGAGAATATGCATTATCGACACCATAAGCCGGCAGATGACCTGTCGAATAGATTGTCGGAATGGTAATCGGAGTCAAATTGCGTTGAGTCGCCCAAAGCGCATCCGTATCATTGTTCCCCGGTTCCGATTTGGTGGAAATAAATCCGTCGGCACCGAAATAGAGAGCCGTACTTTTCGTAAGATTTATATCCAGATTCGATCGGTAATTTACCGTGCGGTATCCCACTTTTGCCGAATATTTAGAGTTCTTGTCCTGTTTGTAGGCTGCCGATTCATTGGACATACCCATACTTAAGTAATAACGGGCCAAGCTACCTCCGCCTCGGGCATTGATGAAGTAGGTCTGTTGTAAAGCATTCTTGTGTAAAAGTTCGTCTTGCCAGTTTACATCAGGATAAAGGTCCGGATCGAGTTGGTATTTGATCAGATCCATTTCTATATCCGAGTATAGAGGTCTGTCGCCTCGTACAGCTCGAGCTTCATTGGCCAATTTGGCATATTCGTACGAGTTCAGGTATTCGGGCATGTTTGTCAAGTGTGAAACGGTCAGATTGATACGTCCGGTGATTTGCAACCGATCGGCAGTACCTCTTTTGGTGGTTATCAATACGACACCGTTTGCACCTCTTACTCCATAAACGGCTGTTGCCGAAGCATCTTTCAAGACCGAGAAACTTTCGATATCGGCAGGGTCTACTTCACTTAAATCACCTTCTAATCCGTCGATCAAAACGAGTGCACTGCTATTTGCTCCGAACGTTCCGATACCCCGGATCCAGAATTCCGAAATATTTTTCCCCGGTTCTCGGAGTCTGAAGTTCTTTTACATTGACATTGGTTACGGCACCTACCACGCTTATTTTCCGTTGAGTTCCCATACCGACGACAACCGCTTCTTCAAGTTGGTGTTCTGAGGGTGTCAATTTGATTCTCAGATCGCTTTTAGGTCCGGTAATGGCGGTTTCCGAAGGAGCATAACCTAAAAACGAAACGACGAGAATATCGTTTTTCTGGACTTTTAACGAGAACTTTCCGTCGACATCCGTGGCGGTTCCCATACCGGCCCTGTCTTTGGCATATACGCTGGCTCCGGGAACCGGTGTGTCGGTTTCATCCACTACCGTACCCGATACCGTGAATGTTTTAGCGGCTTGCTGTGCAAATGCAGTGACCTGACAGCACGCTAATAAGATTATAAATATGATTTTTTTCATTATGGTAAATTTTAATTATTCGATGCAATTAAGGTTATTCGATGGCCAGACGACGGATACATTGGTTCTCATAATCTCCGATATAAATAATTCCCTCTTTGTTGATACAAACTCCGTGAGGACGGTCGAACAGGGCTACTTCCGGGTCACCATCCTGATATCCGGCAACTCCGGCCTGTCCGATTACGGTACTGACCTGTCCTTGAGGGGTTATTTTTCGGATTACATGGTTTTCCGTATCGGCGATATAGAGATTATCGTCTTCATCGAGAATCAATTGACGGGGTTGATTGAACATGGCGTATGAACCGATACCATCGAGATATCCCGCATTATTTACGATGCCGGCGAACAGTTCGTGCTTTTTGGTAAGTACGTCATAAGTATATATGCAATGACTGTTGGTATATGCCAAATAAAGTTTTGAAGGATTCTTCTGACTGAATGCCATATAAGCGTCACTTTCTGACATTAATCCGGTTGCAACTTGCATCGTTAATCCGGTTTTCGGGTCGAATTTGTAAAGGATACCATTTTGCTTGGCACGAGTGTACATATAACCATCGACCGTACACATGGCAAATGAATGTTTAAAATTGATATTGACTTGTTCTCCTGTGGCGGGTTTTAAAGCTTGTTTTATCGGACTCCATAAATTTTCGGAAGACATAACCCAATAATCTAAATTACTATCTGTCGGGATATATACTGTATTTCCGTCATCCAACATACATGGTTGGTTCAATGGAGCGCCTGTATCCGGAATCAACAGACGACTGGCATCTTCATCTTCATTTACCAAAATAACTTTATTATTGTTGTAATAACTGTTCCTGTTACGAAGACAAGCAATAATATTGTTGTCCTTATCGATAGTCAGGTAAGTTACCGGAGGCATAGTCGTTTGGGCAAGGTTACCGGTTACTACATCGTCCGGAGCATCTTTAATTCCGCAGACGGTTGTTACTACGGTCTGTATTTGGTAGATAAAGTGTTCGGGATATTCGACTTCTTGGTCTCCGATTTTGACCTTAACCTTACAGTCGATAATCTGATTTTCATCGCCTTCACCCGGTTTTCTCGGACAGATGGCATAAATCTTGTTTCCGATAGACGATATCACGGCTGCCGGTTTGTCATTGATGAAAACTTTGATGTTTTTAGCATCCGAACCGAAATTATCCCCGTTCAGAATAAGTTTGGTCGCCACGCCTCCATTGGTCGGATAGAAATTGGTTAAGGTTATCGGCTTATTGGGGTCGTGTGTGGCAGATTTCTCTTTGTCGTCTTTGCAAGAAGCAAAAACAAGCATTAACAACACAGCACATAAACTGCTTGTCAGTCTATAACTTCTGAGTTTCTTCATGATGCAATTAATTTTATGTATAAATATTTGTTAACGTATGTAATGTTGATTTTGAGAATTGTTAGTTTTTAGGTTGTGTATTTTGTTTTTTGAATAAATGGTACAATTTTGCCTGATTATTAGGTAATGAGTATTCCAACATCCCTTCGGAGATAGTTACCGGATCGGAAGACCAACATTCAAAACTTTTACCTGTATCGATATTATCCGGATCGATATTTAATTTTTTCAAGTCGAGGGTTCCGCTTTTTTCTCCTTCATTGTAATTGAAATAAGCAATATAATAAGAGTCTTCTGTCTCTAAATAGAACAGATCTACGGCTCTGTTATCTCCGAATACTTTATGTCCGTATGCCGGGCGGAAAGATTTTCCGAGTCTTATGACATCGTTGACTTTTTCGTATGTGGCATATTTTTTAGCTTTGGCTTGAGATGTTGCCGAGCCGATATAAGTTCCTTTCGTACTTAAATTATCTCCTAACATGCAATAGCCGGTAACAGCTCCGGTTGTCATTCTCGACATATTTTCTGCATCGCTACGGTCTCCCATAACCAAGTGGTCGGGATCATTAAAACAATATACCCGATTGAGCCACCAACCGAAAGAAAGACTGTTCATCATATAGTTGGTATGCCACATTTCTCCCCACGCATCGCAACTTATACGACGGGCATGAGCATAATTAGCAGGGAAAAGAGGAGCTATGGATTCGACGATAAACATATCATCTCCGCAGCGTTCTCTCAGATGTTTCATCCCGAAATTGTATGCTTGTACGCCGGTTGTAATATCATCTCTATAGTAGCTGTCTGCCTCTACGATTCCGTTGGTCATAAAGTCCAGTTTTAAGTATTTGAATCCTGCAGCTTTAAATTTGTCGATAAAGAAATTAATACGGGACAGGGTTGACGGAGCGGTCGGGTCCATGCATCCGGCACCGCAAAGTTTTTTGGTTTTACCATTTACTTTGAGATGCGTTTGACTATAAAAATAACCGTTATTGCCTTCGAGAGCGCGGTCATTTTCCGGGAACCAATCGCAGAACGGTGTCCAATAAATGCCCGGTACTTGTCCGTTTGCTTTACAATAATCGGCAAATTGTTTCAATTGCTCCCAATTCAGATTGTCCCAGAAAGAGTCCAGTCCTACGAAAACAAGTCCGTCTTCTCCGAAATGACCCTTTCCTTGAATATTTTCTTTGATGAAATCTGATACAGAAATAACACCGTCAAAATTGATATTTCTTTCCATACCGCCCCAGCTATTCCAACCGAAAGGTGTCGGATTATTCCATTCTCTTTTTGGAGCGATAAGTGCATTGACGTCTCCGAAAGTTTCCATGCCGGTGCGCCAGTCATCGAAAAGACCTACCAACATCCGGGCAGATTTTATTTTCGTTCCTTTTACAGCTCCGTGAGGCTGCAACCAGTTATTATCGGTTGCATCTCGTGTAATACTGTGTGTCGCTCCGCTGTAACATTCGAGTTTGTTTATATAAGCTTGAGATAGGGGGCTACCTGTCATTCGTATGGCAGATTTCCATGTATCATGTTCTACAGACCCTATAACCAGACCTTCTTGTGTTTCTCCGTTAAATATGGATGTCACTTCGAAAGAGATTGTATCTCTGGCATACCTTCCCACTCCTAAAGATGTAGGATCTATTCCTCTGGATAACGGAAGCGATCCGTAAGTAATGAAACCATCGTTATCGAAAGGAACGAATAAAAAACGATTATTGGCATCTTGTGGTAAAAAACGATTTTGTGTTTCTGTATATATCGGTGCGATGTAATTGCTTTCTATTTTCGAAGTTCCTGAAGATAATAGAAATACATCGGTTAAAAAGTAGTCTTTATCCGGATATAGATAGAAACATTGTTGTATCGTCGGATAGGTTGAATTTTCTGTATTCTTATATTCTATAATAAATCTTTTGCATTCACCTGTTGCATCGGAATAATTCTCTTCACTGAATTTTATATCGGAATATGATGAGCTTTCTATAATTGAAGCATTATGTTTAAACTTGACGGATACGTCTTGTAGAATGGTTGTACCGTCTTTAACAAATTCACTTTTTCGGGTCTCATCATTAAATCGGATGGTCCATTTACCGTTTGTCATATCCTTTGTTGCCGAGTGTACGGTAACTGTTGCAAATAATAAACAAATACAGTAAATCGAAACTGCTTTTGCAAAAAAGTTGACGTTTTTCATTATTATATTTTATTAGAAATTTCTTAAGGCACGAATATTTTGTCTTAAATCGGATATGAAAACTGACGGAAATTGAGAAATTAAGGATCATGTACGAGGGAGATTCCGAAAAATAGAAGTCCCTTTCGCTGTCTAAGAAAACGTTCGTTTAATCGAATAAAAAAATCCTCTCTCTTTTTAGAATCTGATTTCATATTAAATAGATATTATTAAGTGACATAGAAAAATTATCAATCCGTCCCTTTTGTTGTCTATTTTAACGAACGTCTAATCAGACACATTTTCACCTCTCGTATCTAATTTTCATATCAGATATTATTACAACTAACACGTTACAAATATATCCTATTTTATCTGCTTTTTATTGTACATGTCGTTCAAAAAATAGAAAATTTCGTTCAAATTGACGGATAAATTAAAAGCGGACAAAAGATAAGTCCGCTTTTAATGAGAGTTTTAGCTGATTTCGGGAATACTGTTTAATAAATCAATCTTTCCGTCATCGATTAATTTGAGAATAAGTTCTCCGAATAGAGAATTTTGCCAAGCAAACCATGAACGGGTATAATCGGATGGATTATCTTTATGAAAAGATTCGTGCATAAATCCGGTATTTGCATCGGTCTTTAGCAATTGAATGATACATTCTTTTATTTCTTTATCGTCTCGGCTTGTAAAAGCTTTCATCATAATGCTCATAGGCCATATCATATTATATCCGATATGCGGTCCTCCGATTCCTTCACCGGCTTTACCTTTGAAAAAATATGGATTATCTTCGCTCCATACAAACCTGCGTGTATTTTGGTAGATCGGGTCTTTTATATCGACATCTCCCAAATAAGCCATTGCCAACAAACTGGGGACATTCGCATCGTCCATAAGTAGCTGGTTACCGAAACCATCCACTTCGAAAGCGTATATTTTTCCGTATTTGGGATGTTTATAAACGGCGTATTTCTTTAAAGCGTCACTAACCTCTTTTGCCAGATCTTTACATTGCTCTGCCAGTTGTTTCTCTCCGTTTACTTTTTCAAGTATTTCTGCCGCTTTTTTTAATGAGGTTACCGCGAAAAAGTTAGAAGGCACGAGGAATAAGAATGTCGTTGCGTCATCTGAAGGACGAAAAGCCGAAGCGATCAGTCCGACCGGTTTTACCGGATGTCCGTATCCCCCGTTGAGCATCGTATCGGAAGCTCTTTCGGTTTTTCTCATGAATGAGTACGGACCGAGTCCGTTTTTCCGCTGTTGTTCTTTGAATGTTTGTAAAATAGAAGTAACGGCTTTAACCCATTTATCATCAAAAACAGATGTATCTCCTGTTACTTTCCAGTATTCGTATGCCAATCGTATCGGATAGCATAGAGAATCTATCTCCCATTTGCGTTCATGTAACTCCGGTTTCATTTTTGTATTGTCGCTCATCCAATACCCTCCTGTAGGCCCATCGTTAAAAGCATTGGCATAAGGATCGAAGAGAATACATTTAATTTGTCGTCGGATTACACCTTTCAGCATCTTTTGCAGCTTTTTGTCTTGTTGGGCGAATCGAAGATAAGGCCATACTTGAGCACCGGAGTCTCTCAACCACATGGCATGTATGTCGCCGGTATATACAAAGGTGTCGTCTTCTCCATCCTGAGTTCTGTAATGTATAGTCGTGTCGAGCGTATTTGGCAGGCAGTTAGAGAACATCCATGCCAGTTTTTTGTTTTTCAGCATTTTACTGACTCTGTCGATTTCGTTATCTACGGTTTGTGAAACGAACAATCGGGAATCCGGACGTTTAGATTGATATACCGTTGTGTTATCTTGTACGGCATACGCAGGGGATTCGGCTTGAACTTCAGATAAATAAAATGTCGACAAGAATAAGCTTAAACCCAATATATTTTTTTTTATCATAATGTTTTAGAGTGTTTATAAATTCGAAGGCTTATCGGTCATAACGAATCGTATTGTTTCGGCATTGATTAAATCAAAATAGTTGATGAATGGTCGGTTCAACTGTTTGTTGTCAATAAATATTTCACGAATATATTTATTCTTTTCCGAAAGATTTTCCGCTTTTATCGTTAATGTTTTATTTTTCCCGTTTACGTTCAAAGTTATCCGGGTTTCAGGGAACTGCGGCGCTCCTATCGCAAACTCGTTGCTTCCGGGTGTTACAGGATAGAATCCCATAACTGAGAAAATATACCATGCCGACATTTGTCCGCAGTCATCATTCCCATTTACTCCGTCGGGGGTATTACGATAATTGATACGGGTATGTTTGCGTATTAATTCTTGTGTTTTCCAAGGCTGTCCGCAATAATTATATAAATAAATATAGTGATGTCCCGGTTCATTATCGTGACGGTAGTGGTCTTCATTGAAGTTTCGGTCGAGTTTCGCTACAAACGCATCTTTTCCGCCCATCATTTCGATCATTCCGGGAATATCTTGAAGAACACAAAACAGATAAGTCCATTTTGATCCTTCGGTAAATCCGTGTCGGTTATGATCATCCAGATCGATCCATTCTCCGTTATATTTGCGGGGGAGCATAAACCCTTTTTCTGTATTATAGATGTTTTTGTAGTTTTGAGACCATTGCATGAGGGATTTATAATCATTCATTTTACCCATTTCTTTTGCTACTTGTGCGATACACCAATCATCGTAAGCATATTCTAATGTACGAGATACCGATTCGGCTGTTTTATCGTCGGGTACATATCCGATTGTGTGATAAAAACTGGCACCTGCTCTTGCCTCGAAAGAGGTCCATCGGTCGCGGTCTCCATAGCGCCTTTGTGTATCGCAGTCTGGTGGAACCATAGCGTTTTTTCGCATAGCTTCATAAGCCAGATCGGTATCATAATTACGTATTCCTTTCATATATGCGTCTGCAATAAGGGCATCGGCATGTGTTCCTATCATAATGTTCGTATATGAAGGATTCGGCCACATTGGCATCCATCCGCCTTCTTTATACATTTGCAGAAGTCCGGTAATCCAATTGCCTGTCAATTCAGGTTCCAGCAATGTCATAAGCGGATGAAATGCACGAAATGTATCCCATAGCGAATAGTCATTGTAGGAAATTCCTTCGTGTACTTTGTCATCGAAAGCACTGTAGTATTTACCATATTCCGAAAATTCACGAGGAAATAAGTAACAATGGTATAATGCAGTGTAGAAAATGCTTTTATCATTATCTTCGATGCCGGAGACTTCTATCTTCGAAAGTTTATCGTTCCAAGCCTGTTTTGTCATTTGGCAAAGCCGATCGAAATCCCAGTCGGGTAACTCTTTCTCCATGTTGATACGGGCTTGTTCTAAACTGATAAACGATGTAGAAATTTGTGCTAAGACTTGTTCCTTATTAGCGGTGGCAAATTCTACGTATGCACCCATTCGAGTTCCGGTTTGTTCTGTTTTCCCTTTAAAAATCTCAGATTCGCTCCATGTTCCGAAATTTTGTATTTTTTTGTTGAAGCGAATGATAAAATAGCCTTTGAAATTCGGTAGTTCAGGACCGATTTGCGCAGCCTGCCGATCGGGATTATAGCCGACAATTTCGTTTTTATCAGGGTCGATTTTGATCCATCCTTTTATTTTTTGCAGTCGTGGTCCGTAATCATTGCACCAATCATTGAGTTTTGGATTCAGATTGATTCCTTGTATGATCAGACGGGCATTATTACTTTTAGGAAATGTAAAACGGAATAAAGCACAGCGACTTGCAGCGCTTATTTCGGCCTTGATATTCTTTTTATTTTCTGAAGGCAGGTTTACAGAATAGTAATAAGGTGTTGCTTTTTCCTGCTTATGGTCGAAAATTATCTGTCTATCTTCTGGCAATACTTTTATTTTTTCTCCTATTTGCGGCATCAAAGAGACGTAGCCGTAATCTCCCATCCATACGGTCGGTTGGTGGGATGCCAAAAATCCCATGATAGATTTATCATCATAAACGTAAGCCATGGTCCCCATTTTGTTTTCGCGGGTTTGCGGCATAAATTTAGTCATGGCGAAAGGTGTGCCGACAAATGGAGATGTTCCGCCTTCTCCTTTCAGTGCAGTTCCAATCATCGGATTGACATAATCAACTGCACTTTTCTTTCCTGAGCAAAAGAAAGAAACCGATAGCGAAAGCAGAATAAGGAAAGATGTCTTCTTCATGTTGTTGTGTTTGATTATTAATATTGAGAATTTCAGTTTTTCAAGATCCATTCACATTGGTCTGTTATGGTTTCTTTATCGAATGTCCCGGTTACGCGGATTTTATTTTTCCCGGGTTGTAATCGGATGTTTTTCCAGATAAAGATATTGTGATCTCCTCTATTTCCTGCATATTTCATCCCGTTTACGTATAGAGTGATATCTGAACAGTTCGAGTATATTTTTATATCGGTTTCCGGTTCTGTCCGTTCGATATGACGTTTGCTCGTAATATGTAGGACCGGTTTTTCCGACCAGTTTGCTTTATAAAAATAAAATGCATCTTTCGGAGTCTTTCGGTCGTATGTAACTAATCCTTTGTCATTCATACCATAAGTATCTCCTTCTTTCCGTCCGCCGCTGGCGAAGTCGAACATGTTCCAAACAAAAGAACCCCAAACGAAGTCTCTTTTATCGATTTCTTTATAATTCCCTTCATGAACGATCGCTTGCCATTCTTCGGGATGAAAATCCCCTTCACATTTCGGAGCTTTCTTCATTCGCTGTTGATGATGCTTGATGCTTGCTCCAGCTCCGTATTCACTGATGCAAACGCCTCTTTTTTCATCTTTTTTCCAATCGATCGATGGTCCCATTGTCTCAGGTTCTGCCCAATACCACCCCGGATAGGTATTGAATGCCATAATATCGGTAATTTTATTTTCGGGACGTCCTTCAATGTTAGCCGCTGCTACGGTAAGGCGGGTAGGATCTTCTTTGTGTGCGAGATCGTTCAGCTCTGCAACCAGTTTTTCCGGATTCCCTTTTGCCAATTCGTTGAAAAGACTCCAGCAGAATATCGAAGGGTGATTGAAGTTTTGGCGAATGAGTTCGGTCAATTGTTGTTTCAGATTTTCTTCAAATGCAGTCGATTCAGTTCCATTTCCTATAAAAGGTATTTCGGCCCAAACCAACAAACCTTCTTTATCACATAGAGAATAAAAGTAATCGGAGTGGGGATAATGTGCAAGTCTTACTCCGTTTGCTCCTATTTCTTTGATGAGTTGCATATCTTCTTGGTGATCTTTTTCACTGATCGCCCAACCTTTTCCGGGTCGGTCTTGATGGCGGTTTACCCCTCTTATCTGGTAAGATTTCCCGTTCAGGAAAAATCCTTTTTGGGGATCGACCTTAAAATAACGTAGTCCTGTATACACCGATAAGGTATCAATGACTTTTTTCCCTTGTAGTAACTCACAGAAGAAACGATATTGGTTTGGAGCCGCTTTCCCGTTCCATAAAATAGGGTTGTCTAAATATATTCTTTGATCGATAGCTACCGTGTTTTCCGAAGCTCTGATTTCTTCGTTCTCTGAGGTTGTTACGAGTTTACCGGTCGGATCGAAAACAGACGTGCGGAGTCGCAGTTTTTTATTCCCGGATATATCCCCATCGATTTTTGTGGTAATATCTATGGTTGCTTTATGATCCTGTATTTCTGTCTGTTTTATATAAATCCCCGATGAGGCGTAATCAAGCGGTGTTATACATGTTTGAGGAAGAATGAGAAGAGATACGGGACGATATATGCCTCCGAATATAGTAAAATCTCCGGATAGAGGTGCTATATCGGGGTTGAGAATATTATTGGCCTTAACGATCAGCTCGTTGTCCTTCTTTTTAAGATATGGGGTGATTTCGAAGCAGAAGGCATTGAAAGCCCCTTTGTGATTACCGAGATATTGCCCGTTCAGGAATACATCTGCTTCTTGGCTGACCGCTTCGAATCTGAGGAATACACGTTTTTTTTTCGTGTTTTTAGGCAAATCGAAGTTATATCGATAGGTTCCTTTGCCTCGATAATAATCTGCCGTTGTCCCGTCTTGTGCATTCCAGCTATGTGGGACGGTTACATGTTCGACTTGAGATGAAATCTCGGTGTCGCCTTTAAAAAATTGCCACTCTCCCGATAGGGAAATCCGATCTCTGAGTTGAGCGGATGATTGAATAATTAAAAATGTAAATAAGAATAAAGATAACCTGTATTTAAGCATGGCATTCAATATTTAAATTATATTACAAATATAGAGTGAATCGATAAGTGTTCTTGTAATAGGAATGTCAATTTTTGAAAGATTTGTTTCATTTGCACTGTTATGAAGCGTTTGAGATATTGTAAATTCGACCAGATTGTTATTTTTTGGAATATATGTTTGTTTTTTTATATATACATTTGCGAAAAGCAAAATTTATGAATACCATGAAGAGGTATCTTTTAGGAATAATTGGTTTGTTAAGTCTGATTACCTTGCAGGCTCAGGATTATTCGTTTAAATATTATTTTACCATCATAAACGGTCATGATGGACTTTCACAGACCGATATTAAAGCTATATTACAAGATAGCGAAGGTTTTATGTGGTTTGGAACCCGGAATAAATTGAACCGATTCGATGGAAATTCCATTCAGGTATTTGATTGTTACGATTCTGTAGCTAACAAACGAAACAATAATATTTCGTCGCTTTATGAAGATAAAAATAAACATCTTTGGATAGGTACGGATAAGGGAATCTTTATTTTCAATCCGGTTTATGAGACTTTTACTTTTGTCAATGACTCGACAAAGAGCGGAATAAAAATGAAAGATTGGGTGTCGGATATAAGGGAAGATGCCGACGGAAATATCTGGATTGTTTTACCTAATCAAGGTTTATTCCGCTATGATAGTGACGGGTTGGTGCATTATCCTTTCGGAGATCCTAAACTTCCCGATCAAGGTAATCCTCAATGTCTCTGTGTAGATCGAAGCGGACGATTATGGGTAGGGACAAATGGTAAGGGTGTTTACCTTTATAATAGGGAGAATGACAAATTTACCCAATATCTGGGTGATAATTCCGGTGAAACCTTGTTCGGAGAGAATATTTACAAAATGTGTGATTACGGTGATGAGTTGGTAATCGGAATACATGAAGGAAAGTTGAGAAAACTGAATAAGCGAAAAAATACTTTGACAGACGTCAATGCTCCTGAAGTACATTATAAGATTATTCGTGATGTAGCTTGTTTTGACGATGAATTATGGGTGGGAACTCAGTCGGGCGTTTATGTTATTAACGAATTAAAAAACAAAATATCACATATCTATAATGATCCGATGTGCTCTTATTCATTATCTGATAATCAGATCGGACGAATTTATCGGGACAGAGAAAACGGTATATGGATCGGGACTAATTTGGGGGGAGTAAATTACTGTCCTCAAAGAGGAATAGAGTTTACAAGACATATACCTTTGAGTAGACCCTATACGATCAGTAGTAAACGTGTGAGAGAGCTTGTGGAAGATGAAGAAGGAAATATATGGGTCGGTACAGAAGATGCCGGCATCAATATTTTTGATCCTCATACCGGTGCATTTAAGAAAATAGGAAGGGATGTAGGACCTAAATCGGTTTGTGAGAAGTCATTGGCTCTTTTGGCCGATAAAAATTATATATGGGCGGGATCTTTTAAGAATGGTCTTGATATGATCGATCGGAGAAATTTCTCGGTCCGTCATTATTCCGGAGAACAGTTGGGATTGAATGAAGCCAGTATATATGCTTTATGTGAAGACCGTAAAGGTAAAATCTGGATCGGTAATGCTTGGGGGGTATATGTCGGAGATAAAAAAACTATGACCTTTACCCGACTACCTCAATTCGGACTGAGCTATATATTCGACATAATAGAAGATTCTGACGGATATATTTGGGTAGCAACAATGGGAAATG
>OOAT01000695.1_pt1 | contig 18768 bp, 20 predicted proteins | sample 1671441 | NCBI WGS metagenome assembly OOAT01 (sample SAMN06348157, study PRJEB24527) | human gut metagenome | biome: human gut; feature: ankylosing spondylitis patient; material: feces | host: Homo sapiens | place: China | collected 2015-10 | reverse complement strand
TAGGAAACGGGCACGGGGTCTCCAATTCATACATACTGGAGGCATACCATGCCTAAAACCATCCCCGCGGGATTGAATCCCGTTCTTATTCTTTCCACCCTACAGCGCCGGCAGTGCGATAAAAGCGAACTCATGCGCCTTCATGTCAAGGCCATTCAGTTTGAAAGCCTATTGAATGACCTCACCGGCGCCAGTCTCACACTTGAAAACCTTGCCGGGGACATCCAAGAAGGAAAAGTCTCCGGATATGACGAACCCGGCACGGTCTACCAATACGCGCAAAGCGCCCATCAAATCAAAAAGTATCTCACCGAATACTTAGATCAATTAGTACCCATCCTTCTCAAAACAGCCAAGGAGGTGCGCTCATGAGCCGAAGAAACCACCGCAAATTTACGGTTAGTCCGTCCTATGTATTCAAGATTGTGAAAGCGGACAGCACCACCGCCAATCAAAAATTTTTGAATCGCCTAGCCGTTCATAAGAGCGAAACCCGCGGCCTTGTCTCAATTGAGGCCGTTCAATCCCTGTTAGCAAAGGAGGCGCAAAAATGAGCAACCTATTCACAGCCGAAGAACTCAAGAACGGGAAGATGTTATGTAATCCCCTCTTTCTTCCGCTCCTTCTCAATGAGCTGGAAGCACCGCTGACCCGGGAGCAGATAGACGAAATAACAAACGCACTGGGAGACCTCCGGGAGGAAGCCGCCGCCAGTACCGAAATTACCGCCGCCTACCTCAATGGAATTATTCCTAATGATGAACTAATGCGCTCACACAGCTATTTAAGCGCACAGGTAAACACACTTGTAGACGTTCTAAGCTCCAAAATTTGGGGACTCGTTGGCGAAACCTTAAAGCAACAAAAGGAGGCGAGTTAAATGAGCCAATACCCAATCTATAAGAGCCTTGAGGAAGCCTGCCAAGCGCTCGGAGTAGAAGTAACAGATGTACCGAGGGACGACAAGCCGCACCCGGTGCCGCTTGCAGACGGCTCCAGCAAAACAGACGGACGAATCCGGCTATTTACAAACAATGATGGCGGCTGGGTCCAAAATTGGCGGCTCGGAAGTGACAAAGCCTTATTTTTCCCGGATTACGGCAAGACCGTAACACCGGAAGAACGAAAGCAGAGAAACGCAGAGCTAGAGAAAGCCAAGCAAGAGGCGCGAGAGAAAACCCGCTGGGCTTTTAGCAAAGCTAAGCAAAAGATAATGAAGATTTATCAAGCTGGACGAATGGCCGCGGCCTCCAATCCGTATCTACAAAGAAAAGGCGTTAAACCGAAAGGAATTATTAAAGCGCTCAACCTTAACGAGCTGGAAGAGCTTGCCGGGTATAGCTTATTTGGTGGGAAAGGAAAATTTGCAGACGGCGAAATCTTAATTATTCCGAGAGGCAACAATAAGGAAGGGATTACAACCCTTGAACTTATTGACCAAAACGGCAATAAAACATACTTCAAAAACGGGAAGCTAGCCGGCGCCTATTGGCTTACCAACAAAATTCCGGCGCCCGGCGTAAATCAGACGATCGGAATATGTGAAGGTGTCGCGACTGCCCTATCTATTCACCAGTCTGCCGGAATTAGTGCCGTATCCGTAGGCGGTTGTACCAACTTTGAAAACTGCACAGCCGAAATAAAAGAACGTTATCCGGAGGCACGTTTAATCATCCTCGGAGACGTAGGCAACGGTGAGAAGGCCGCCCGGGAATGCGCCCGGAAGTTTTCCATATCCGTATGTATCCCCGCCTTCTCAGAGGAACACCGGAAGCGGTTTAAAGAGCTTAACGGCAATGACAAAGAACCGACAGATTTCAACGACCTCGAACAAATCAGCTCAAAGGAGATTACGCCATGAACGAGGTTAAAAAACAGATTGCAGAAGCCCTATTCAAGAGCAATAGTGCCCCGGCAAAAGCAACGACACCGGCGCCGGAAAACAGCTCCGGAGAGGATAACTATATCTATAGCTCCGCTGGAAAATACATCAGCACAGAAACCGGCGTATACCTGATAAAGCCCGATAGAGACGGCACAGAGAAAACAATTCGAGTAACGCACCAGCGCCTTGATGTGATCGCTATCGGAAGAACCGCCAAGAACCAAGGCTATTCCTCATTACTCGAATGGGAAGACATAGACGGCAACACACACCAAGAGATTATCTCCCAAGCCGATTTAGAGGGAGAAGCCAAGGATGTGAGGCGAATGCTTGCAGATGGCGGCTTACGCCTCAAAAGTAAATCCGGAAGCATTGATTACTTAATCGACTACCTCCGAAGCTGTGCCCCGGACAGAAGATTTATTATCGTTGACCGGCTCGGATGGCACAAAAACAAAGACGGGAAACTATTCTTTGCATTAAAAGATAAGGTTATCGGACAGTCTCAAGAGGAAATTATCTTTAATTCCACGGCGCCGGATGAAGCCTTACCAGCGCTGGAAGTTTCCGGCACGGCCGAAGAATGGCGTGACAATGTGGCGAGCCTTTGCAACTACTCCACCCGGGCAACGCTCGGAGTTTGTATGGCCTTCGCCGCTCCTATGGCTCGATTACTGGACGTGCCAACCTTCGGCATACACCTCAAAGGCAAAACCAGCCGCGGAAAATCTACTGTAGCTTGTATTGCCTCTAGTGTTTACGGGAAATTTTCCTCTTATAAAAAGTCGTGGCAGGGCACACAAACCGGGATGGAGGGATTAGCTTATAACTACAACGATCTTTTACTCCCGCTTGACGAAATCAGCAACATAGACCCCAAAGACGTGAGTAACGTCATCTATGCAATAGGCAATGAAGTAGATAAAAACAGAGGCGCTAAAAACGGCCTTAACCGAACTACAAAAACATGGAGGGAGGTAGTTTTATCAACCGGAGAAGAAACGGTTACCGAGATGCTTAGAAAAGCCAACCTAAAGGCACAGGCCGGCTTAGAAGTACGAATGCCCTCTATCAATGCACAGGCAACCGATGATGAGGAAATGGGCGTTAATGAATCCTTCCCAGCAGGGTACAACGCTCAAAGTTACAAGGAGTTGTTAGAAGGGAATTGTAAGAAGTATCACGGAGCAGTATTCGAGCGCTGGATTGAGTTTCTAATCACGCTCGACCCGGACAATATCAGAGAAGAATACACACGTTTTAGAGATTCATTTATTCAAGAGTACAGGCCGACAAACCAAAATCGCCGAATAGCAAATAACTTTGCTTTTGTTGCTTTTGCCGGAGAACTTGCAACCGGCGCCGGCTTGACCGGCTGGGAGATGGAGAGGGAGACAAGCGGCCATTCATGGGCGCGGGAAGCTGTAGGAATATGCTTTAAATCAGCTTTAGACATTATCGGCAACGGCCTACCGATTGAGGATAAGAAAGCCCTTGAGCACATTGAGACCTTGTTATTAGAAAACCGCTCAAATTTTCTAAATGGCGCTTTAGGCTCAAGCTTTGCTCCTTCCCCGTGCTGGGGCTACCGTCTACTGATCGGCGCGCCAACAGTCGGAGAGGTTTTTTATATTCCGCCTACAATTTTTGCTAAAAATTTCTGTGCAGTCATGGGCGAAAAGGAAACCGCCCAATTATTGAAAAAGTATGGATTACTCGAAACCGAGGCCGGCCGCCTAAAAAAGAGAATGCAATTTAGTAATGACAATGCGGCAGAGAATCACCGAAAACCCTATTACGCTGTAAGGCAATTTTCGACAAGTGACTTAATCGAAAGATTAACTAAACAAGCAGATTAACAAGCACGCCTCCACCCGGAGGCGTTTTTATTGTCAGTAGAAAGCGGCCGCAATCACACAAAGACCGCTCCCGGATGTCATGTCTTTCGCTACTGGATAGACAAGCCAAGGACTGAGGGCCTAACCGGAGAGCAGATTCAGGCCGGCACCACCGCTCACCAGTGGGCGCCGGAGATTGTCCGGAAAGAAAACAGAAACACCGGATACCGATGCCTAAAGCTTTTCCCGGAGAAGCCCCGGAGCTTATTCATTGACTGCACACAGCGGCCGCAGTCACATAAAGACGGCTCCCGGATGTTATGTCTTTAGCTACTGGATAGGCAAGCCAAGGACTAAGGGCCTAACCGGAGAGCAGATTCAGCAGGCCCGCACCGCTCACCAGTGGGCGCCGGAGATTGTCCGGAAAGAAAACAGAAACACCGGATACCGATGCCTAAAGCTTTTCCCGGAGAAGCCCCGGAGCTTATTCATTGACTGCACACAGCGGCCGCAGTCACATAAAGACGGCTCCCGGATGTTATGTCTTTAGCTACTGGATAGGCAAGCCAAGGACTAAGGGCCTAACCGGAGAGCAGATTCAGGCCGGCGCCAGCGTCCACCAGTACGCGCCGGATTGTCCGGAAAGAAAACAGAAACGCCGGATACCGATGCTTAAAAGTTTTCCCGGGGAAGTTTCCGGAAATATTTTTCTCATAGCTGCCCGCCACTATTTAATAAAACGGGAAATATTTTCATACATCTTTCCCGTTTTAATAATTTTTATCAGCTCGTTTTTCGTGCTTTTTTCTCTAAAAAGCGGGAAACGAGAAAAAAACACGGCTTTTTTATATGTATTTTCCTACCTAACCCCTCTTTTTCCACGGTCTGCCGCGGTCTTCCACGGTGTCTCCACGGTCAAAAATAACGCTCAAAGCCCTGCCGTTATTGGCTTGCCACGGTCGCCGCGGTCGCCACGACAAAAATATGATAGATGGACGCTAATCCGGGAAACGAGACTTGTGAATTATTTTCTCGTTATTTTTAATTTTTTCGGTAATTTTTATTATTTAACGATCTGAATGAACGTTTTAAAGCGGCACAATAATCCGACCAAAAACACGCTCAAGCATTCTCCAAAGTGTTACCTAAAGTGTTATCTGAGAGATTTTTAAATTTTCAATATATTGATTTTTTGTAATAAATTGATTCCCTGTGCCCCACCAGATTCCGCCCGGTAGTCGAAAGACTTCCGGGCATTTTCTTTTTCGAAACGAAAAAATCTCCCAAAAATAAGAATTCTTTAAAAAGAATCAAGGATAATTTCCCGTGGACATTACTTTTTGCCCATTGACTGCAAAGTCCGCGTAGAAATTATTTGTCCTGCTGAAGGAGCAGGACCTCGAGGTGTCAGAACCTCGCCCTGGGATTTAAATTAAATGATTGAGTTAAAACACATAACGCAGGAATACGATACTGCTGACGGCAAAGGAAAATTCTTTGCCTGTAAGGATGTAAACGTCCACGTCAAACCCGGTGATATCTTCGGCATTATCGGCCGAAGCGGCGCGGGTAAGAGTACGCTGGTTCGCTGCATCAACCTTCTCAACCGCCCGACTTCCGGGTCCGTCATCGTCGACGGCAAGGATCTGACCAAAATGCCGGATTCCGAACTGCGAGAGGAAAGACGCTCGATTGGTATGATCTTCCAGCACTTCAATCTGCTCTCCTCCCGTACCGTCTACGGCAATGTTGCGCTTCCTCTGGAACTTGCAGGGATGCCGAAGGACAAGATTCGCGAAAAAGTAATGCCGCTGATTGAACTTGTCGGCTTGAGCGAACACGTCAACAAGTATCCGTCTCAGCTCTCCGGCGGACAGAAACAGCGCGTCGGTATCGCTCGTGCGCTTTCTTCCGATCCGAAGATCCTGCTTTCCGACGAAGCCACTTCTGCTCTTGACCCTGAAACCACTCAGGCAACGCTTCAGCTCCTCAAGAAAATTAACAAGGAGCTTGGTCTGACGATCGTCATGATCACGCACGAAATGGACGTTGTGAAACAGATTTGCAACCGCGTCGTCGTGATGAATAAAGGCGTCGTTGTCGAAGAAGGCGATGTGCTCGAAGTCTTCCGTGACCCGAAAAACGAAGTCACTCAGGCGATGCTCGGCACGGCTCTTGCCGCCCGCACGATTCCGGCAAGCATGGTCGAACGTGTGAAGAAAGTTCTGAACACACCGGGAGAAAACGGACGCAAGAATCATCTCATTCGTTTGACCTTCGTCGGCAGCTCAACGACCGAACCGGTACTCTCCCGCGCCTGCTCCAAATTCGATCTGGACTTCAACATCCTTTTAGGACAGGTTGATGAGATTCAAAGCGAAAGCTACGGCACACTCACGATCGTGATGGAAGGAACCACAGAAAACTTCCGACAGGCATTGAACTACATCGCCGAAAGAGGCGTTCGCGTCGAGGAGCTCACAAATGTCATCTAACATCATCAATCTTCTTTGGGAATCTTTCCTTGAAACCATTCTGATGGTCGGCGTGAGCGGCGGACTCGGCGCCGCGATTGGTATTCCTTTGGGTGTCTTCCTGTTCGTTACGTCTCCCAAAGGCATCATGCCCAAGCCGTACGTCAACCGCATTATCGGCACCATCGTGAACGCCGTGCGCTCGACGCCGTTCATCATTCTGTTGGTTGCCATCATTCCGTTTACACGCTTAATCGTCGGCTCTTCCATCGGTACGGTTGCCGCCATCGTCCCTCTGACGATTGCCGCTGCTCCGCTCATCGCTCGTCTGGTCGAAACCAGTCTGCGTGAAGTCGACAAAGGTCTGATTGAAGCTGCTCAGTCCATGGGAGCAACCAACACTCAGATCATTTGCAAGGTGCTTCTTCCGGAAGCGATGCCCGGCATCCTTGCAGGCCTTACGATCGCGTTTGTCGCATTAGTAGGCAGCTCCGCCATGGCAGGTGCCGTTGGCGGCGGCGGATTAGGCGACATGGGTATTCGCTACGGATATCAGCGTTTCATGCCTGAAGTCATGGCGGCTGTTGTCATCATTTTGATTGTCTTCGTCCAAAGTCTGCAGAGCTTCGGCGATTGGATGGTCAGAAGAGTTTCTCACCGCTAACCGATCCCCTACAATTTCAAACCCGGCGTTCTTCTCGATACGCCGGGTTTGTTTTTTCTTCGAAGTGCTTCTCAGTTGAACTTAAGCAATTCAACAAACAAAGAATTCGTTTTCTTTACGGTTCTTGAGGCGTTCGGAGAGGAGTTTTTCGAAGTCAGAGAAAGCCTGAGCGACAACTGATTTCGCTTTCATCGGACAATTCTTAACGCAGCGCATACAGCCGATACAGTTGTCATTAACGGTCTTGATATCTTCTTCGATCGCTCCGACCGGGCAATCTCTAACGCACATTCCACAGGCTAAGCAGTTGCTGTTAGTCGTCGGTTTAAATTTGGCTTTTGCTTCGACGACTTTATAAGGATAGTTTCCCGGAGGAACAACCGTTTCCGGCTCCTCCGCTTTGGCCAGCATATGAAAAAAGAATTCCTGCAGCTCGGCAATATCATCTTTGTTCGGACGACCGAGCTGAATCTGACCGTAGGTATGCTGAGACGCCATCGTCGCCACACCCTTAATTCTGAAGCCGTTGGCTGCAACAATGTCACCAAGCCCTCTCGGAGCGTCTTCATAGGCTCGATTGCCGTAAGTAAGCACTAATGCACAAGGAGTGCCGCTTCCTTTCATCTTTTTAAAACGTTCGACGCTGCAGGCCGGGATTCTTCCTGCATAGACCGGCGCCCCGAAAACGACGAAATCAAAGCCGCTGAGATCGGTTTCCGGAACTTCGACGTTGCCTGTGATATCGAATGTCTTGACGGTGACACAAGGCAATTCCCCGATGGAAGAAACCGCTTTCTTAGAGTTTCCCGTCGGAGAAAAATAGACAAGAGCAATAGAGGACATGGGATTTGGTGTTGAAGTTATTTTGCTCAATTCTTGCACATCAGCGATGGTCGACATATGAGAGAAAGCACGTGGATACTTCCTCTCAAACTCTGAAACAATTTGTGAAAATTCGGGTACAATCCTGCTCTATCAAATGCGGGTGTAGCTCAATGGTAGAGCAGAAGCTTCCCAAGCTTACGACGGGGGTTCGATTCCCCTCACCCGCTCCACCTACTACTTTTCCTCTCTCGATTTCGATCTTCAGCCGTTGCTTGTCATTTCTTCGTTGCGGTCTTTGTATCCATTCATTCTTTCAGCTATGAGAGGATGTCCGCCCCGAAGGCCAAAAGACTTCCAAGCCTCCCAATAAAATAAGCTTGTCTGCGATTTAATCATAAACGCTTGTAACTTCAAGAAAATATCGCGGACAATTAGTTCTTATTTTTCTAAAATTAAGCCTCGCTTTAATTAAGGATCCTTTTACATGTCATCCGAACCGCTGACCGCCGAACAAATTGAAGAATTGAAAAAACGTCACATCCGCAGCTTCTGCATGCGCCGCGGACATATCAGCAACGCCCAGGAAAAGGCTTTGGAAGAGCTTCTTCCACTGTACGAAATTCCCTATGACGCCAATCAAAAGTTCGATGCGGTTAAGACATTCGGAAATAATAATCCATTGGTTCTTGAAATCGGCTGCGGCATGGGAGAAACCACTGCCGCTATCGCTCAGGCTCATCCTGAAATCAACTTTATCGGATGCGAAGTTTTTGCTGCCGGTGTCGGCGCTCTGAGCAAACGCCTCCACGACATAGATCTCAAGAATGTCCGAATCTTCCGTCACGATGCGGTAGAAGTCGTCAGAGACATGCTGGAAGACGAATCCTTAGACGGCGTGCATATCTTCTTCCCGGATCCTTGGAGAAAAGCACGCCATCACAAACGTCGTCTGATTAATGAGAGCTTCTTAAAACTCCTCGTTCCGAAAATGAAAAAAGGCGCCTATTTCCACTCCGCTACGGACTGGGAAAACTACGCCGAGCAGATGGCAGAAGTGCTTTCCGCAGAACCTACTCTGAAAAACCTCCATGAAGGTGCCGCTCCTCAGCCTGAAAATCCGCTCGTTAAGCGTCCGACAACAAAATTCAACGAGCGCGGCAACCGCTTAGGTCACGGCTGCTGGGACTTTGTTTACACCAAGATCTAAGAGCAGTTAGCTAATAAATTGGCGCCCGAGGGCGCCTTTTTTATTTTCCGAAGCCGGAAGAGAAAACTGAGCTGCCCCTCCCATCTTCATAGAGATTTAGTTCTTTCCTGAACCGGTAACAATCACCTCTCCGTCCTGCGGAATGTGCACGCGGGAGCCGAGGCCTTTTTCTTCCACGAACTTCTTCATGTCCTTTCTTGTCACAGTCATATGGTTGATAGCATCCATATGTACGGTGATGATTTTGGCTTGAGGTGCGACCTTGTAGGCTTTTTCAACGTCTTCCTTATTCATGATGATTTCCGGATCCGCCTTAACCCAAGGATAGGAAATACGATTCACGTCTGTTTCTAAAGAAGCACCGCCTGTATTCAGAACAATTGTGCCGGGTTTATGTTTCTGAATTTCGGCCTCTACTTCCGGATGCCAAACGGTATCGCCGGCGATGTAGATCGGTTCCTGACCCGGCGCCTTCAGAACAAAACCGATAGAAGAGCCAAGCGCTTTTCTCAGATAGTCGTACTTCCAGATGACGTCAGAGCCGTGCTGCCCAAATGTGCGGTAGAGGGATACGCCCTTGAAGTTTGTACCGTTTTCAAGGATACGAACTTTTTTGAATTCCTGAGACTTCAGCAGATCTTCATCCGCCTTATTCTGCACAAAAATCGGCATCTCTTTGGGTATGTACTGCTGAGCAAATTTATCCCAATGATCTTCGTGCGTATGAGTTAAAAGGACCGCATCAACGCCGTTCAGGATTTCCTGAATTCTCAGCGTCAGAGGAATGGTCGGGTTGCGAATTTCGCTGTGCAGTGTTCCCGTGAATCCGGGATAAGCACCTTTCGGTGCCAGCATCGGATCGACTAAGAAAGTTATACCGTTGTACTTAACTTTAACGGTTGCGTTTCGAATTAATTGAACCGATTGTTCCTGGCCATTTAAATCTTGAGCAATTGGCTGAACATCAGCCGCATATGAAAAATGCATCAGCAGCGGAAAAAGAAATGCTGCCGCTGAAGCTTTGAATAATAGTGACATTTTTAATTCCAAAGAAAATTACAAACCGTATGGTTATTATCTTTTTGGAGGCCTTAGGGTTAAAGTACGATGTATGCCAAAAAGGATGAAATTAGGCCAAATGTCAAAGTTATTCACTGTGGCAATCTACCTGCCGGACAAAGTTAACCTTTATCACTATGCGATCATTTCTTCGCTGTTAAGTACAAAATTTGAGGGACGCACACTCTTCAGCCTGCTTCGTTTCAGTGATAAGAGTCCGGTTGTAACTACTGATCCGGACGTGCAAATAACGGCACTGACCGACTGGAAAGAAATCCAAACCGCAGACGCCATAGTCGTCCCCAGCTGGACCGATTTAGATGTGCCCCCGAGCCCGCAGCTGCAGGAACTCATCAGAAGTTTTAACAAAGAAAATAAGTGGCTGATCGGCGCATGTTTCGGAGCATACGCGCTGGCCTACAGCGGCGTACTGAACGGCAAGAATTGCTGCACCCACTGGTCTGCAGAGGAAGATTTCTCCAAGGAGTTTCCTTATTGTTCCTTGAAGAAGAACGTCATCTACGTTCAAGATGACAACATCCTTACCTCAGCCGGAGCCTCCGCAACCGTCGACTGTATCCTGCATTTCATCCGAATCATTTACAGCGCTACCGTAGCCAACAAGCTGGCAAAGATCCTGGCCATTCCGCTCATTCGTGAAGGCGCTCAGGACCAATTTCTGGATTACGCAAAGCCGAAAATCGTGAACGCGCTTCCTGCATTGATTAAGTTCATGGAACAAAAGCCGCCTTCAGATCTAACTGTAGACGTGATGATGCAGAAGTCTTTCCTCTCGCGCCGCTCTTTCACGCGTAAGTTCAAAGCACTGACAGGAACAACATTTGAAGTCTGGTACCGCAAAATCCGTCTGAGAACCGCCTGCGAGCTGTTGGAAACCACGGAGCTTCCGATCGAAACCGTCGCAGAGCGCTCCGGCTACAAGAGCCCGATCTCCTTCCGGCAGCAATTCAAACAGCAGTTCAATTCAACACCGTCCGAGTGGAGAAAAGCCAAACGTCGTCAGCTTCCGGTATCGGATCTTCAATAGGCAGACATGCAGAACGGCGCCGAGGCGCCGTTCTGAGTTATGAATAATGTTCAGAGCGGGTTACCACTACACTAAGCCTGTCCACCACGTCAGGAGAATGACACCGCCGAAGAAGATTCGGTACCAGCCGAAGGGGGAGAAGTCGTGCTTGGAAACGTAGTGAAGCAGCCAGCGCACCACCACAAGTGCGGAGAAAAAAGACACTATGAACCCCACGGAAATCATCGGAAGCGCTGTTGCTGTCAATACGTCTCTGGACTTCCAGAGGTCGTAAACCGTAGCTCCGAAAATCGTCGGAATCGCCAGGAAGAAAGAGAATTCCGTTGCCGCTTTTCTAGACAGACCGATGCAAAGACCGCCGATAATAGTTGCGCCGGAGCGGCTAGTGCCCGGAATCATGGCCAGACACTGCAGGAAACCGACCTTCAAAGCGTCTTTCCAACTCATGTCATCCATCGTTTCTACACGCGGTTTGTAGGTTTTCTTGTCCTGGTAATACTCAACGATGAGAATAATCACACCGCCCACGACCAGAGCTGTCGCAACCGCGATCGGATTAAAGAGCCATTTTTTTATGTAGCTTGCAACCAATACGCCGATCACTGCAGCGGGAAGGAAAGCAACAACCGTATTGACGGCTAGTCGCTGCTGAACTTTATCGGAGAAAAGGCCTAAGCAAACATCGATCAGGCGCTGACGGTAATGCCAGCACACCGCAAAGATGGCGCCGGCCTGAATGGCAATATAAAAAGTGTCTGCTTCCTGTCCCGTGTAGTCCAATAAGCTGCCGGCAACAATCAAATGACCGGTGGAAGAAACCGGCAAGAATTCCGTCAAGCCTTCGACAATACCGAGAATGACGGCTTTTAAATAAAGAATCCAATCCATGAGAAAACTGCCTACCTAACAGGACGGTTACTAAAGTATTTATTGAAAATCGGACGAATAGCGGTCTTTTGTTCGTCGGATAACTGTTTGAAGAAGTCCTCGCCGATCTTATTACAGTAACCGGCTTCGTTAATCGAACGGACGCCGCAGCGGAAAAGCTCGAAAAGAACCGTTGAGTTCATCGTCTTTTCCGGAAGGTTCACCGGCGCCAAATCTTTCTTAAAAAGCTGGAATTCTGCTCGGTCGAGTTCTAAGTTTTTCGCGTCGGTTTCCGCACTTTGCTGAAAACGCATGAACGCGCCGATTGACACGACCGCAATAAAAGCAAAGGCGACCCATGGGGCTCGATACCGAGAGACGATAAACATACAAGACACCGACTAAAACAAAAAAGCAAGGCGTAATAATAAGTGATTTTTTACGCCTCTTCAGTCAGTTAGCTTGCAATCTATGGTCTTTTCACGACGAAAGCGAGTCTTCAATTGCGTTGCTGAGCTGCCGCTTCATTGACCTGAATTAGGACTAGACAGTTTGAGCCTTCCTCGCCGCTTTCTCTCGGAATTCACTGTAAATGAAAGTCAGAATTCCGGCCCAAATAAACAGTAAGGGAATGAGCTGCTGATGATTAAAGGGTTCATGGAAGAAAACCAATCCCACAAGCAGCGTGAGGATCGGATTCATATATTGGATAAAGCCGAGAATCGTCAGCGGAAGAACATTGGTCGCAGCGGAGAATGCAATCATCGGTACGGATGTCACCAGACCCACGCTGATGAGGAGAATCGTAATGTAGGTTCCGCCGGCAATAAAAGCTCCGACGCCGTTCGCATCAAGATAAAACAGGTAGGCAATGGCAAAGGGAAGCATAAGCGAGGCTTCCAATGCGTTGCTTACCCAAGGATCTATACCCAGACGTTTTTTAAAGACCCCGTAAAGCGCCCAGGAAGAAGAAACGCCCAATGCGATCCAAGGCATCCGACCGAGTGTGTAAATCATGATGCACACACCGAGAAAAGGTAGAAACACGCTCAGCTGCTTTAATCGGCTCAGCCGCTCTCTAAAGAACACGACGCCCAGTGCAACGGTAAACAACGGCGTTAAAAACATCCCGATGCCAAGTTCGACAACTTGATTGGATGTCGCGGCGTAAACGTTGATCCACCAGTTAATCGCCGCAATCGCTGCCGCTGCGAATAAGTTGAAATATTGAATCGGCTGCTTTTTGAATGTTTGAAGTGTGCTGAAGATCTCGGAAAATCGCCCGATCAGCATAAGAAATGCAGAGATCAGGACCAAGGACCAAAGCACTCGATGACCGATGACTTCCCAGCCCCGGACGCTTCCGAATAATGCCCAATACAAAGGCATAAAGCCCCAGCAGAGGTATGCGCCGACGGCGGCAAGAAGTCCCTTGGTTTGAGCGGTCATAGATTGTAGTTTTTGAGGTTTGTTGTGGCTGATATTCTACGAGCCGACCGCAGGCTCAACAATGCTCCGTTTACCGAGGCTTTTTGAGAAATCTGCCCGGATCAATCGCACGCAGAAGGTCGGCCTCCAACGGAATCGGCTCATTAAACATTTGCGCTGCGATGACTTTAGCGGCAAGTTCATTGAACACGGTACCTCGAGACCCCATAGCACAGCTCACGTAAATACCTGTCGCATTCGGAAAGCCTTCCGCTGCCGGCACTTGTCCGACAACCGGCAGGCGATCCGGCGCCACACAGCGGAACCCTTTGTAAAATCCGGCCGCATCAGCTTCAGTTAGCTGGGGAAACAGGTCCGTTAAATGAGAAAGGTTCTTTCGATGTGCCTCCTCTAGCGGCATTTGTTTCTCGGCACTCTCATAGGTTGCACCGACCCCGATCCAGTTGTCAGGACTATGAATGGCATAACCCGGACCTGTCAACGCACCTTTCAAGTCTGTCAAAGCGCCCTCACAGAGCAGGGACAATCTGCCTTTCCATCGGGTTAACGGAAGTTCGATTCCGGGTAGAAGATTAGCGGTATCAGCTGCGCAGCAAACGACCACCGCATCCGCTTCAGCAATGATTTGCCCGAGTGGGTCTTTTGCCTGCCACTTTTTTCCTTGCTTCGACAGAGTGCCGACCCGAGTGTTAAGCAGCAGAGAAGCACCCGATCGATTCAGACGCGCCCTCACCCATTCAGCCACAGCAACGATACCGGCGCCTTCGTGCCAGAGACCGCCCAACCGAGGCTTAAGACCGATTTTTGATTCGGCTTCCTCTGCTGACATCAGCCGGAGGAAATCTTTCGGAAAACTGAACGGTTTTGACTGAGCAAACCACTGCTGCCATTTTTGAAGTTCTGCTTCGTCTCTGGCCATCTGGAAAAGCCCCTCAGTCCGTACCAGCTCCGGATAGCTGCGCAATTCTTCCTGCAGCATCTCTAAACCCAACCTTGTCAGTCTAAAGAGCTGATTATCATCTCCGGAAGGCTGAGCATGCACCACGCCCCAGCGAAGCGCTGAGGCGCCGGCAGCACCCACTGGACCCGCATCGATAACTTGTACTTGGGCTCCGCGGCGTGCCAGCTCGCGAGCCACCGCCGAACCGGCCAGTCCGGCCCCGATGACAATAGCTGACTGAGGTTTTTCGACTGAATTTAAAAATGTCGTTGAGCGGCGATGCTTGAACTTAGGTTCAAAGCGGCCGACGGTCATTTCTGACTTGTGTCCGAAACCCGGAACCTTTTGGATCGCGAATCCCGCTTCCGTAAAAGCCTTTCTGACGGCCGAAGCCACGCACCAAGTCGCCAGTGTGGAACCTTCTCGAGCGTGCGAACAAATCGCCTTGAGCAGTCTGGGCTCCCACATCTCCGGATTCTTCTTAGGCGAGAAGCCGTCCGGATAGAAAGCATCAAAAGCGCCGGAAAGTTTTTTAGCTGCCGCGGAAGACGGCATAAAGTAGAGATCTAAGACGACGCGCCCTTCATCGAACGTCAGTCGATGAACACCCGGGGTCAGAGTCGGCCATTTGCCTGCCAACTCTTCGGCTTGCGCTTTCAGGCTAGAAGAGGCAAATGTTTTGATATCCGATGCTTGAAGGGGAAATCCTTCTACGGCCAAATAAAACAGTTTGCCGCTTCTCTGCGGATCTTCCCGCCACGCTTTCAGCGTCGTCAAAAAATTCGTGCCGAGGCCGAACCCGTTTTCAACAATCGTAAACTGATCTCTTCCCTGCCATCTCTCGGGCAGCCGGTTTCCGCCCAAAAAAACAAAACGGGACTGTTCATAAGCCCCGTCTTTGGATGCATAAACATCGCCGAACTCGGGGCTGTAAGCACAGCCCCGGTCGTCAAGAGAAATTTTCCCTTGAGCAATAGTCATATTGACGCTTAGTGCTTGAGCGGTTTGAAGCGCAGTCTGTGCGGTGTTGCCGCATCTCCGAGTCTGCGTTTCTTGTCTGCTTCGTATTCCGTATAGTTGCCGGCGAAGAATTCGACCTTGGAGTCGCCTTCAAAAGCCAGAATGTGTGTAGCGATACGGTCTAAGAACCAGCGGTCATGAGAAATGACCATGGCGCAGCCGGCAAATTCCAGCAGCGCTTCTTCCAGAGCACGGAGGGTTTCAACGTCCAAGTCGTTAGACGGTTCGTCAAGAAGAAGAACGTTGCCGCCGGCAAGAAGCGTTTTGGCCATATGGAGACGTCCGCGTTCACCGCCTGAGAGCGTCCCGACGATCTTCTGCTGATCTCCGCCCTTAAAGTTAAAGCGGCCGAGATACGCACGGCTCGGCATTTCGAATTTGCCAACCTTCAGAATATCCAGACCGTCGGAAACGGCTTCCCAAACGGTCTTATCGTTCGGAAGAGATTCTCTGGTCTGAGAAACTGCGCTGAGTTTAACGGTCGGTCCGATATCGATTTCGCCGGAATCCGGAGTTTCTTTGCCGGTGATCATCTTAAAGAGCGTGGACTTACCGGCACCGTTCGGGCCGATCACGCCGACAATCGCGCCGGGAGGAATCGAGAAGCTCAGATCGTCGATCAGGAGACGATCGCCGAAGCCCTTAGAAACGTTCTTGAATTCGATGACTTTATCACCGAGGCGGTCAGCCACCGGAATAAAGATTTCGTTGGTCTCGTTACGCTTCTGATATTCGTAGCTCGACATTTCTTCGAAGCGGTTCAGACGAGCTTTGCTCTTGGCCTGTCTGCCCTTGGCATTCTGACGAACCCATTCAAGTTCGTGCTTCATGGCCTTGATACGGGCGTCTTCTTTCTTCTGTTCCAGCTCTAAACGCTGCTCCTTCTGATCGAGCCAGGAGGAATAGTTGCCCTTCCAAGGAATGCCGTGTCCGCGGTCCAATTCAAGAATCCACTCGGCAGCGTTGTCCAGGAAGTAGCGATCGTGGGTCACGGCGACCACGGTTCCGGGGAAGTGCTGCAGGAACTGCTCAAGCCAGTCCACGCTTTCAGCGTCGAGGTGGTTGGTCGGTTCGTCGAGAAGGAGCATATCCGGTTTAGACAGCAACAAGCGGCACAGAGCCACACGGCGCTTTTCACCGCCGGAAAGATTGCCGATCTTGGCATCCCAGGGCGGCAGGCGAAGTGCGTCAGCAGCAATTTCCATCTGTGTATCGGCGTTGGTACCGCCGGTCGCGATGATGGCTTCCAGACGAGCCTGCTTGGCAGCTAAAGCGTCGAAGTCGGCGTCAGGATCGGCATAAGCCTCGTAAACTTTATTAAGTTTTTCCTGAGCGTCGAAAATGTCGCCTAGACCTTCGGCAACCGTTTCGCGAACGGTTTTTTCAGGATCAAGAACCGGTTCCTGCGGCAGGTAACCGATCTTGATGCCGGGCATCGGAATGGCTTCGCCTTCAATTTCGGTATCCACGCCGGCCATAATCTTGAGCAGCGTAGATTTACCCGCGCCGTTTAAACCTAAGACGCCGATTTTGGCGCCCGGGAAGAAAGACAGGGAAATGTCTTTAAGAATTTGTCGCTTGGGCGGAACAATTTTGCCCACGCGGTTCATTGTGTATACAAATTGAGCCATAAAAATAAGCTGGTTATAGTGTTCGTTAATTAGTTGTCAATCGGCTTGCCGTGTTTGGCATTGCGCTTTTTCACGCCGAAGTATCCGCGAAGGACCCAGAGCTTTCTGAGCTTGGCAATGCGTTCGTTTTCCTTCTCGCGGAACTCGCCCATCTCATCCGGGCAATACTTCTTCCACTTCTTATAAACACCGCCGATATCCATGTCTTCCATAAAAGAACGAATCTTTTGAGGAAGACCTTGCGTATCTACGCTTGCCTGAAAATCAATCAACGCGGGCTTTCCGTTGACCTGCATGACCCAGTTGCTGGTTCCGCGGGTATCCAAATGAACCAGATGCCGGGCATGGATCGAACGAATAATCTCCTCGCATTCTTCCAAAAAAGTCGGAGAAACCTCTTCCTTCGGAACACGGTTTAAAACGCGGCCGGGAATATATTCAATCGCAAGCATATGCGGCGTCACCATGAAGGCTTCCGTCGGAACGCCTTCGAGGCCGTGAAGCTTGCGGACCGCTTTCAGTTCACGCCAAAGCACAAACTTAGCAAAACTGTTTTTTACAAGCCAATGGCGATCGGAAAAGTCTTTGATTGTCCAGCGCTTACCATTGATGTTAGCCACTGACACCCGGGCATTTCCCCATCGGCCGTCACGAAGCAGCTGCACATCTGCCTGCTCGAGATCCTCTTTAGTAAACGGTTTGATATCCGTCTGAGTCATCGGTCTTTATAAGCACCCACGTTATTCTAAATTCACCAAACAGTGTTATCTCACTGTCTATTCGTGAAAAAATTATAGATTAATAGTGAAAAAACCGTAACGCAGGCAACGCCTCTAAGATGTTTACAGTTATGACCGAACGCCTGAGCGAGAGGACAACCGGAGATTAAAACTTGTGGTTAGGCGTTAGAAGATTTCTGTCCTCAAACAGAAAGAGCAGGCGGATCAGCCTGCTCTCATTTTCCTATTTAGGACGATTCTGCGTTTTCTTCCTCAGGCTCGTCCTTCTTGCCGAATACGGCGCACAGCCATATACCGACTTGATAAAGGATCACCAGCGGCAAAGCCAGTAAGCACTGAGAAAGGACGTCCGGCGGCGTCACAATAGCAGCCAGAACGAAGGCACCGACAACCATATAGGGACGAGCCTTCTTCAGCTTTGAAATCGAAGTAATGCCCATGCGGTTTAAAACAACCACAATAATCGGCACTTCAAACGTCAAGCCGAACGCCAAGAACAGCGCCAGCACAAAGCTGAAGTACGAATCAATGTCCGGTGCGAAGTTCACGGAGTTCGGAGAGAATCCGGCAATGAACTGAAACACCATACGGAACACGATGAAATAGCAATATGCCATTCCAAGGAAGAACATGACCAAGCTCGAAATAATGATCGGAGCGGCCAGTTTCTTCTCTTTCCGATAAAGTCCGGGAGCAATGAAGCCCCAAAGCTGCCACAGCACATAAGGCAGTGCAATCACAAAAGCGACAAACAATGTCACTTTCAGCGGCACCATAAACGGCGCGATCACACCGGTGGCCAGCAGTTTTGCGCCCTGAGGCAAAGCCACCATCAACGGCTAAGGTAGTCGAAAATCTGCTTCATGAACGGCGACAAGCAGGCAAAAACCAGCAGAACCGACACAGCCATACGGACAATACGGGAGCGCAGCTCAATCAAATGAGCGACGAGTGTCTGCTCGCGGTCATCTTCCGGCCCGTCTTCCGGGCGTTCTACCAAATCTTTATCACTCATTCTTAAACACGTGAAATACGGGTTTTGTTAACGTGACTGCGCGGTGCAAAGCGTCCGGCGCCGGTCTTGGGAACAGAAGCAACCTTCTGGGCCTCAACCTGCTGCT
>OOAT01000693.1_pt1 | contig 18818 bp, 15 predicted proteins | sample 1671441 | NCBI WGS metagenome assembly OOAT01 (sample SAMN06348157, study PRJEB24527) | human gut metagenome | biome: human gut; feature: ankylosing spondylitis patient; material: feces | host: Homo sapiens | place: China | collected 2015-10 | reverse complement strand
ATTCCGATCTATTCCATCGTGGATTCCCTTGCGGAGCTCTCGACGGTGAGCCGTGTGCAGATCCGGATCAACGGATCCCAGGACGATGTGTTCCGGGACCAGATTCCGTTAAGCACGGTATTTGAACGAAATTACGATTATATCGTAGGAGGAAAAAACGATTAAAAGGCCTTTGCTGTGTGTGACAGGGGGATTGGTACTTGGAGAGGCACTGAACCTGTGGATCCCGGCAGAGCAGATGATTTTTGGACTGGCAGTCTGGCTGCTCTTTTTGGTGTGCGTGTTTGCCCGCCGGAAGAGCAGATATGGGCTGCCGGTTTTTCTTTTTGTGGCGGGAATGTCTGTCGGATGTCTTCGGATGGGAGCGGAGCAGGCGGTTTTCTCCCGGGAGGAGGGATTTTTCCGGGAGGAACATGAGGATGGCGTGGTTCTTCAGGGAACTGTCCAGTCGGTGAAGGAGAAGGATGGGACGCTGGAGGTCGTGCTTAGGGATTGCGCAATGGAAGGCAAAGATGGGGAGTCTGGTGAGAAGCTTCGAAGAGTTTTATGTTATCTGGATGTGAATAAAACAGGGGAAGCAGCCGCAGCTTATTGGGAAAAAACTTCGGAGAGGGAAAAGCGGCAGATCCGGCGAGAAATCCTGGGGCGTTTGACTACCGTCTGTATTGCAGGTCCCGCGGAATTTCCGGGATCATCTATGTGGAGGGATATACGGTGACTGGCGGGAAGGTACATGTATTTTCGGACAGCCTGTACCGGATCCGGAGGTGCTTTTCTGAGCAGTTAAAGGCGATCGCTCTCCCGGAGGACGCTGGAATTCTGTCGGCGGTTCTCTTTGGGGAGAAGGATGATCTGGACAGTGAAATTTATGAACTTTACCGGAAGAATGGGATATCCCACCTCCTTGCCATCAGCGGGCTTCATGTCTCCATTGTGGGGCTGGGAATCTGGAAGATTTTCAGGAAAGGCGGGGCGGGGTTCTGGATCTCCGGGATCTTCGCAGGGGGATTTCTCTGCGCCTACGGCATGATGGTGGGCAGCGGCGCGTCTGTGGCCCGGGCGGTGTCAATGGCAGGGCTCTCCTTTCTCGCGGCGGCCGTAGGGCGGACATACGATCTTCCGACGGCGATGTGTATTCCGGCGGCAGGATTGCTGCTTGCCCATCCGTATCTGCTGTCCCAGGCGTCCTTTCAGCTGTCCTTTCTTGCGGTGACATCACTGATCTATCCCGGCAGGCTTTTTTCTTCGCGGGGGGAAAAGCTTTTTACGGATGAAAAAATATCTGCGGCGGTGTCCGCGTTCTTTACAAGTCTTTCGATCCAGGTGGTGACAGCGCCGGTCATTCTCTGGCATTCTTTTGGGATACCGGTCTACGGGGTGTTCTTAAATCTAATTGTGATCCCGCTTATGACGTATGTGGTCATATCGGGATTTCTTGGACTAGGTCTGTCTTTTTTATCAGAATCGGTTGGGGGTGCGATGCTTGGAGGCGCGCATTATATTTTGAAATTTTATGAGGTGATATGTAATTGGACAGGGGAGCTTCCGGGGGCAGAGCTGGTGCTGGGGCAGCCGGAAATATGGAAAATTGGGTGTTATTATGGATTGATGATATTCGGAGCAGTTGTTTATGAGAGGGGGATGGAGATTGCGGAAAATAAAAAACATCGCCTGGTGTTATTATGCGCCGCCTGGCTTGCGGCATTTCTTTTCCTGCTCCCATCCCGCCAAACCGGACTCTCCGCCACATTCCTCGACGTAGGCCAGGGCGATGGAATCGTTCTGCGCTCCGAATCCCATACGATCCTGGTAGACTGCGGCAGCAGCCAGCAGAAATCCATCGGAGAGAAGGTTCTGGTGCCGTATCTCAAGAGCCAGGGGGTGACGCGTCTGGATCTTGCGGTCATGACCCACGGGGACCAGGATCACATGAACGGGATCCGGTATCTTCTGGAACACCCGGAATCGGGAATCCGGGTGGGAGGTCTCATGATGCCGGAGGCGGGAAAGGATGAGATCTATGGGAAGATGGCGGAGCTTGCGAAAAAGCGGGATGTTCCTGTTTTTTATGCCCAAAAGGGAGATATATGGAATAACTTTCCGGGAAAAGGAATGTCCATGGAATGCCTGTCGCCGGATGGCGGAACAGAGTTCACGGACCGGAATGAGGAATCCCTGGTGTTCCGCCTGACCTACGGACGTTTTTCCATGCTCCTCACGGGAGATATGGAGACATCCGGGGAGGAAACACTTTTGACTTCCGGCGTTCTGACTCCGGTGACGATCTTAAAAGCCGGACATCACGGTTCCGCCACCTCATCCAGCGAAGAGTTTATAGAAAAACTGTCTCCATCCGTGACGATCCTCTCCTACGGAAGAAAGAACCGATACGGACATCCTGCGGAGAAAGTCCGGGAGCGGCTTTTAGAACACGGATCAAAGATCTATGAAACAGGCCTTTCCGGCGCTGTCATGGTCCGGGCAGATGGAAAGAAACTCAAAATAAAAACGATGCTTCCGCTTGACACAGACTGACCGTGCTTTACATCGGAAGGAAAAGTTTTAATTTCCGCTTACAAGGATTTTACAAAAAGTCCGTTTTGCATTTTACATCGCGTTTCTATAATAAGAGGAAAAAACATGAAATCCAGTAAAATTAAAACAATTGCAGGCCGGATCCTCTTTTTCATCGCAGTGTGCTTCATATTCATTATGCCGATTTTAAGCCTCCTTCGGATGAGCCTGACGACCGACGGAGGCTTTGGTCTGCAAAACTATGTGGACATGCTGCATGAGGAGAGGACGGCGAAGGCGGTCCGGAATACGCTTATCATATCCATTGCGTCAACAGTCATCGCGGTGGCGGCGGGAAGCTTTTTTGCATTTTTAACCGCCTATACGAATGTAAAGAGAAAGAAACTCTTAGAGCTTCTGGTCCTCGCGCCGTATATCATCCCGTCCTACATTATCACACTGTCCTGGAGCAGCCCAGCGGCGATGTCCGCAGTGATCGTCTTCATTGTATTCTTCGTGTACAGCCGGGTGGCTCTCGTGAAGAAAAAGGATGAGGAGGACGCGAAGCGCCCGAAGGCGCAGCTTGACCAGTGTTCGTATATCTGATAAAATTAGAAAAGTTTCAAAATGATACCAATAAGACAGTTTACGGAGGCGGCTATGCAGACTTTAAACCAGGATATTAAGGATAAGACATTTAGGAGAGTCTATTTGCTGTTTGGGGATGAGCCGTTTCTTGTGAACAGTTATAAAAAGCGTCTCCGGGAGGCGATCATCGGGGATGACACGATGAATTATAATTATTTTGAGGGCAAGGGACCGGATGTGAAAGAGATCATTAGTCTCGCGGACACCATGCCTTTTTTTGCTGAGCGGAGACTTGTGCTGATCGATGGCAGCGGATTTTTTAAGAGCAGTGCGCCGGAGGAGCTTGTGAATTATATCCCGGAGATCCCGGAGTCTACATGTATGGTGTTTGTGGAGAATGAGGTCGACAAGAGGAATAAGCTCTACAAGAAGGTGAAGGACAACGGGTATGCAGCGGAATTAAAGAAGCAGGACGCGGACCAGCTGATGCGCTGGGCAGCGGGGATCCTTTCGAAGGACGGGAAGAAGATCACGCGCCAGGTCATGGAGTATTTTATGGAGCGGACCGGGGATGACATGGAGAATATCAGGATGGAGCTGGAGAAGCTGATCTGCTATACCATGGGGCGCGAGGTGATCACGAAGGAGGACGTGGAGGCGGTCGGGACGGTCCATGTGACGAACCGGATCTTTGAGATGGTGACGGCGATCGTGGCGGGGAATACGAGGAAGGCGATGGATCTCTATGAGGATCTTCTGACTCTGAAGGAGCCGCCGATGCGGATCATGTTTTTGATCGCGAAGCAGTTTAACCAGCTTCTGCAGGTGAAGGAATTGGCGGGGAAGGGGGCGCAGAAGAGTGAGATCGCGTCCAGGGTGAAGCTACCGCCGTTTGTGGCGGGGAAGCTGATGGCGCAGGCGAGGGCGTTTACGAGGGAGCAGATTCTTTCTTATGTGGAGTTTTGTGTGGAATCGGAGGAGGCTGTGAAAACCGGTCGACTCTCGGATCGGTTGGCGGTGGAGTTGCTGATTGCGAAGAAGTATGAGTAAGGTTGGATCAACTTGGCAAAAGGACGCGCAGGCCTGGCTTCGGATTCGGGTGCTGGTGGATTTCAGGGGCGGTTCCTCTAGGCTTGCAGAAAAATGCTAAGGGCGGAGAAAAGGTGACACAACTCGCTGCGCTCAGACAAGTGTCACCTTTCCTCCAACGCATTTTCCTGCGAGCCAAGAGGAAGCCAGAGCCCCCGCAATCAGGCATCCGGGTCCGAAGGCAGGCCTGCGCTGGGAGTTGGATGGAGCTGGGTACATTGACCGGTGCTGGAGCTGGATCCGATAAGAAAGATCGAGCAGGAGTCTCCGAACCTGCTGGGTACATTGACCGGTGCTGAGATATAAAAAAGAACCGCTGTTTCTGACACACCTCGGAAACAGCGGTTCTTTTTATTTATGCGTAATAATCCAGTTCGATGATAAATTAAGCCATTGCGCTTACAGCTTTAGCCAAACGGGATACTTTTCTGGAAGCGGTATTCTTGTGATATACGCCCTTGGAAGTAGCCTTATCGATTTCGCTTGTAGCAGCAAGAAGTGCAGCCTGTGCAGCAGCCTTGTCACCAGCAGTAATTGCAGCCTCTACCTTCTTAACGAAAGTTTTCACTTTGGATCTGATTGCTTTGTTTCTAGCAGCTCTTGTCTCTGCTACTACGATTCTTTTCTTTGCAGATTTGATGTTAGCCAATCTGTACACCTCCATATTATTTTAAAAAATTATCTCTGTTTGTTTTGCATCAAAGCCTGGACACGGACAGTTCAATGTAAACATACTATTATATTTTAGCGAATATTTCCCGGTATGTCAATACATAAATTACTTTTTTGCGAGAAAAATAAGGAGAAAGTTGAGATAGGAGGCGTATTTATGAGACAGGCGGATGTGGAGTTTACGGTGAGGACGGATCTGGCGCTGGAGGAGAGGGAGAAGGTGCAGGGGAGTGAGATTCCGGGGATCCGGGTGCGGGAGTGGGAGAAGGAGGAGACTGGGATCCGGGTGACGGAGGTCGCGGTGTGTGATGAGAGAGGAGAGAAGGCGCTGGGAAAGCCGGTGGGGATGTATTTGACGGTGGAGGCGGCTTCGCTGGCGAAGAAGGATGATGATTATCACAGGGAGGTCTCGGAGGAGTTGGCGGGGCTTTTGCGGGGGATGCTAAAGGAGCATGGGCTTGAGACGGAGAAGATGGGGCGGCCGGTGAGAACTCTGGTCGTTGGCCTGGGAAATCCGGAGGCGACGCCGGATGCTTTGGGCCCGAAGGTTTTGGAGCATCTTCAGGCGACGAGGCATCTGGAGCTGGAGTATGGGACGGATTTTTGCAGGAAGCACGGGTATCCGGTCTTAAGCGGGATCACGCCGGGGGTCATGGCGCAGACGGGGATGGAGACGGCGGAGATCGTGAAAGGCATTGTGCAGGAGACGGAGCCGGACGCAGTGATCGTTGTGGATGCGTTGGCGGCGAGAAGTGCCGGGAGACTGGGAGTCACGGTGCAGCTATCCGATACGGGGATCCAGCCGGGATCCGGGGTCGGGAATCACCGGAGCGGGCTGACGGAGGAGACACTGGGGATTCCTGTGTTTGCGATCGGGATTCCGATGGTCGTCGGGGCGGCAGCAATCGTGTATGATACGGTTGGGGCGATGACGGAGGTGTTGAGGGAGAAGATAGGGTGTGATGTTTTGGAAAAAGATGATGAGGTAATGGAAGCAGAGGACTCGGACAGGGATCGAAATGGTGAAAAGAAAAGAAAATTTAGAGAGAAGAAGCTGGAAATTCTTCGGGTAGAAGAATCTTATGAGCTTGTTAAGGAACTCTTAAAGCCGGACCTCGGTCCCATGTATGTGACGCCCCATGATATTGATGAGCGGGTGGATTTTCTGAGCTTTACGATCTCGGAGGCGATCCATGAGGCGTTGTTCAGAACTGCATAGATTTGCGTGATATATGTGAAAAACTCTGCATTTTTTATTCGGAAATGGCTGTTGGTGCCTGGCTGATATGGTTCGGATTTTGCGGCGGCAGTATGGTTGCGCAGGTACTGAATAACTGCATATTCACATAAACTGTAAAGAAACGGCGAATCAGGCGGCAGATATGAGGCGGAGATGGTACTATTTTAAGCGGATGCTTCAGGCGGACCGCCTGTTTGTTGCGCAGATGATCGGAAATATCATCAGGATGATCCAGTATGCCGGGCGGTGGATCGTGTTGGCGGTGGTCTGCGTGGCGGCGCTGTATCTCGGACGTGGGTTGTGTGCGGGCGCATGGAAGGATTTCTATGAAAATTACGCGGTGCGGATCGCGGATGATGTGATGCGGGGATTTCTTCCGGCGTGGAAGGAGGATGAGGGTACGGCTTTTTATCTGGAGAGCAGAAAAAATGGCAGCAGGCGGACAAAGGAGTATGAGGAGATATTTGGGATCGAGAATGAGAATGGGGTACTGCGGGCAGAATGGATCGCAGACAGGGAACAAAATCAGGGAGTTTACGGAGATGATCGTAGGAAGAATGCATGGGGAAGCGGAAATGCGGATGAAAATGCACAAGACAGAGCAAAAACAGAAAGTTCAGAAGAATGGGGGAATTCGGGAAAAAGCGGAACTGGAGAAAACGGATCATCCCAGAATGAAAAGACGACACTCGCAGGCCTGCTCGCAGCAGGAACCTTCAACACCGGAAATTCCGGCATCATTTTAGAAAAACTCAACGATTACGACTACCTGATGAAAAAATTCTACAACGTCCACCCCACAACAACGGCGGGCCGGGACCTGATGCGGGCGGAGAATTTCCTCGCCGCGGACCTTTCCATCGAAAAAAACGCCGACATCCCCCAGATCCTGATCTACCATACCCACTCCCAGGAGACCTACGCCGACTACCCGGAAAATTCGGAGGCGGACGTGATCCACCTCGGAGAGTGCCTGGCGAAGCTTCTCAGGGAAAAGGGGTACAACGTGTATCATGATGAGAGCGTCTACGATTACCGGAACGGAAAGCTGGACCGCAGTGCGGCGTATACCTACGCCCTCGACGGGATCTCTGGTCTCCTGCAGAAATACCCGTCTATCGAGGTGGTCTTGGATGTCCACCGGGACGGCGTCTCGGATGGGACGAGACTTGTGACGGAGATCGACGGGACGGAGACCGCGAAGATCATGTTCTTCAACGGGACATCCATGAGCCCGGACGGCCCCATCGAGTATCTTCCGAATCCAAATCTCAAGGAAAACCTGGCGTTCAGCTTCCAGATGCAGCTTCTGGCTGCTGGAAAATATCCGGGACTTACGCGAAAGATCTATTTAAAAGGCCTCCGCTATAACGAGCATGTCCGGGCGCGTTCCGCCCTCATCGAGGTGGGCGCCCAGACAAACACGTATGCGGAGGCGAAAGCGGCGATGATGCCGTTATCCGATCTCCTGGATCAGGTACTGACAGGAGAATAACAGAACATGGGAAGAGGTTACATATTGATCTTTTTCTCCCATTTTCCGGACATATAGTAGAGCTCTACGAGAACCGAAGCTACGATCCAGCCCACTGGATATCCGAATCCGACAACTGCGGCTGTATTGCAGATCGAGGTCGCGATATAGAGATAGATCTGGCGGAACAGGACAAAGGAGAACAGCATGATCAGCATCGGTGTCCTGGAATCTCCGGCTCCGCGCATCGCAGAATGCCAGCATGAACACGTTCATCCGGAGAAACATGGTTCCGTACCGGACAACGTCAGGCTCCTGGTTGAAGACTGCGACGAGCCGAGGCGCAAAGAGGAAAAGGATCCCAGCGCTGGCGAATGTAATGAGGAGTGCCAGCCGGAGAGCCACACCGGTTCCTTTTTTCGCGCGGGGCAGATTCCCGGCTCCCAGGTTCTGACTCATAAAGGTCGTGGATGCCTGTCCGATACTCTGCATCGGAAGGAAAACAAACTGGTCGATCTTTGAGTAGCTGCTCCATCCGGCCATGCAGCTGGATCCGAAGGTGTTGATATAGGACTGGACATACACGTTGGAAAATGATGTCAGTGACTGCTGAAATCCTGTCGGTAGTCCGACCATGAGGATCTGCCGGAAGATTTTTTTGTTGATCCGCAGGTCCTTCCAGGTCAGGCGGTAATTCTCCGTGCTTCTGGTGAGAACGATGAGCACGAGAATTGCGGAAACAAACTGGGAGATGATCGTCGCGTAGGCAACTCCCTCGATGGCCATGCCGAAGCCCACTACAAAAAGAAGGTCAAGGCCGATATTCATGACACTGGAGAGACAGAGGAAGTACAGCGGCCGCTTCGTATCGCCAACGGCACGCAGGATAGCACTTCCCATGTTGTATACAAGCAGACCGAAAACGCCGGAAAAATAGATCTTTAAGTATACGGAGGCGGACGGCAGGACATCATCCGGTGTGGACATAAATTTTAACATATAGGGGGCAACAAAGATTCCAAGACCTGTAAAAATGATCCCACAGATGAAGGTCACTGCCATCGTGGTCTCCACGGCAATGTGAAGCTTTTCGTCATCGTGGGCCCCATAGTACCGGCTGATGACGACACCGGCACCAACAGAGGTACCGGTAAAGAACATGACGATCATGTTGATGATGCTGGTGGTGGAACCTACGGCGGCGAGAGCATGGGAGCCGACAAAGTTTCCAACAACGAGACTGTCCACAGTGTTGTATAGCTGTTGAAAAAGGTTTCCGATCACGAGGGGAACCGCGAACATGATCAGGAGCTTTGTGATGGACCCTGAGGTCATGTCCATGGACTGCTGTTTTTTCTGAGTTTGATTCATTTGTTATCTCCCGGGCAGCCATTCAGAAAACGCAGAACGGTCAAGGAATATACAGGATCTGCGAACATGCAGGATAGCTGCTGAAATGATAGAAAAGGTGGACGGGTGACGGGACGAAGAAAAGTCCTGAATATACGTGACAAAATGTTAATTAAAGTCTAAATCAGAATGGATGGAATGTCAATTGATTTTACAACACATAAAAGAATTGTAATTTGTCAGCTTTTTGTCTATTTTTTATCACATCCAAACCTCATACTACTGCTTGCGCGGAAACCTAAAAAATGCTATATTTAACATGATAAATTGCCATTCCTGTCCCCGAGGGAGAAATTCCTGTGTATAAAGGTATTTTCCGATGGACCGAACGATCAGGAGTAAAGATCTGGTGGTCCGACAAGCAGTGACAGAGAAATGGATCATATAAAGAAGAAATCATATAGAAGAGAGGAACATGAATGGTTCATTATTCCCAGGATAAAATCAGAAATTTCTGTATCATTGCCCATATCGACCACGGTAAATCCACGCTGGCGGACCGCATTATCGAGAAGACCGGTCTTTTAACCAGCCGTGAGATGCAGGCCCAGATCCTCGACAATATGGAGCTGGAGCGCGAGCGCGGAATCACGATCAAATCCCAGGCAGTCCGCACGGTTTACAAGGCAAAGGACGGCGAGGAGTATATCTTTAATCTGATCGATACCCCAGGTCACGTTGACTTTAACTATGAGGTATCCCGAAGTCTTGCGGCGTGTGACGGTGCGATCCTTGTTGTAGATGCAGCTCAGGGCATCGAGGCCCAGACGCTTGCAAATGTGTATCTTGCCCTTGACCATGATCTTGATGTTGTCCCGGTCATCAATAAGATCGACCTTCCGAGCGCTGATCCGGATCGTGTGGCGGAGGAGATTGAGGACGTGATCGGACTTGAGGCTCACGACGCACCGAGGATCTCCGCGAAGATGGGACTCAATATCGAGGATGTTTTGGAAGCAATCGTCCATAAGATCCCGGCTCCGAAGGGAGATCCGGAGGCACCGCTTCAGGCGCTGATCTTTGACTCCCTCTACGATTCCTACCGCGGTGTTATCGTATTCTGCCGTGTGAAAGAGGGAACCGTGAAGAAAGGCACCCCGATCCAGATGATGGCGACGGGAGCTTCCTACGATGTCGTTGAGGTCGGATATTTCGGCGCAGGCCAGTTTATCCCCTGTGATGAGCTTAGGGCCGGCATGGTTGGCTATATCACAGCCAGCATCAAGAACGTGAAAGATACCCGCGTGGGTGATACGGTGACGAACCGCTTAAATCCGTGCGCGTCCCCGCTTCCGGGATATAAGAAGGTAACACCGATGGTGTACTGCGGACTCTATCCGGCGGATGGAGCGAAATATCCGGAGCTCCGTGATGCCTTAGAGAAGCTGCAGTTAAACGATGCGTCCCTGTTCTTTGAGCCGGAGACATCCATCGCGCTGGGCTTCGGATTCCGCTGCGGATTCTTAGGGCTTTTACACCTGGAGATCATCCAGGAGCGCCTGGAGCGCGAGTACAACCTTGACCTCGTGACGACAGCACCGGGCGTTGTATACCGGATCCACAAGACGAACGGCGAGGTGATCGACCTCACGAACCCGTCCAACATGCCGGATCCGTCCGAGATCGAATATATGGAGGAGCCGATCGTCTCCGCAGAGATTATGGTGACCACAGAATTTGTGGGCGCGATCATGCAGTTATGCCAGGAGCGCCGCGGCGTTTACCTCGGCATGGAATATATGGAAGAGACGCGTGCACTCTTAAAGTATGAGCTCCCGTTAAACGAGATCATCTACGACTTCTTTGACGCGCTGAAATCAAGATCCCGCGGTTACGCGTCCTTCGACTACGAGTTGAAGGGATACGAGCAGTCACAGCTTGTAAAACTCGATATCCTGATCAATAAGGAAACTGTGGATGCCCTTTCCTTCATCGTGTTTGAGGGATCCGCTTACGAGCGCGGCAGAAAGATGTGCGAAAAGCTGAAGGATGAGATCCCGAAGCATTTATTCGAGATTCCGATCCAGGCCGCTGTGGGTGGCAAGATCATTGCCCGTGAGACGGTGAGAGCCATGAGAAAGGATGTCCTCGCGAAGTGCTACGGCGGCGATATCTCCCGTAAGAAGAAGCTTCTCGAGAAGCAGAAGGAAGGCAAGAAGCGTATGCGCCAGGTCGGAAACGTGGAGATTCCGCAGAAGGCGTTTATGAGCGTTCTGAAGCTGGACGAGGAGTAAATTAAAATATTGATTCAGATAAAAAGTCCATTTCAGATCGTTCGAAGAAATGGACTTTTTTGCACATAGATGAGGAACTATTATGAAGCTTACAACATTATGCTACATTGAAAAAGATGACAAATACCTGATGATCCATCGTATCAAGAAGAAACACGACGTCAATAAAGACAAGTGGATCGGCATTGGCGGGAAGTTTGAGCGGGGGGAGAGCCCGGAGGACTGCATTTTAAGGGAGACGAAGGAGGAGACAGGCCTGACACTCACAAGCTATAGACTTCGGGGCGTTCTGACTTTCATGTACAATGAGGATGATGCCGAAATGGAGTACATTTTCCTCTACACGGCAGATGGCTTTACAGGTGAGCTGGCAGACTGCAATGAGGGGACTCTGGAGTGGGTTCCTAAGACTGAGATCGACAGCCTGAACCTCTGGGAAGGCGACCGGATCTTCCATCGGCTTCTCGACGAGGAAGCACCGTTTTTCTCTTTGAAACTCCGCTATCAGGATGATCTCTTAAAGGAAGCGGCCCTGGACGGAAAGCCGCTGGAGCTTCTTGATCTCCTCGATGAGAATGGAGAGCCGTCGGGACAGGTGAGAGAGCGCACGCTGGTCCATCTCAACGGTGACTGGCACCGGACGAGCCATGTCTGGGTCGTAAGAAGACGGGGGGACGGCGGACATGACCTGCTTTTACAGAAGCGGAGCCGAGGGAAGGACTCCTTCGGGGGCTGCTACGATATCTCCAGCGCCGGGCATATTCCGGCGGGACAGGACTATCTGGAGTCGGCGCTCAGGGAGTTGAAGGAAGAGCTGGGAATTGCGGCAGAGCCGGAAGACCTGCGGCTTGTCGGGGTCCATGACGGACGCTATGAAGGCGAGTTCCATGGACGGATCTTTAAGAATCATGAGAAGAGTCATGTTTTTGCTTATGAAAAGCCGGTAGAGATCGAAAAACTCAAGCTTCAGAAAGAAGAAGTGGAGTCTGTGAAGTGGATGCGGATCGAGGATGTCCTGGCGGCGGTGAAAGCCCATGATCCGGGATACTGCCTGTTCGAGGACGAGATCGAGATGCTCAGTGAGGTTCTCGCATGAACGGGGGCATGGAATTATATCTGCACATGCCGTTCTGTGTGAGAAAATGCGCTTACTGCGACTTCCTTTCATTTCCGACGGACCAGGAGACCCAGAACCTGTACACGAGGCGGCTCAGGGAAGATATTGACGCCATGGGAAAAAAATACGGGGACATTCCGGTAGATACGATCTTTATCGGCGGCGGAACCCCGTCCGTGCCGGATTCGGCGCTGATTGTCGGGATCATGGAACATGTGCGGAAGGCGTTTCATGTGGCGGAAGGCGCGGAGATCTCCATGGAGGCGAACCCTGGAACCGTGACAAGGGAGAAACTCACAGATTACAGGCGGGCCGGGATCAATCGCCTGAGCTTTGGACTCCAATCAGCAAATGACAGAGAGCTAAAGCTTCTCGGCCGGATCCATACCTGGGCGGAATTCCTGGAGAGCTTCCATCTGGCCCGGGAGTGCGGGTTCACGAACATCAATATCGACCTTATGTCAGCGTTGCCGGGACAGACCCGCGAGTCCTGGAAGGACACCTTAAAGCGGGTCACGGACCTGAATCCGGAACATATCTCGGCGTACAGCCTGATCATTGAGGATGGAACTCCTTTCGGTGAGAAGTACGGGAGCGAAGAGGGACGGAAACTTCTTCCCGACGAGGATTCCGAGAGGGAGATGTACCACGAGACGAAGCGGTTCCTGCGGGACTGTGGGTATGAGCGGTACGAGATCTCAAACTATGCGAAGCCGGGGAGAGCGTGCCGCCACAATATCGGTTATTGGACAGGCTTGCCCTACCTGGGACTGGGACTCGGGGCATCCTCCTACATGGACGGCTGTAGGTTTGCGGTCAATTCCGATATGAAGCAGTATCTGGAAGAAAAGCCGGGGATGTTTACGGATGTGGAAAAGCTCACGAAGAAAGACATGGAGGAGGAATTCTTCTATGTGGGACTACGGATGACAGCCGGGGTGTCCCTTCCGGAGTTTGAGCGAAGGTTCGGGGTGTCCGCAAAGGACGTTTATCCAGGGCTCATGGAAACGTTTGTGGCGGAAAAAGCAGCGGTATTTCAGGGCGACCGGTTCGTTCTGACGGATTATGGACTTGATGTGAGCAATTATATTATGGCGCAGTTTCTGCAGGACTAAAGATCCTGCGGAGACCGCGCTTTTTTTCAGCCGTAGTTTTCGATGTCAGAGATCCTGCGTGGAGTGAAAAAGGGCATGCATGCTGAGAAAAAACAAGTAGATCATAAGCGTAGCTTAAATGGTACAGAGGATAAAAAAGCAGAATACATATATAGATCATGTAAAAAACATGGTAAAAGTGCATAAAACCACTATCAAAAACGGCAACAATGTGATATGATTTGTACAATCCAATGAAATGCATGGTTGTACATTTTGCACGGAGAGACTGTATCCAAAAAACAGGGGGATATTATTATGGCTAAGGAAATGATCGCAATGCTTCTTGCAGGCGGCCAGGGTTCAAGACTCTATGCACTGACACAGAAGCTTGCAAAACCGGCAGTCCCTTTCGGCGGGAAATACAGAATTATTGATTTTCCGCTCTCGAACTGCGTAAATTCCGGAATTGATACCGTGGGAATTCTGACCCAGTACCAGCCGATGGTACTGAATGAGTATATCGGAAACGGCCAGCCGTGGGACCTCGACCGTCTTTACGGTGGAGTACATGTACTGCCGCCGTATCAGAAGGCATCCGGTTCCGACTGGTATAAGGGAACCGCAAACGCAATCTATCAGAACATTCCGTTCATCGAGCGCTACGATCCGCAGTATGTGATCATCTTATCCGGTGATCAGATCTGCAAGCAGGATTACAGTGATTTCCTGCGCTTCCACAAGGAAAAAGGCGCAGAATTCAGTGTCGCGGTTATGGAAGTGCCGTGGGACGAGGCATCCCGTTTTGGTCTGATGGTGGCGGATGGGGACGACCGGATCACAGAGTTTCAGGAGAAACCGAAGAACCCGAAGTCGAATCTGGCTTCCATGGGAATCTATATCTTTAACTGGGATATTTTAAAGAAGTACCTGATCGAGGATGAGGCAGACCCGAATTCCGAGAATGATTTCGGAAACAACATCATTCCGAACCTCTTAAAAGACGGACGGAAGATGTACGCGTACCACTTTGCGGGATACTGGAAGGACGTTGGAACGATCTCATCCCTCTGGGAAGCAAATATGGAGGTTCTTGATCCGGAACACAGCGGGATCGATATCTTTGATGAAAACTGGAAGATCTACAGCCGGAACAGCGGTATGACCGGTCACAAGATCGGCTCCAACGCAGTCGTTGAGAATTCCATGATCACAGACGGATGCCGGATCGACGGAAGTATTAAGCATTCGATCCTGTTCTCCGGTGTCAGGGTAGAAAAGGGAGCGAAGATCGAAGATGCCGTTGTCATGGGCAAAACGGTCATAAAGGCCGGAGCTGTTGTAGAACACTGTATCGTCGCGGAAAATGTTGTGATCGGTGAAAATGCCGTTGTTGGATCCATGCCGAAGGGGGAAGAACACGGCGTTGCGACGATCGGTTCCGGAATCACCATCGGAAAGGGCGCAAAGATCGGCCCGAACGCCATGGTCAATAAAAATGTGGAGGATGGTGAAGAACAATGGTAAATTCCAATGCAAATGCGATCGGTATTATTTTTCCAAACAGTTATGATAATCTGGTGCCGGAGCTTGCGGGTGACCGCCTGATGGCATCGATCCCGTTTGCGGGACGTTACCGGATCATCGACTTCCTGCTTTCCAGTCTCGCAAACTGCGGGATCAGCAATATTGCCATCGTGGTCCGGGAGAATTATCATTCCCTGATGGACCATCTGGGCTCCGGACGAGCGTGGGATCTTCTCAGAAAAAACGGAGGCCTCAGTATTTTTCCGCCCTATGCGGAGAAAAATATGAAGGTCTACAGCGGACGCGTCGAGGCACTTGAGAGCATCCTTCCGTATCTGAAAAGCAAAAAAGAAAAGTATGTGATCATGATGGACGCCAATATCGCGGTGGATTTTGATTTCAACGCAATGTTAGCGGAACATATCGAGAGCGGTGCCGATGTGACGGTTGCCTACACAGAGCAGGAGATTCCGGCGGAACTGATCCGCGCAGGTTCCCACGGGGATATGTATTACACGTTAAAGCTTGATGACGGACGCGTGAGACGGATCTTTATGAATTCTGAAATGTGCGGAAAACAGAACCTCTCCATGAATATTTATATTATGGATAGAGAAGCACTGATCGATAAGATCCATGCGGCATTTGTACGTGGATACTCCTGCTTCGAGCGTGATATCCTTGCGCCGCGTCTTGAGAAGTACAACATCCGCGGATATAAATATGATGGATATTACGCGAGGATCTGCGGCTTAAAGAGCTACTTCGATGAGAATATGAAACTTCTCGATGATGAGAATCTGGACGCGCTGTTTACCGGCGGCCAGATCTACACAAAGATCCGTGATGACAACCCGACAAGATATATTAACGGATGTAAGACAAAAAATAACCTTGTGGCTGATGGCTGCGTGATCGAAGGCGATGTGGAGAACTGTGTTCTCTTCCGAGGCGTTAAGATCGCGAAGGGCGCAAAGATCAGAAACAGTGTCCTGATGCAGGATACGGTGGTGAATGCAGGCGCACGGCTGGATTACGTTGTCACAGACAAGAACGTGACGATTGAGGTTGGCCAGGAGCTGAAGGGAACGGATACACAGCCGTTTTATGTGGCGAAGGGGCATACTGTTTAAAGATAGGAGCAAGCCTGTGAATTCAGGAGAGGTCCTGACTCACATAAGATATGTATAATTAAGAAAGGGAATCTTTCATGAGCATTTTCGCATGCTCAGGAGAGATTCCCTTTTTTGCCATGCAGCAGGAAGAATTTATTAGTGGATGTCCTTCCAGTCCTGTCATATATCGGGTGGAAACTCATATAACGGGGCAGATGAACTTAAGACTGGATCAGATAGACCTCAGACCGCTCAACGCCGTGATCTCTTGTTTCCGAATGTGTGTTGTAAAAAATATCGATATGTTTTCCTTTGACGCCGCCTCCGACGTCCTCAGCGATATACTCGACACCATCGATCAAAAGGTGGCTTCCAAGCGGAATGACCCGCGGGTCAACGGCTACGGTGCGGCTTGCGGTCGCCTGGGTTCCGGTCTTTGTGAGACGGCCGTAGCCCTCGGAGCAGCTTCTGCACGGGCAGTAAGCTGTGGTCTTAAATGTACCTAAGGAAACGAGGGTGGCATTTTTGATGATCTTTGTTGCGGTATTGTACTGGTAAGCTAACGGAAGTGCTGTGCCGTTCACGCTGAGCTTGATCATGTAGGTATCATCCGGGATGGAGGACCAGTCGATCATGATCTCAAAGCCGTGGGCACCGTTTCCGATGCCGCTTTCCTTTAAGTCATTGCGCTCGATATCAGCTTCGGCGGTCTCAGATAAAAGAGACTCGCCTGTATGGGAGTTGGCCACAGTGACGGTGACGGAGACCGGGGTATCCGGGGCAGCGGAGTTCCACGCCCATCCGGAAACCTTATTTCCATCGATGCTGTCCAGGTGGCCAGAGTTTTTCGGGGTACTTGCGAATGCACATACGGTGTTTAAGAGCATCGAAATGACGGTCAGTAAAACACAGATGGTCAATCTAAATTTCTTCATATAACAATCCTTTCTTTTTTTGTTTCATATCTATTACAAATTATATGCAGATGTGTAATAGAAATGTAACAATTTGGAAACAAGTATGTATTATACATAATTTTCCAAATTTGTCAAGTTTTTGGGTATTACTGCCAGGACGCAAACAGTCCCCCCATATGGCAGAAATGTTCTTAATGTGACGCAAAGCCCCCGGGATTCACAGGAAAATCCAGGGGAAAGCCGGGCGGATCCTGTAAAATCCTGGTAGAAAAAGGCGATGAAAAAAATAGTGAAAAAAATGTGAAAATTATCAAAAGCCCTTGACAAACAACACACTAAGTAATATAGTAACAACTGTAAATGTTAGCACTCCTCAATAAAGAGTGCTAATAAAGAAGAGGTGAGAGTTTTGGAACTGGATGAGAGAAAAGAAAAAATTTTAAAAGCGATTATCCAGACGTATCTGGAGACCGGTGAGCCGGTGGGATCCAGAACGATTTCCAAATACTCGGATCTGAAGCTCAGCTCCGCGACGATCCGAAATGAGATGTCTGATCTGGAAGAACTTGGCTACATCATTCAGCCGCATACCTCGGCGGGACGAATTCCTTCCGATAAAGGTTACCGCTTCTATGTTGACCAGATCATCAAGGAAAAAGATAGTCAGGTCGAGCATATGCAGGAACTGATGATCCAGCGGGTAGACCGCGTGGAACTGCTTCTGAAGCAGCTTGCAAAGGTTCTTGCCAACAATACGAACTATGCGACCCTGATCAGCGGACCGAGTTACAACCAGACAAAGTTAAAGTTTATCCAGCTCTCGAAGGTGGAGGAACACAAACTTCTGGTGGTAGTCGTTGTGGAAGGAAATATTATAAGAAACTCCTTTGTTACGATCGATGAGGAACTCAGTGACGAAGAGCTTCTGAATTTAAATATTCTTTTAAACAGCAGCCTGAACGGTCTGACGATCGAGGAGATCAACCTTGGCGTGATCGCAAAAATGAAAGAACAGGCCGGATCCCACAGAAGAGTGGTGGATCTGGTGTTGAATGAAGTCAGCGAAGTGATCCGCTTCCAGGACGAAGATCTCCAGATCTATACCAGCGGGGCAACCAATATTTTCAAATACCCGGAGCTTTCCGATACGGAAAAAGCGAGCCAGCTGATCGGTACTTTGGAACATAAAGAACTTCTCAGGGGACTGATCGATGGGCAGCAGCAGAATAAAACGGATGATCCGGACAATGAAATTCAGGTCTATATCGGAGATGAAACTCCGGTCCAGAGCATGAAAGACTGCAGCATCGTAACCGCAAATTATGCGCTCGGCGATGGGATGCGCGGAACGATCGGTATCGTGGGACCAAAACGAATGGACTACGAAAAAGTCGTATCGACCTTGAGATCGTTAGTTGCGCAGCTGAACGAAACGTTTAAAAATGAAAGGTGAAGAGAGCAGTGAAAGAGAAAGAGTTAGAAAAAGAGAAAACGGAAAAAGCCGTTTCTGAGGAAAAAGAAACCAAAGAGACAGCCGCTTCCGAAAAAGAAAATAAAGAGACGTCCGAAACAGAGGAAAAAGCTTCTGAAAAGAAGAAAGATCCGAAGGACGAGAAGATCGATGAGTTAAATGACAAGCTCAAGAGATCCATGGCGGAGTTTGATAACTACCGCAAGAGAACGGACAAGGAAAAGTCCGCAATGTATGAGATCGGTGCGAAGGATGTAATCGAAAAGATCCTTCCGATCGTCGATAACTTTGAAAGAGGTCTTAATTCCATTCCGGAAGACGCGAAAGGATCCGCGTTTGCAGACGGAATGGAAAAG
>OOAT01000689.1_pt1 | contig 18858 bp, 17 predicted proteins | sample 1671441 | NCBI WGS metagenome assembly OOAT01 (sample SAMN06348157, study PRJEB24527) | human gut metagenome | biome: human gut; feature: ankylosing spondylitis patient; material: feces | host: Homo sapiens | place: China | collected 2015-10 | reverse complement strand
CACACTTTCCGGACATTTTCATGGCGGAACCATCCGGCTTCCGCTTGTGGGCGGAGTCATGACACCCCAGTACCAGTTCTTTTATCCGCGCTGTGCGGGATATTTTGAACTTCCGGGAAAAGGAAGAGAAAAGAGCCGGATGATCGTCGGGCGGGGACTTGGGACCCACTCGATCAATATCAGGCTGAATGATAAACCACAGGTGGTTGTTGTGAGGCTCTGCGGGGCTGATACGCAGCAGTAGGGACAAAATGTGAACGGCGTGATGAAGAGTGTGCATACGCACATTCTTTTTTGCGGTTATATATCGAATTGTTGGACATGGGATTTCTGAATGGAAGACTGTGAAAACATACTTGAGGTGCATATGGAATTATCGTACAAACTGGAAAAGTTTGAAGGTCCGCTGGATCTTCTTCTCCATCTGATTGAAAAAAACAAAGTGAATATCTACGATATCCCGATCGCCGAGATCACGGACCAGTATATGGAGTACGTGCGGCAGATGGATGAGGAAAATCTGGATGTGGTCAGCGAATTCCTTGTGATGGCGGCGACGCTTCTCGACATCAAGGCGCGGATGCTGCTGCCGAAAGAAGTGAATGAGGAGGGCGAGGAGGAAGATCCGAGAGCAGAACTTGTGATGCGTCTCCTGGAATATAAGAAATACCGGCTGATGTCGGAGGAACTTAAGGACATGGAGTCCGGGGCGGACCGGGTGTTCTACAAGGATCCGACGATCCCGCCGGAGGTCAAGGAATATGCAGAGCCGGTGGATCTCGATAAGCTCCTGGACGGAGTGACGCTCACGAAGCTTCAGAAGATCTTCGAGTCGGTGATGAAGCGGCAGCAGGATAAGATCGACCCGGTCCGCAGCACCTTCGGAACCATCAAAAAAGATCCGGTGAGTCTGGAGGACAAGATCACCTCTGTTCTGGGATATGCCAGAAAGCACCGGAAATTCAGCTTCCGGCAGATGCTGGAAAAGCAGAACGACAAGACAGAGGTCGTCGTGACGTTCCTGGCACTTTTAGAGCTCATGAAGGTGGGGAAGATCCATCTGACCCAGGAACATCTCTTTGACGACATGTGCATAGAATCTCTTGAGCCGGAAGGCGAAGAAGAGGATATTGCTATCGATGTCACAACTGCTCAGTAGGTTTGCGCATTTACTGCGCGGGACTGTAAAAAATCGGACAGTTCCGTTACCAGTATGAGTAGGAGAATACCACTGTGGAGGAAAATGAATGAGAGTGGAAAATCTGAAAAAGCAGGAGTCCGTTGTGGAGTCCGTGCTGTTTACCATGGGGCAGTCTGTGGAGATCCGCCAGCTTGCGGCAGCGTTGGAATCGGATGAGGAGACGGCCATCCAGGCCGTGGAGCGCCTGAAGGAGAAATATGACAAGAGAAAGGCGGGCATGCAGATCGTGCGTCTCGATGACAGCTACCAGATGTGCAGCCGCACCGACTATTATGAACATCTGATCCGCGTGGCGGCGACACCAAAGAAGCAGGTGCTGTCGGACGTGGTGATGGAGACGCTGGCGATCATCGCCTACAAGCAGCCGGTGACGAAGGCAGATATCGAGAAGATCCGGGGAGTAAAGTCGGATCACGCGGTGAACCGCCTTGTGGAGTATGACCTGGTGTATGAGGCGGGGCGTCTCGATGCGCCTGGAAGACCGGCACTTTTTGCCACGACGGAGGAATTTCTGCGCCGCTTCGGAGTCGGATCTACGGAACAGCTCCCGGAGATGAATGTGGAGCAGCGGGAGGAAATCCGGAGCGAGGTCGAGGAGGAGCTGAACCTTAAAATCGACGAGGAAGGTCATCTGATCGATGAGCCGGAAAAGGATGCGGGGACGGCAGAAGAACCGGTAGATTCGGAAACTGGAATGGAAAAAACAGAAGAGAATGAAAGTGGCGCAATCATAAGCGATACAGAGATAGAGAAAGAAATAGAAAGCAAAGACAACAGCGAAACCGATGAGGAGGATTCCATATCATGAAATGCAGTGAGATCAAAGTGATCAAGAAAGACGGGACAAAAGAAGAATTCAATGTCCAGAAAGTCCTGGCGGCGGTGAACAAGTCCGCAAACCGTGCGATGATAATCTTCTCAAAGGCTGAGAGCAAATTTATCTGTGAGTTCGTGGAGGAGAAGGCGGAGGAACTGGACCAGTCAGAGGTGCCGATCGCCCAGATGCACAATATCGTCGAGGGCGCCCTGGAGCGCGTCAATCCGGTGGTCGCAAAGAGTTACCGCGATTACCGCAACTACAAGCAGGATTTCGTCCAGATGTTGGACGAGGTCTACAAAAAGAGCCAGTCCATCATGTATATTGGCGACAAGGAAAACAGCAACACCGACAGCGCCCTGGTCTCCACGAAGCGGAGCCTGATCTTCAACGAGTTAAATAAATCCTTATACCAGAAGTTCTTTATGACCGTTGAAGAACTTCAGGCATGCCGCGACGGCTATATCTATATCCACGACATGTCCGCGCGCCGTGATACGATGAACTGCTGCCTCTTTGATGTCAATGAGGTCTTAAGCGGCGGATTTGAGATGGGAAATATCTGGTACAACGAGCCGAAGACCCTGGATGTGGCCTTTGACGTTATCGGCGATATTGTCCTGAGTGCCGCAAGCCAGCAGTATGGCGGTTTTACGGTGCCGAACGTGGAGAATATCCTGGCGCCTTACGCGGAGAAATCTTACGGAAAGTATATCACAAAGTATATTGACCTTGGCCTCGATGAGGAGAAGGCAAAAGAAGTGGCATGGAACGACGTTCAGCGCGAGATGGAACAGGGATTCCAGGGATGGGAGTACAAGTTTAACTCTGTTTCCTCCAGCCGCGGTGACTACCCGTTTATCACCATGACAGCGGGAACCGGAACAAGCCGCTTCGCGAAGATGGCCACTATCACGATGCTGAACGTCAGAAAGAAAGGTCAGGGAAAAGAAGGCCACAAGAAGCCGGTACTGTTCCCGAAGCTTGTATTTTTATATGATGAGAACCTCCACGGATCGGGAAAAGAGCTGGAGGACGTCTTCGAGGCAGGAATCGAGTGTTCCTCAAAGACGATGTATCCGGACTGGCTGTCATTGAGCGGTGAGGGATATATCGCCAGCATGTATAAAAAGTATGGAAAGATCATAAGCCCCATGGGATGCCGCGCCTTTCTTTCCCCGTGGTATGAGAGAGGCGGCATGGAACCGGCGGACGAGAATGACGTTCCGGTGTTTGTTGGCCGCTTCAATATCGGCGTTGTGAGCCTGCATCTTCCGATGATCCTCGCGAAGGCGAGACAGGAGAGCAGGGATTTCTATGTGGTCCTCGACTACTACCTGGAGCTGATCCGTAAGATCCATATCCGTACCTACGCGTACCTCGGCGAGATGCGTGCCTCCACGAACCCGCTTGCCTACTGCGAGGGCGGATTCTACGGCGGACATTTGGGGCTTCACGATAAGATCAAGCCGCTCTTAAAGACCGCGACGGCGTCCTTTGGAATCACGGCGTTCAACGAGCTCCAGAGACTTTATAACGGAAAATCCCTGGTGGAGGACGGCGCCTTTGCCATCGAGGTGTTAAAGCATATCAACGAGAAGGTGGAGCAGTTTAAGTATGAGGACGGAAACCTCTATGCGATCTACGCCACACCGGCGGAGAATCTCTGCGGTCTGCAGGTAAAGCAGTTCAGGAAGAAGTACGGAATCATTGAGAATGTCTCTGACCGCGAGTACGTCAGCAACGGCTTCCACTGCCATGTGACTGAGGACATCACTCCAATCCAGAAGCAGAATCTGGAACACCGGTTCTGGGAGCTCTCCAACGGCGGAAAGATCCAGTATGTGAAGTACCCGATCGACTACAACAAAGAGGCGATCCGCTCCCTGGTCCGCCGCGCCATGAAGATGGGATTCTACGAGGGAGTAAACCTGTCCCTGTCTTACTGCGATGACTGCGGTCACGAGGAACTGAATATGGATGTGTGCCCGGTCTGCGGAAGCAAAAACCTCACGAAGATCGACCGGATGAATGGATATCTGAGCTATTCCCGTGTGAAAGGCGATACAAGATTAAATGACGCAAAAATGGCCGAGATCGCTGAGAGAAAGAGCATGTGATAAAACCAGTTTGCAGTGCACGGATTCAGGCATAAAAATGTGTTGCAAGCTTGCTTGCATAAGCATTTTTCTGCCTGAATCCGTATAGGGCGAACGCCCGAGAGATTCTTGTTTTCATGTAAATGAAAACAAGAATATGAGCACTGCAAACGAGCGAGACAGAACTCGGAAAAATGTGTTGCAAGCTTGCTTGCATAAGCATTTTTCTGCCTGAATCCGTATAGGGCGAACGCCCGAGAGATTCTTGTTTTCATGTAAATGAAAACAAGAATCTGAGCACTGCAAACGAGCGAGACAGAACTCATAAAAATGTGTTGCAAGCTTGCTTGCATAAGCATTTTTCTGCCTAAAGACGTATAGGGCGGACTTCCGAGAGATTCTTGTTTTTATGCCAATAAAAACAAGAATATGAACACTGAAGAATACAGATAAAGGATAAAGAAAATGCGATACCACAACATAACAAAAGAGGACATGTTAAACGGTGATGGCCTGCGCACAGTCTTATGGCTGGCAGGCTGCAGCCATGCTTGTCCGGGCTGCCAGAATCCGGTGACATGGGATGTGAAGGGCGGACTTCCGTTCGATGAGGCAGCGAAAGAGGAGCTTTTTGAGGCACTTTCCCCAGCCTGGATCTCCGGGGTGACCTTTTCCGGCGGTGACCCGCTCCACTGGCAGAACCGGAAGGAGACAGGAAATCTCATCGAGGAGATCCACAAAAAATTCCCGGAAAAGACCATCTGGCTGTATACAGGATTTCTCTGGGAAGACATTAAAGACCTCCCGTTCTTAAAATACGTGGATGTTCTCGTCGACGGCCCGTTCGTTGAAGCGGAAAAAGATGTGACCCTGCACTGGAAAGGCAGCGCGAACCAGAGAGTGATCGACGTGAAAAAGAGCCTGGCACAGGGAAGTGTAGTTCTTTACGAGTCAAAATAGAATAATGGAGTGAAGGAGGAAAGCACATGTTCACAAAGTATATACTCTGTATTTTAACGATTGAATGGGCCGTGATTGGTACCTGGCTGTTAAAGGGAAAAGGAAAGTCCTACGAGCGGATTCAGAAGAACGATAAGATCCATGAAAAAGACCGTTTCATCCGCTTTCAGGGAATGAACCTTTTGTATCTTGCCCTGACTTCTTTCCTCGCCCTGCTCACAACATTCGCAGGCTCCGACCGCCTCACACTCCTCTTTTTCGCCGCCGTCTGCCTGTGTCTGTTCGGCCGGCTTCTCTACGGAAACTGGAAATTCGGCGGAAAGATCTGGATCCGGTGGTAAAATAGAATAAAAAACTTATTTTTGGGGCTGTCGCATTAGCATATCAGTTAGTACGGCAGTCCCATTATTGATATCAGAGTCGTTTTTACACGAAATTAAAGTTTATATAAACTTTATAATTTTAAACGTTTGATAACTTGAGACTGGTCCGCAGCTGGTTTATAATGAAGAAAATCATACAAAAGGTTCCTGAAAAAGAAAGGAAAACATGAGAAAAACATATCAGGAACTTGAATTTAAGGATGCGTTTATGTTTGCGGCGGTCATGTCCGATGCGGAAAGCTGCAGGGGAGTGCTGGAGCGGATTCTGGGAATCCCGATAAGAAAAGTAATGGTTCATGCGGAACATGTTCTCTTTGTAAATCCGGAAACAAGAGGTGTCCGTCTTGATGTGTATGCGGATGATGAACATGGAACGGTCTATAATGTGGAGATGCAGACAACGGACAATAAAAATCTGCCGAAAAGAAGCAGGTATTATCAAGGACAGATGGATATGGATGCTTTGAAGACAGGGGAAGATTTTGCAAGGCTGCCGCAGAGTATCGTGATCTTTATCTGCACATTTGATCCATTCGGAAGAGAGCGATACAGGTATACATTTGTGGAAACCTGCAGAGAAGATGGGGAACTTCTGGAGGATGGAACCTGCAAGATTTTTCTGAACACGAAAGGGAAAATTGAGACAGGGATAGGACAGGAACTTGTACGTTTCTTAAAGTGGATCGGTGAGCCTGATGCCGGGAAGGAAAAGGAAGAAAATGATCTGCTTATCACGAAAATTCGGACACAGATCACAGATTTAAAGAAAAATCGGGGAATGGAGGAAAATTATATGTTGTTTGGTGAAATGTTGGATGAAGAAAGGCGGCAAGGGCAGAAAGAAGGACTGCAGCAGGGGAAAATGGATATACTTTTAAAACTGCTGCAGGAGCATAAGATCGACGTCAAGACAGCAGCATCAATTATGGGAATGAATGAGGATGAGTTTGCAAAAGCGGTAAAAGAATGCCAGGAAGTCTAAAACAATATTTAAACAAGTCATAAAATCTAGAGACAAATCTAACTATTTTTAATCTATCGTATCTGAAAACAAATCGATAAAGAATCAAAGAATGAATATCAGGAATCTATGTATGATTTAAAACAGGGCAGGATTCCAGAGGAATCCTACCCTAAATGTGATTGTAAACGATATTTAACAACACTTTGCAAGAATTCTCCCATCCTCTTTAGGTGGTGAGATGAATTGCCTTTTGGGAAAATCATGCAATATCTGGCATCTTAAAACTGCACATATCTGTGTACATAAATGAAAACAAGCATAGAAGAACAAATGTTCTAAAAGACATAGACAAACAAGTGTTCCTGTGTTATGATATAATCAGTCGAACGTAAAAGGAAAGGCTGATTTTATGAGAAAATTGGACAGTAATGCGCATTCAGTATTTCTACTCTATTATCATTTGATTCTGGTTATAAAATACCGAAAAAAGATACTGACGGATCCTGTTTCTGATCGGGCTCGGGAGATTTTTGAATATATCGCTCCGAAGTATCATATTACGTTAGAGGAATGGAATCATGATCGGGATCATGTTCATATCATGTTCCGGGCCCATCCGAAATCGGAACTCAGCAAATTTATCAATGCGTATAAAAGTGCAAGCAGCCGATTGATAAAAAAAGAGTATCCAGAGATTCGGCAGAAGCTTTGGAAAGAAATGTTCTGGAGCCAGAGTTTTTGTCTGTTAAGTGCTGGTGGTGCACCCATTGAGGTTATCCGCCAGTACATAGAAACACAGGGAGAAAAGAAGAGTGAACATCGTGTACCGTTTTCGGATCTACCCGAATAAATCTCAAAAAGAACTATTTGCAAGGACATTTGGCTGTGTGCGTTTCGTGTATAACCGGATGCTGGCAGAAAAGAACGAATATTATGAGAAAACCGGAAAAGTATTAAAGGTTACGCCTGCAAAATATAAGGCAGAGTTTCCGTGGCTGAAGGAGGTAGACAGTCTGGCATTGTGTAATGCACAGCTGCATCTGCAGACAGCCTACAAGAACTTCTTTCGGGATTCTTCGGCTGGTTTTCCGAAGTTCAAGTCAAAAAAGAATCCGGTGAGAAGTTATACGACAAACTGCGTAAATGGAAATATTACTTTGCAGAATGCGAAACTGAAACTTCCGAAAGCAGGTTGGATCCGCATAAAACAGCATCGGAGTATCGATGATCGTTACATATTGAAGGGTGCCACCGTCAGCCAGGAAGCAGATGACAAGTATTATGTATCATTACTGTATGCGGCAGAAGAACCGGAACATGAAATCAGGCCAGTAAAAACCGCAATCGGACTTGATTTTTCCATGAGCGAATTGTATGCAGATTCCAATGGAGCTCATGCAGATTATCCTCATTTTTTCCGAAAATCCCAGGAAAAACTTGCAAGGGAGCAGCGCAGGCTGAGTCATTGCGAAAAGGGGAGCAGCCGTTACATGAAACAGAAAAAGAAAATAGCCAGACTCCATGCTCATATTGCACATCAGCGGAAAGATTATCTGCACAAGGAATCCAGAAAGATAACCAATTTTTATGATCTTGTGTGCATAGAATCTTTGAATATGAAAGAAATGAGCCAGGATTCAAGGTTCGGAACGAGTGTTCATGATAATGGATGGGGTATGTTTACTGATTTTCTTTCCTACAAATTAGAACGTGCCGGTAAGAAACTGGTTCGTATTGATAAGTGGTATCCCAGTTCAAAAATCTGCAGCTGTTGCGGAAAACTCAAAAAGGAGTTGAAACTGGAAGACCGTATCTATAGCTGCACCTGTGGAAATCAGATGAACCGTGATGAGAATGCAGCTATCAATATTTGCAGGGAAGGATTGAGAATATTGGGAGTTGAACTTGAAACAGAAAGAAAAATTTCCTGATCTCCTCCAAAACGTAGATTTTGTTCGGGACTGCGTAGATACGAAACAGTCCCGCTCGTAATAACAGAACCGTGGGACACACGGGGATAGCTCGCCTATGCTTTGCCCAATAGGGCAATCGAACGAGAAGCCCCCACTTCAAGCGTTAGCTAAGTGGGGGGAGTATGTCACAGAAAATGATCTTCGCATCCTGTCCGCCGAGCTCGATGGCGGTTCCCACAGTCTCGTAGGTCTTCTTTAAGGCGATGGAGTTAGCGACGACCTCCTGGATATAGGGGGTGCCAGCCGCCTCGGCCACAGGCTTTGCACCGGAACCGGTGAGAATGATCCTGGCGTCACAGTCAGGAAAACGCTCTGCCGCTTCCCGGATTGCGAAGAGGACGCTGGCGAGCTGATCCGCGTGGTGGCGGCGGTAGTCGGAGTATAAAAGTGTTTCGGTCCCGGCATCCAGGACCGTGATCTTTGTTGTGGTGGAACCGACATCGATTCCGATCAGTAACTTTTTCATAATCGTATTCTTTCATATTGATAACAGTCCGATTGCTTTGAAGGTGACGGTTATCTTTTTCTCTGTTAGTCCTTATCTGTATAGTTTAGAAAGAAAAAAGGCATAAAACCGTTTTGCATCTAAAATCATGCCGATTTCTGCCAATTCATTCAGTATTTTAGTGCCTGAATTTTTAAAAGTCAAGAATTGCGTGGGATGGAAAAGGGAAAACAGTGCTAAAATTTCGCTAAGATAGTGCAAAAATGGCGGAAAATACGGGAAGTCAGGGAAAAAGAGGAGACTTGAAAAAAGAAAGAAAAAAGTCGAAAACAGCAGTTGCGGCGGTGTGCTGGATACAGGTAAAAATCAGATTAAAGCTGGAAAAATAACTATTTGAAGAAAAAGGCATGTAAAAATCAGAGAAATTTGATCCACATGCCTTTTATAGTAAGTTCTATCGTAACTGTTCAGTAGGTCTGCGCACTTGCTGCGCTGACCGTAAGAAAACATAGGCTGGAAGGCAAAAATCCCATCAGCGAAGCTGATCGGGAATGGATTTTTGCACGTAACTATGAAGGCACTGAATAGTTACGTTATATCATTCTTTTACGAGAACTTTTGTGATTTCTGCAATATAAACAGTGTGATAATCTTTCTCCGGATACCATTTTCCATCGTTCTCTTTTGCGATAAAGTTCTCCGGCTTGATCTCATCCTCGTAGAGCTTCCTGCACACGAAGACCATGCCGGCCTCCTCGAAAGCAGCTGTTCCGTCTGTGAAATACGGGGTAAGTCCAGCTTCTTTGACCTTGTCGCAGTCGCGGCCTGACTTGGAACCGCAGATGGAGAGTGCCTGCTTGTACTCCGGTCCGTAGAAGGACAGGGTAAATGTATCGTTTGCGTCCACGAATTTCTTTGTGTAGCGCTGCGGACGGATATAGCAGGTGGCAACATTCTTGCCCCAGAGGACGCCGAGACCGCCCCAGCTTGCTGTCATGGTGTTACAGCCGGATTCGTCGCCAGCGGTGATGAGCATCCACTCAGAACCGATCTTTGTGAAGGGATTAAAATTCAGACTTTTGATATCAACTTCTTTGAATGCCATGGAAAAATCTCCTTTCAATGATAAAACTGCAGTAACTGTTCCGTAGATCTTCGCAGTTACAAACTACTTTTATTATAGAATGAGATAAAATAAATTGCAAATGATTTGTATCCTGAAGGCTGGTTCATGAAAAAGCTGTGCAGGGTGCAGAAAAATTCATGAGTAGATAAGGAAATTGTGCTTGAATGAACATGATATAAGTATTATATTTTTAACAAGACAGGAAATTCACGCGGACGATCATGATTGGAGGAAAGCTTATGAGAGGCGTAGAGACAAGGATTCAGGAGATCCGCCACCGGATCTTCAGAGAAGTGGCGAGAATGGCGTACCACACGGAATGGCCGGTGGACAAACGGATTGAGGAACTTCCGTATAAGATCATTCCGGGAGAAGTCGGAAATTTCAGAAACGATGTTTTTTTGGAGAGGGCGATCGTGGGCGAGCGGCTCCGTCTTGCCATGGGACTCCCGTACCGCGGGGCATCGGACCCGGCACCGGTATCCCAGGGGATCGAGGAGGCGGATAAGCCGGAGACATACTACACGCCGCCGCTCATCAATGTGATCAAATTCGCCTGCAATGCGTGTCCGGAAAAGCGGGTCTATGTGACAGACGGCTGCCAGGGCTGCCTTGCCCACCCATGTGTGGAGGTGTGCCCGAAGGACGCAGTGAGTCTGGACCGCACAAACGGAAGATCCAGGATCGACCCGGATAAGTGCATCAAGTGCGGACAGTGCGCGAATGTCTGTGCCTACCATGCCATCATCATCCAGGAGCGCCCCTGCGCGGCGGCCTGCGGCATGGATGCTATCCACTCGGACGAGAACGGAAAGGCGGATATCAACTACGACAAATGCGTCTCATGCGGACAGTGCCTCGTGAATTGCCCGTTCGGAGCCATTGCGGACAAGTCCCAGATCTTCCAGGTCATCCGCGCGATCCAGACAGGTGAGAGAGTGTATGCCGCTGTGGCACCGGCATTTGTCGGTCAGTTTGGCCCGAAGGTAACACCTGGAAAGCTGAGGGCGGCCATGAAAGCCCTGGGCTTTGCGGACGTCTTTGAGGTCGCCATCGGCGCGGATCTCTGCGCGGTGCAGGAGGCGGAGGACTTTGTGAAGGAAGTTCCGGAACAGCTGCCGTTTATGGCGACATCCTGCTGCCCGGCATGGTCCATGATGGCGAAAAAACTGTTCCCGGACTACGCGAACTGCATCTCCATGGCGCTGACGCCGATGACGCTCACCGCGCGACTCATCAAGAAGAAGCATGAGAAGGCGAAGGTGGTCTTTATCGGACCCTGCGCGGCGAAAAAACTGGAAGCCATGAGAAAAACTGTGCGGAGTGAGGTGGATTTCGTCCTGACCTTCGAGGAGATGGCGGGAATCTTTGACGCGAAGCACGTGGATATCGAGAATATCGCGGAGGATGAGGGCGGAGTCAACGCGGCATCCAGGGACGGAAGAAACTTCGCGGTTGCCGGCGGCGTCGCGAAATCCGTGGTGGACGTGATCGCCCAGATGTACCCGGACAAGGAGATCAGGGTGGCGAATGCCGAGGGCTTAAAGGAGTGCAAGAAACTTTTACAGCTTGCCAAGGCAGGAAAGTACAACGGATACCTGTTGGAAGGAATGGCATGCCCGGGCGGCTGCGTGGCAGGTGCCGGAACAATGCAGCCGGTGAAGAAATCCCAGACGGCAGTCTCCTTATATGCCGCGAAAGCAGGTCATGTGACCAGCGATAGGACGGAGTATGTGAGTGAGCTGGAGAAACTGGTGGACTAAGTGCGTGGCAGCTTGTTTTCCGGTTCAGGCCGCAAAGCAACCGATTAAAGAGTTATCAAATAAAAGCGGCTTCCTTGACGGAAAGCCGCTTTCGTTGTAAAATACGTACTTGACTCGTCTTTTCGTGGAAAGATCCAGCAAAGACATGTCACAGTGAGCAGGAAAGGAGGAACTTTAAGATGGATCAGAAGATGGAGAAAAATAAGAATAAAACAGGACTTGTGCTGGAAGGCGGCGGTATGCGCGGCATCTATACGGCGGGAGTCCTGGACGTATTTCTGGATGAAGGCCTTACCTTTGACGGGGTGATCGGCGTTTCGGCGGGAGCGGTCCATGGATGCAGTTTCCTTTCGGGACAGAAGGGAAGAAGCATCCGGTATTATAAAAAATACTGTGCGGACAAGCGCTTTATGAGCACCGAAAATCTGATCAGGACAGGAAATTTTGTGGATACTGATTTCTGTTACCATGAACTTCCAGAGATCCTGGATGTTTATGATTATGACACGTTTAATAAAAATAAAGAGCACACCGATTTCTACGTGGTCTGCAGCGATGTTGAGAAGGGGAAGCCGGTCTACGCGAAGCTTCACGATATGAAGCGTGATATCGGCTATATCCAGGCATCAGCGTCGCTTCCATATGTGTCAAAGTTTGTGGAGCTTGACGGCAGAAAACTGCTCGACGGCGGATGTACGGACAGTGTCCCGGTGGAAGCATTCCGGAGACTGGGATATAAGCGCAATGTTGTGGTCCTCACGAGAGATTCAGAGTACCGGAAAAAGCCGGAAAATACCTGGATGGCGGATATTGTGTACCATAAATACCCGAAGTTCGCAGAGGCACTTAAGAACCGGGCTGTCGAGTACAACATGAGTATCCGTAATATCGAAAAGCTGGAAAGGGCGGGCGAAGTTTTCGTGATCCGTCCGAGCGTTCCTCTTACGATCCCGAGGATCTGCAAGAGCGCCGAGGAGATCGAAAAGACATATCAGATCGGTGTCATGGACGCGAAGAAGATGATGGCGGATCTGAGAAAATGGCTGGAAACGTCAGATGGATCAGAAGGGTGACGGAGCAGTCATGAAATGGTGAAGCCACCAGAGAAAAATAATTATGCGGGAGCGCCCGGTCTGCTTTATGGGCAGATGACAGAGTGGAAAACAGACTGATAAGGGGGAGAAAGATATGGCAGCAGGAAAAAAAGAAAATCAGAACGCGGACCATATGATCCGACCGGTGGCGTATATCCACACGGATTTCCCGACAAAATTCGGAATTCCGAGACAGAGCGGCCTGACGGGTGATCTGGAGGCGAAGATCGTCTTTGAGCCGGAATTTTCCAATCCTGAGGCCATCCGGGGGATCGAAGAGTTCTCCCACCTCTGGCTGATCTGGGAGTTTTCGGAGAACGTCAGAAAGCCGGGAAACTGGTCAGCGACGGTGCGTCCGCCGAGACTCGGGGGAAACATGAGAGTCGGTGTGTTTGCCACGAGATCCCCGTTCCGTCCGAATCCCCTGGGACTTTCCGTCGTGAAGCTTAAAAGAGTGGAATACCTGGAAAACGGCGCTCCGGTCTTAGTTGTCACGGGGGCGGACATGATGGATGGGACGCCTGTCTTTGACATCAAGCCCTACGTCCCCTTTGCGGACAGCCACCCGGAAGCGAAGGGCGGCTTCACGGACCAGACGAAAGAGTACGGGCTTGCGGTGGAGATCCCGGAAAAACTTCTGGAGTTCCTGCCGGAAGAAAAGCGGGATCCGCGCAGTTCTGGCCCAGGATCCCCGCCCGTCCTACCAGGAGGATCCGAACCGGGTTTATGGCATGGAATTTGCCGGATATGAGGTGAAGTTTACCGTGTCGGAGAAGGTTCTCCATGTGAAAAGTGTGGAGAAATGTACTGTTTGAGCAGTGCAGAAAAATGATTTAGAAGAAAAAAGTTATGGACAATGATCGTGATGACGATCTTTGTTGTCGCCATCGGTTCCCTTGGAATCGCAGGTATCCCTGGAACAGCGACCATGGCTGCTTCCGTCGGACTTTCCGGTGTCGGCATGGGCGCCCAGTTCGGTATGGTCAGTCCGATCTTAGCCATAGACCCGATCATCGACATGCCGAGAACCATGATCAACGTCACCGGTTCCCTGACGAATGCACTTGTTGTAGATAAGATAATGGGAAATCTGAATCTGGATGACTACAATGATATGAGTTTAAATACTCTGGACAGCAAAGCAAACAAGGAAAGCGCAGAGAAATAAAATAGCTGCAAAGAAGCGTAAATTCCCCGTGTGTATCTGTAAGGCAGGTATGCGCGGGGGATTTTTTGCGGAAAAACAGTGGTGATTTCCGTAAAATGGGCATTTAAGTATGAATTTAACATGCAAAAATGTTAAATTCATAACTATATCCGCTAAAAATTCGAAAAAACTGGACAGTCTCATATTTTCCTGTATAATAAATACTCGTGGTCTTTTTTCGGGACCAGACAGTTACTTTTACACACACAGATAAGAAAAAGGAGAATATTGAGTATGGAAAAAATACGTCCAATGTTGTTCACAACATTGAAGAAGTATTCCGGTGCCCAGCTGATGTCTGATGTGGTAGCAGGTATCATCGTAGCCATCATTGCCCTTCCGTTGTCCATCGCGCTGGCACTGGCGTCCGGCGTAGGTCCGGAGCAGGGAATCTACACGGCCATCGCGGCAGGCTTCGTGATCTCATTCTTAGGCGGCAGCCAGGTACAGATCGCAGGTCCGACAGCAGCCTTTGCTACGATCGTAGCCGGCATCGTGGCGAGAAGCGGCGTGGAAGGTCTGGCAGTCGCAACGATCATGGCAGGTATCATCCTTGTTATCATGGGATTCTGTCAGCTTGGTTCCTTGATCAAATTTATCCCGTTTACGATCACCACCGGATTCACCTCCGGTATCGCGGTGACCATCGTGATCGGACAGTTAAAAGATTTCTTCGGTGTCACATACCCGGCAGGTATGGAGACTATCGAGACCATGCAGAAGTTAAAAGCTTTTGCCGCAGGTTTCGGAACCATGAATGTTCATGCGTTGATCGTAGGTCTTGTCTGCCTGGCGATCCTCATCGTAATGCCGAAGATCACGGAGAAGATCCCGGGATCCTTAGTGGCGGTTCTCGTTGGTATCGTGATGGTGAAATTCCTTCCGTTACAGGTTAACACCATCGGCGACCTCTACAGCGTCAGCAACGCGCTCCCGGCTTTCCATATGCCGGCGTTCAGCTATGACGTGATTCAGGGCTCTTTATCGGATGCCTTCACCATCGCGATCCTGGCAGCCATTGAGTCCCTGCTTTCCTGTGTTGTCGCGGACGGCATGATCGGCGGAAAACACCGCTCCAACACAGAGCTTGTGGCCCAGGGTGCAGGAAATATTGTTTCTGCTTTATTTGGCGGAATCCCGGCAACAGGCGCCATCGCCCGTACAGCGGCAAACATCAAGAACGGCGGACGCACTCCGGTAGCCGGAATGGTCCATGCTGGCATTCTTCTTCTGATCCTTGTGATCCTGATGCCGTACGCAAGCTGGATCCCGATGCCGACGATCGCGGCGATCCTCTTTATGGTTGCATACAACATGTGCCAGTGGAGAACATTTGCAAGACTCGCAAAGACAGCTCCGAAGAGCGATATTGCTGTTCTTGTGATCACATTCTTCTTAACAGTAGTCTTCGACCTTGTCGTAGCGATCGAGGTGGGCATGGTACTTTCCTGTCTGCTGTTCATGAAGCGCATGAGCGACGAGATGGGAGTCAGAAGCTGGCTTCATGTGGAAGAGGTCGAGGAGCAGAAACGTGAGGAAGAGGAAGCTTCCAGGGGAGCGAAGAAGACAATGTCCGTGGAAGAGGCGCAGTTGAAGGCAGCAGCCGAGGAGATCAACCCGGCCAAGCTTCGCCAGATCCCTATGGAGCTTGCGGTATACGAGCTCACAGGACCGTTATTCTTCGGCGCGGCTGACCGCATCAACCAGATCGAAGTGAACGAAGTCACAAGATGTCTGATCCTTCGTATGCGGGCGGTTCCGGCGGCGGACAGCACAGCGATGAACTCCATGACAGCCCTCTATGAGCGCTGCAAAAAGAACGGAGTCACCCTGATCCTGTCCCATGTCAATGAGCAGCCGATGCGCGCGATGGAGAAAGCCGGATTCGTGGATCTCGTGGGAAGAGAGAATTTCTGCAGGAATATTGAGGAAGCCCTTGACCATGCGGACAAGGTGCTTGAGAAGTAAATAAAACGCGGAGACAGATTTTCTGCGCAAGGCTGAAAAGAGCTGTGTGACTATATGGGGGTCAGCAGCTCTTTTTAGCGTTTGTAGGGAAGACCAGACTGCAAAAATTAAATGATATTTTTGAAAAGTCTGTTAAGACGACGCAAAATACGAAAAATACATACAAAAGTTACAAAAATCCTGACGAAATATATTGTATCTGTTATTTGCAAAATTTGCGTTAAGGAGGGAAAATAAGCGATTAAGGAGCGGCTAAAAAGCAGGCTAAAAGGTAGCAGGGATAAAATTTCTGTGATATATATGTTCCGACTTAAAAACAGGAGAGGAATTTCATCTTGTCAGATTAAAAACATCCCGAAAAGAGAAATTTCGCAAAGATTCTTTGCAGGAAACAAAAGCGGGGTGGATGTAAAAGAAAAATTTGGGAGGTATATATCATGGCTAATTTATTTTCGATCCTTTTCATCATCCTTGTTGCAATCGTAGGCGGTATCCCGACCATCGTGATCACGGGGTATATTCCGGTCATGATCGCACAGAAGATCTACAGGAAAGTGAAATATGGATATTCTTTGTATCGTTAAAATATGATAAAGCGCAGGATCACAGTCAACAGCGGGCAAATGGGCATGTTGATTCAGAATGCGCAGGAGCAGCAAGATCGGTTATATTTCATGCAGCAAATAGAGTATAACCAAAATGGGTGATTTTTCGGAAAATTATCTGCAATCTTAACACGAATTTAGCAGAAATTATGTTATAATAGTCCAAAAGAAAAACAGCCGGCGTTGAAGGTGCCAGTTGTTTTTTTGGATCATTATAAGAAACCGGAGGTTCCCCTATGAGCACAAAAGTCAGATCAGTGTTAAAGAACAGCGGGATCGCGTTCGGGATCCTGGGAATCGCGACGGCATTTTGTTTTCTTGTCCAGAGGATCTCAGAATCAGACACGCACGTCCCGCTGTTGTTCGTTTTGGCGGTGCTGTTTGTGTCCCGCTTTACGGATGGATATGTTTATGGAATCGTCGCATCGATCATCGCTGTTTTCGGTGTGAACTACGTTTTTACATTCCCATATTTCAAACTGAACTTTGCGATCACGGGATACCCGCTGACTTTCGTCGCCATGCTGGCCGTGGCCTGCAGCGTCAGCGCCCTGACGACCCAGATCAAGAAACAGGAACAGATGCGGCTGGAGGTTGAGCGGGAGAAGATGCGGGCAAACCTCCTGCGGGCGGTGTCCCACGATATCCGCACCCCGTTGACGTCGATCGTCGGCTCTGCGTCCGGGATCATCGACAACTATGACGCACTCTCTAAGGAAAATATCCTGGAACTCCTTGAGGACATGAAATCCGAGGGTCAGTGGCTCGTCCGGATGGTGGAAAACCTTCTTTCCATCACGAGGATCGGGGATGGAACCGCCAGGATCAATAAGGAAGATGAACTGGTGGAGGACGTGATCAGCGGAGCGATTACGAAATTCAGAAAACGATTCCCGGATATCGAGGTAGTCCCGAAAGTGCCTGAGGATGTCCTGCTTGTTCCTATGGACGCGATCCTGATCGAGCAGGTGATCGTAAACCTCCTGGAAAACTGCGTGCTCCACGCGGACGGCATGACAAAGATCTGGTTGATCGTGACGGAGGACGGGGACCAGGTGAAATTCTCCGTTGAGGATGACGGTGCCGGGATCAAGGAGTCTGTTCTTCCGAGAATGTTCGACGGAAGTTTCCAGTCGGAGGACGGAAAAGAGAGTGATTCCAAGCGAAATATGGGAATCGGACTTTCGGTATGCATGACCATCGTAAGAGCCCACGACGGAATCATGAAAGCAGAAAACAGAAAAGAAGGCGGTGCCAGAGTGATGTTCTGGCTGCCGAAAGGAGTGGACACGGAATATGGAGATTAAAGACAGAGTGCTGGTCGTGGAAGACGACAAGAGGATCAGCAATTTCATCAAGACAGTGCTGGAAGCGAACAATTACGATGTGATCGTTGCGCAGACGGGAGCGGAGGCATACAGCATGGTGACCTCCCAGTGTCCGGACGTGGTGATCCTGGATCTCGGTCTTCCGGATATGGACGGCATGAAGATCCTGCAGGGCGTGCGGGAATGGTCCGCGATGCCGGTGATCGTTGTGTCGGCGAGAACCCATGAGAGGGATAAGGTGGAGGCACTGGATCTCGGAGCCGACGATTACATCACGAAACCTTTCGGAACATCCGAGCTTCTCGCGAGGATCCGCACTGCGATCCGCCACACAAGGTCTGGGATCCCGAATCAGCCGGGCGGACAGACGGGAGTTTTTAAATCCGGCGGATTGACCATCGATTATGACAAGCACCGCGTGTTTATCGACGGTGTGGACGCGGGGCTGACCCAGAACGAGTATAAGATCGTGAGTCTTCTTGGAAAGTATGCCGGGAAAGTCATGACTTATGACTATATTATCAAAGAAATCTGGGGACCGAACATGAAAAATGATAACCGGATCCTGCGTGTGAATATGGCGAATATCCGGAGAAAGATCGAGAAGAATCCGGCGGAGCCGCAGTATATTTTTACAGAGGTCGGTGTCGGATACCGGATCGTGGAGCCGGATTAGGACGGGATGCCGCGGCGCAGCGGAAATGGAATAAGATATGGTAAAACACCTGCTGTGCCCTCTATGAATTTAGAGGGCAGCAGGTGTTTTTTGTATTATATGTTCGAATTATTGTGTGGCGGCAGTCTTCTGGACAAGTTCATCCAGTGTTCCGAACCGGTAGCCTATCTCCGCCCACTTCGTCAGCAGCTCATCGAGGATCTCCGCGTTTGTGGAGGAAGTACTGTGCAGAAGCACGATGGCACCGGG
>OOAT01000686.1_pt1 | contig 18887 bp, 15 predicted proteins | sample 1671441 | NCBI WGS metagenome assembly OOAT01 (sample SAMN06348157, study PRJEB24527) | human gut metagenome | biome: human gut; feature: ankylosing spondylitis patient; material: feces | host: Homo sapiens | place: China | collected 2015-10 | reverse complement strand
GCTTTCAAAATGTGAAACTCGTTTACAAAACGGGAATCTCGGATGACTATTGAACATTATATGGCATCTTGTACATAAAAGATATACAAAATCTTACGCATGGGGTTAAAAATTATACTATTCTGTACACATTTTGTTCATGTTCTGTACATAATTTGTAACTATTCAGAGCCGAAAAGCATTACATAATTTCGTCGAACGCTTGCATTCGTAAGAATTATGTAATGCTTATTCGGCGAAGTAACCACATGAGCAAAAGAATAGCTCTGAAAGAGCGGTTTTGCGAGTGGGGTTCTGAATAGTTACTTTCTCTCTTCAAAAGAGAACAATATCTTCTGGCTCTCCCGCTCGTACATGTTCTCTCTGGTCACAATAGTGGTGGCTGTGTCTATCACGCTGGGGCCGCCGGTCTGTCCGTTGATCAGGTTCGCCGCCGTCTCCACTCCCAGATACCCCATGGCATAGGGGTTCTGCACGATCAGGGCATCCACCTCCCCGGTCTCCAACATTCCCACAGAGACCACATTGGAGTCAAACGCCACCACCTGCGTCCTGTCTCCCCGGTCCAGATCCCGGATGGCCCAGCCCACACCGAGGCTGGTCCATTCGTTAAAGGTCACCACCACATTGATCCTGGAATCCGACAAAAGCATCTCTTTTGTTCCCGCTCTGGCATCCTCCGTGGTGGAAAGGACATTGATGGTGGTAATATCCTTTACTCTCGGGTCCTGCTCCACCGTCTGCCGGAATCCCAGTTCCCGTTGCTGCCCGTTGGCGGAATTCACATCATAATTCACGATACCGATATACAGTTCGTCTTCTCCTACCGCCAGAGCTGCTTCCGCCGCCTTCACACCGGCCTGCAGGTTATTGGTCCCAATGCGGCAGCTTACCATACTGCTGTTGACATCACTGTCAATGACAACGATCTTAATTCCTCTCTGGGCGGCCTGACCGATGATCTCCGCATTGGCATTGTAATCCACCGCAGAGAAAACGATCACATCCACTCCGTCCTCCATGGCCTGCCGCACCATCTCATTCTGGGTCACATAATCTTCTTCCGATTCCGGGCCGTTAAACGTAACATTCAGATTGTATTCCGTAGCCGCCGCCCGGGCACCCGCAAAGACACTTTTAAAAAAGGCGCTCTCCGTGGACTTCACGATCATAGCCACCTGGGTTTTCCCTGTCTCAGCTTCTTTTCCGCATCCACTCATGCTCATAAGAAGCAGGACACCCGCAGCCAGCAGGTACAGTATTTTTTTCATTTTCTGTTTTCTCATACTTTCTCCCATCCTGCCGCTGCATTTTCTTCCACCTTTGGCATCCGTATGATCACAGTAGTGCCTTCATCCAGTTCGCTTTCTATGGAAAGACCGTACTCTTTTCCGAAATAAATCTTAATCCTGTCGTTGACGTTCTTGATGCCGATGCCAGAATTATCTCCCGGCTCCTTATGAAGGATCGACCGACACTGTTCCTCTGACATACCGACACCGTTATCCTCCACCCGGAAGACCACATCTTCCCCTTCGCTGTAGATGCGGATCAGAATCCGTCCTTCATCCACCATGCGGTCCAGTCCGTGATAGATGGCATTTTCGATTATGGGCTGCAGGGTGATCTTGTTACAGTAATATTGCAGACAGTCCTCTTCCACCTGAAACTCATAGGAAAACTGATTCTTATAGCGGAAATTCTGGATCTTTAAATAGCTTCTGGCATGCTCTACTTCTTTTTCAATGGGGATCAATTCGTGCCCCTTGCTGATACTGATACGAAACAGTTTCGCCAGAGCATTGACCATCTCCACGGCATCCTGACACCTTTCTTCCTCGCAGAGCCACCCGATGGCATCCAACGTATTATATAAGAAGTGGGGATTGATCTGGGCCTGCAGAGCCTTTAACTCCGTTTTGCGCAGGGAAATCTCTTCCTGACGTACCTGCTTCATCAGTTTCTGGATCTTTCTTACCATGTGCTCGTAGGACTGTGACAGTGCCTCGATCTCCGTGGTGCCTTCCACAGGCTGATAAACATATCCCGCAGCATCCTTTTCGAACTCTTCCATAGCCCGGATCAGGCGCTGCACCGGATTGGTCACCAGTCTGGATACCAGAACACTGACCACCATGGTCGTCAGCAGAATGATTGTCAGCATGACACAGATGTTTCCCACCAGTTCCATCTCTTTGGCCGTCACCAGTTCACTGATATAGCTGACACCCACCACCTTCCAGTTACAGTTATCCAGCGCCAGGACACTACAGATCAGTTCTTCGGTCTCAAAGGAACCGTTGTGGCTCAGATCCAGTCCCTCCGTGGCTTCCGTCTTAAGACCCGAATACAGCAGCTGCTGTTGGGGATGATAGATGATCTCTCCGTTACTGTCTGTGATAAAGCAGTAGCCATGCTGTCCGATTCCCACATCGTCCACATAATCCGATATTTTGGAGAAACGGATATCAATGACTACCCGCAGCTTCTGTCCGTCTGCTCCGGGAATCTCCTGTAAGACCGATACCACCCAGGGATAATAGTCCTGCAACAGAGATTCCACATGGGGTTCCGACAGATAGAGTACCCCGGGGCTGTAGGAATCCAGTTCGATATAAGACAGATCCTTCAGATAATGTTCCTTCAGAGTATGAGTTCCCGTATGGGAATCCACCAGCTTCCCCTGCTCATCATAGATATAGACCGCCACCAGATCCGACCGGACACTGCAAAGAGTCTCCAGTGTCTGCCCGGTACTTCCGCCGCTCTTTGTCAGATCCTTCTCGATCAGACTCATGATCTCCTGCATATCTCCGATGTAGTTAGAAATGGTATTGGAAGCCTGAGTCACCGCCTGTTCACTGCTGGTATGTGCCGCCTGTTTCATACTTCCGACATAAAGAGAAAAAAAGTAAAAAGTGGACCACAGCAAAAACAGGGTAACCAGTCCCACCACTAATGTCGTAATGATAAAAGAAAGGGACGTTTTTTGCTTCTTCATATCTTATTCTTTCTCCTGTCGCATGGCATTGGGAGATACCCCGCAATACTTTTTAAAGCAGTAGCTGAAATAATGCTGATCGCTGTAACCGCAGCGCTCCGCAATCTCCCGCATCTTCATGGAACTGCCCAGTACCAGTTCCCTTGCCGTTTCGATCCTCTTTTTCGTCAACAGATCCACGAAGCTTGACCCGGTCTCTTTTTTGATCAGGGCACTCAGGTAATTGGGGCTCACATGAATGCTGTTGCTGACGCCCACCAGAGACAGGGACGGATCCCCATACTCCTTGTCGATGATCTGCATGGCCTTTTCACACAGGATCTGGCTGCTCTTTTTCTTGCCCGCATTGACCAGTTCCCATACTTCCAGGCAAAGTGCCGTGAAACGATCCCTGGATTCCCGTATCGGACCTTCCAGCATGGCAAAACGCTGGAGCAGGGCGGAATCTTCTGTCACCGTATAGGCAATGCGGATCAGCGCCGAGGACATCCGGAAGATCAGGAATTTGCATTTCAGGGCAGCATCCTGCTGCACCTCCAGTTTGCCGAATACATCCTTCAGATAGTTTTCCAGTTCCTCTCGGGAACCACCACGGATCAGATTCTCCATCTGAGTAACACATTCCGCCGCCAGCTCCATGTCCATGGTGTTATCCCGCTCTTCATCGGCAATATAATGGATGCCGCTCTCTCCCGGAGTGCAATATCCCAATGCACTCATAGCTCCTCTGTAGGCCTCGTGGCATTCTCCCAGATGTTCTCTGATACGGCTGACACCGATATGACAATGCATTTTCAGAATGCGTTCCGTACTCTGTACCATCTCTCCCACGGCAATATGCAGATACCGGTCGAAGGTCGACGTGGTGGCCGCCAGCACTGCAATGATCCTGCCGTCCATGGCAAAAGAATAATGCTTCATATATTTTTGCAGTATCATATCCACGGAATGTACCAGTTCCGGTCTCGTACGGTTCTTCCCGTTGGTATCCTCCACCGTGATGGCCAGCACCGCATACTGAAAGGCATTATTACGATCCTTCAAAAAGCCGTTGCCAACCGCCTGTTCCTGTAAAAGTTCCTCCCGGTCCTGCCCCTCAAAGCTGGCATAATCATCTAGCAAAAGGGGCAGAAAAAACTGTTGCAGATCCGGATTATCATGTTTTCTGGCATCAAATTCCGCAAAGATTCCGTCGATCTTAAGCTTGATCTTCTTCAGTTCTTCCGTCAGATCCACCATAGTGATAGGTTTCAACATATAACTGATGATATTGTACTGGATGGCCTGCTGGGCATAAGAAAATTCATCGAAGCCGCTTAAGAAGGCGATCTGTGTGGTAGGACGTACCTCTCTGACCTGTCTTGCCAGCTCGATTCCGGAGACAAAAGGCATCCGGATATCCGTAAGCAGCAGATCCGGTTCCATCCTCTCCACCAGTTCCAAAGCTTCGATGCCGTTCTCCGCTTCCCCCACGACTTGAAATCCGATGCTCTCCCAGTCGATCTTCCTTATGATTGCTCTGCGTAATTCCTCTTCGTCATCTGCCACTACGATTGTATACATTGCTGTCCCTCTCTGGTATGTATTATTTTAAGGTAAGTATCTTCCCGGAAAACGCAATGGGAAGGGATATTTTTCTGGTACTGTTTTCGCCTGCAAACAGAATCTGGGCAATGCCGTCAGCCGATACGGACGCAATCCTGCCGGTTCCGTATTTCTGATGCTGTACTTCCCGTCCGGACTCACAGGCTGCGATGCAGGCCTCCACTTCCCGTGGCGGCAGCTTCTGCACCTTTTTGTCCGGTGTCTTTAGCAGCGAGCCTCTGATCCCGACAGCCGTACCGGTCTTTCTTACAGCGTTTAACGGCTTCGTTTTCTCAAACACTTCTCCTGAAAAAGCAGAGGTCAGATTCGGTCCAAAGGTAAATACATACAGCTGTTCCTTCGCTCTCGTCATTCCCACATAATAAAGCCTTCTCTCTTCCTCATAGGCATTGGCCTCCGGGGAATCCGGTACACAGCCCCTCCCCGGAATCTGGGAAGGGATCACTCCCGCCAGCATATCCGCCAGATACACTCTTGTGTATTCCAGTCCCTTGCTGGAATGGATCGTTGACAGGATAAAATTACTCTTCGGATCCCCGTAGCCCTCTCGCATCATCTCCTGCAGCTTCTGTAATCTTGCAGGGAAATCAAACAGGCTGTTCTCCTGATCTCCCAGGGCCTTTAATATCTCCGCCTTGCCACTGTCCAACCCGTGGGTATCCATGAATTCCTGATATCCCATATAATTCAGGATCCGGTAGATAGCTTTTCCTGCTGACTCATACCGCATATTGTCCAGATGGGTAGCCAGTGCCTTGCACTGTTTTCTGGTGTAAACGGATACCTCATCCATTTCCGCCACCGTATCCAACAGTGTCAGTCGTCTGGTATTGGCATCCACCGCCTCCATGGCCGCCTTTTTGCTGATACCGGCTCCCATTTTGTAATAGATCCGAAGAAATGCCTCCCCATCCCATGGATCCAGAGACAACTGAATAAAATCACAGATATCGTTGACCACCGGATGGGAAAAGAAGGTCATATCCGAATTTTTCACCCGGCAGGACAATCCTTTACGTTCCAACAGATCAATGATGGGAAGTGCACTTTCGTTATTCCGGTATAATACTGCCGTCTCCTGTTCACAGTCCTGGGCTACTTTCAGCAGATAATTGTACTGTCCCTGTCTGGATACTGCCTTGATCTCTGTAACGCAGCCACCACCTTCTCTGGCCGCGGTCATCTTCTTCGGATGTCTGTTTTTATTCTTCTGGATCAGAGTATCCGCCGCCCGGACGATCTCCTGCCTGCTGCGGTAATTGGTCTCCATGAGAAGGATCCCTGCTCCCGGATGTCTGTCCTCAAAGGAGACAAGTGCCTGCGGGTAAGCTGCCCGGAAGCCGTAGATACTCTGGTCTTCATCTCCCACCATAAACAGATTCCGGCTCTGCGCCGCCAGCAGGTCGATCATATCATGCTGTATTTTCGAAGTATCCTGCGCTTCATCCACACAGAAATACCGATACTGCTCCCTGAAATGTGCAAGTACCTCAGGATACTGTTCCAGAATTCTGAGGGCGTAGATCATCTGATCATCGTAATCGATCATCTGCATCTGCCTGAGTTTCGCATTATAAGTACGGAATATCTCCGGGAATTTCTCCACATCCGTGTCCATATCCCGGATTTTCTCCGGTGTCAGACGCATATTTTTCGCATAGGTGATATCCAGCTGGGTCTCTTTGATATCATTTTCCGTGGCGTATTTCCCCGTTACTTCCAGAAAAGACTGTTTGACGGCCGCCGAGGCTTCCTTATCTGCCACCTGAAAAGGCGTTTTCCCGGTACGGTAGGCAAAATATTGCAGTACCTTCTGGGAGATGCCGTTGATGGTGCGAAACTCCAGCCGCTCTGCATCCGCTTCTCCGAACATCCCCGCAAACCGCCTGCGCATATCATTCGTTGCCGCCACCGTATAGGTCACTGTCAGGATCGACTCCGGTGTTATTCCCAGGCAATAGATCATATAGCCCAGTCTGCTGACCAGTACGGTGGTCTTACCGCTTCCTGGAACCGCAAGAAGCAGTACCGGACCTTCCGTGGCCTGTACCGCCTGCATCTGCTGTTCGTTTAACTGTATGTGATAGTTCCGTACAAATTCCGTAAAATTCAATTCATTGTCCCACTTTCCGCCTCCGGCATTTTTCTGCCTTCCTTTGTCGCTATCGGCTCACCGTCCAGTACTGCATCCAGAAGGATACCATTCTCATCGTAAGACAGTTTTAAGGAGAAAAAGGGGCGGTTCTCACGAAGCAGCCGGAAAAAGATCTTGTCCCCTTCCCAGAGATCCAGTTCCTCCACCTTATTGATCTCCACCCATTCCAGCGTTCCTTCGTCACACTCCCTCGGTTCCCCCGTAAATCCATCCGCCGTATACAGGCACATATACTCACAGACGTCCCGGTATAAAAAGGTGATGATTCCCCGGAACCGGTAGGCCGTCAGAGTATACCCTGTCTCTTCCTTTACTTCCCGGAGCACACAGTCCTCCGGGCTTTCGTCCGCCTCGAAATGACCACCCACGCCGATCCATTTGTCTTTGTTAATGTCATTTTCCTTCTTCACCCGGTGAAGCATCAGATATTTTCCGTCCTGCTCGATATAGCAGAGCGTTGTCAGATTTCTGAGCTGCTGTATACTCATTTTCTTTCTCCTCTATATCCCTATCCTCTGAAAAATCTGCCCAAAATTATTATTTCTTACAATGTTCCGCAATGGCTGCGATCGCTTTCTCCATCTGGAACGGTTCCGCCAGATGTGCATTCCTTCCGGCGGTCAGACATTTCTTCGCATCTTCTTCATACGTCAGCGCATTTTCCCTATTCCTCACATTACAAATCCATTTTTGCATTTGAATGCATACTTAATTTATTTTACCATATTGACTGCCGGACGGCAACCTTATTGCTCCAGCATATTCTCAATAAAAATCCCATATCCTCTGGTACTGTCCTGCACGAGAACATGGGTGACGGCCCCTACGAATTTACCGTTCTGGATGATAGGTGCACCGCTCATTCCCTGGACGATTCCTCCGGTCAGGGCGATCAGGTCAGAATCTGTGACTTTCAGTTCGATTCCCCGGTTCACGTTGTCATGATCGAGATGAATGTCGGTGATCTCGATATCATAGTATCTGGTGGTGCCGTCTACGGTACACAAAATCTGCGCCGGTCCCTTTCGGATCTCCTGTTTTAATCCAATGGGCATCGCCTCTTCCGTTCCCAGTGCCAGTGCTTTGTCATTGCACTTGCCGAAGATTCCCCGGACACTGTTGCTGGTAATATCCCCCAGAATCCTGTCATCAGAATAGACGATCATTCCCGTCATTTCCCCCGGATGACCGGCCGTTCCCTTCTGAATGGAGATGATCTCCGTCTGGTACAGGGTTCCGTCATTCATTTCCATCAGGTTGCTGGTGTCCACATCATTGATTCCATGCCCCAGTGCTCCGAAATTTCCCTGACTGTCAATGTAGGTCATGGTTCCCACACCCTGGGCATTGTCCCTGACCCAGACACCGATCTTATATTTTTTCGTCTGATCCTGTACCGGATCGATTTTAACATCAAAATATTCTTCGCCCCGCCGGATCGTCAAAATCGCTGCTTCTCCACTACCGTTTTCGATCCGGGTGATCAGATCATCCTTGTCCGCCACTTCCGTGCCGTTCAGTTTCACCACATAATCGCCGCTTTTCAAAATATGTTCCGCCGGAGCCACCTTCTCCCCGTTGACAGAACGGAACTCTCCGGTACCTATGACCATTACCCCTTCGGTCTTGACATAGATTCCGATGGGAACACCTACCGGGATCAGCTGCTGATCCTCGATCACCCGGATCCCCACCTGCTTAAAAGGCAGGATCCCGAACAGCTTCACCTGCATCTCAAGGCTGTCCGTCATTCCGGTCTTCATAGTCACCGGCTGACTCAGATCCAGTGTCACGGCACCTTGGGGAATATTACTGGTTCCCTGTTCACTGACACTTAAAATCTCACCTTTTGCGGGAATATCCAGTGCCAGTGATTCCTCCGATTCCGCCCGCATATAAATAACAGAAGGAATACTGCTGTCCACCAGATAATAGCTGTAGCCAAAGAGTCCCATACCGGCCAGGATAAGGGCAGCACAAAGGCAGGCCCGGTAAATCCGCAGTCTGCGCACCTTCTGTTTCCAGAGCTGCAAAATGATGACTGCATCTTCTCCTGCCTGCCTTTTTACTTTTTCCGTTTCTGTGATCCATAGTTTCATACACATTCCCCCGCTATACTTCTGTCATTGCTGTATAGGGTATAGTGTACGTCACATTCCTATTTTTAGTCTGTGATCACCGGGATTTGCGGTTTACAGTTTTCTCCAGTTTAACCACAAATGACCACATTCCCACTGCTTTTATATTCCTCCGGGCAGTCGTCCGTCAGAATCGTTCCGCTCTGAAACGCCCCGAAGGTCACAGAGCTGACATTTCCGAACTTGGAATGGTCTGCCAGAATAAAGCATTCTCTGCATTGTCCCATGGCAGTCTTTTTCACCATGGCCTCATTCATATCCGGTGTGGTCAGGCCACTCTGCCTGCTGATCCCGTTGGTTCCAAAAAAGCCTTTGGTAAAATGATAGCTCTGTAAATTCATCAGTGCCTGATTGCCTACCACAGCCTCCGTGGAGCCTTTTAATTCACCGCCGACGAGATATACACGGAATCCTGCCGCTGCCAGTGTCTTGGCATGCGCTACCGCATTGGTCACAAAGGTGGCACTTTTCTCTGTCAGATAAGAAAGCATACTTGCTGTGGTCGTACCTGCATCCAGATAGATAAAATCCTCCGGCTGGATCAGTGCTGCCGCTTTGGCAGCCACCAGCTGTTTGGCTTCCACATTGACTTCTGCCTTCTGTTCCACCGTGGGTTCATGTGTTATCACCGTCCGGTCACATGCCACAGCACCTCCAAAGACCTTTACCAGCTTCCCGGCATTATGCAATGCTGTGATGTCCCGGCGTACCGTGGATTCCGACGTATTTAACAGATCTTTTACCTCGGCCACCGTAATGCTGTTTTTTTCTTCCAATAATTTCAGAATGATCTCATAACGTTGTTCTGTCAGCATAAATTGTTATTTTCTCTTTCCTTTGTCACATCTGTCTCCAGTATGATCTTACGCACGGGAAGAATACTTCCGGGCGACATGGATAATTCATCCACACCCATAGCCAGAAAACGTCTGGTCAACGATGTATCTGCACCCAGTTCTCCGCAGATACCTGCCCAGATTCCGGCCTTATGCGCATTTTCCACGACCATCTGTATCATGCGAAGCACTGCTGGATGGTGCGGATCGTAAAATGCATCCAGCTTCGGATTCTGCCTGTCGATGGCCAGTGTATACTGGGTCAGATCATTGGTGCCGATACTGAAGAAATCTACTTCCTTCGCCAGCTCTGCGCTCATCATGACGGCAGCCGGTGTCTCGATCATTATCCCCTGCTTTGGTTCTCCGAAAGACACACCCTGTTCCGTCAGTTCCTGTTTTATCTCCGCCACAATTTCTTTGATCCGGTGGACTTCTTCCACGCTGATGATCATGGGATACATAATGGAGATATTACCAAATGCACTGGCACGGAACAATGCACGGAGCTGTGTCTTGAAGATCTCCGGTCTGGTCAGACAGATACGGATGGCACGGCATCCCATGGCCGGATTTTCCTCCGGCTCCATTTCGAAGTAATCGCACTTCTTGTCTGCACCGATGTCCAGTGTACGGATGATCACCGGCTTTCCCGCCATGGTCTCCGCCACAGTGCGGTAGATCTGAAACTGTTCTTCCTCGGTAGGGAAGGTTTCTCTCTCCAGATATAAAAACTCACTGCGGAACAGGCCGATACCGCCGGCATCGTTCTGCAATACGGCCGCCAGATCCTTGCTGTTACCTATATTAGCATAGAGCATGATCTTCTTACCGTCAATAGTGATATTTTCACGTCCCTTTAAGGTCTGGAGCAGTTCTTTCTTCTCCTGCTCCTCCTGCTTTAGCTGCTGCATTTTCGACAGAGTATCTTCATCGGGATCCACATAGATGCAGCCGTTTCGTCCGTCCACGATACCAAGTTTTCCGTCTATGGCATCGGTCAGAGGGATATCGGTGCCGATCAGTGCCGGAATGCTCATGGTGCGGGCCAGGATCGCCGTATGGGAATTCACAGATCCATGTACCGTTACAAAGGATAATACCAGATCCTTGTTCAACTGTACCGTCTCGGAGGGTGCCAGGTCGTCTGCCACAATGATCACGGGTTCTTCCGATGCTGCCATGCCTGCCGTTCTGCCACCCAGCACGCTTAATACGCGCTCGGAAATGTCTTTGACATCCGCAGATCTGGCTCTCATGTAGTCATCCTCCATAGAGGCAAACATCTGTGCAAAATTGTCTCCGGTGGAAGCCACCGCATACTCTGCATTCACCTGCTGCATATGAATGATGTTCTCAATGGACTCATTGTAATCATCATCCTCCAGCATCATCTGATGAATCTCGAAAATAGCTGCATTGGCTTCTCCCACTTCTTTCAAGGCTTTCTGGTACAGATTCTGCAGCTGCTCCATGGCGGTTTGTCTGGCCTGTCTGTAACGGGCGATCTCCCGGTCGGGATTCTCGATCTTCACACGCTTTACCTGCTGCTCATCCTTCTTATGAACACTGATCCTGCCAATGGCAATTCCGCCGAATACACTTTTTCCCTGGTAGACTTCCATGACTTTTCTCCTCTCCTGACGATAATATTATGATTACTTAGAGGTTTGCTTTCACAAATTCCGTAACAGCTGCATAAGCTGCTTCCTCATCCTCACCGTCGAAGGTCAGGGTGATCTCGTTGCCGGCCTTAACAGCCAGACCCATGATGCCGAAGATTCTCTTGCAGTCTCCGGTCTTGCCGTCCTTGGTCAGAGTGATGACACTCTGGAATTCCTTTGCTGCCTTTACCAGTTCTCCTGCGGGGCGAGCATGGATACCTTCGGGATCTGTGATAACATATTTAAATTCTTTCATTTTCTTATCTCCTCTTCTGATTTTTTATATTACGATAACTATTCAGCACCCGCATTCGCAAAACCGCTCTTTCAGAGTTTCCCTTTTGCTCATGTGGTTACTTTTTTCTTCAATACACCCAACAGCAGTGCGGACACTACCGTACCTGCCACCAGTGCCACCAGATACATCACTGCGTTACCTACTACAGGGAATACGAAAATTCCGCCGTGAGGTGCCATCAGTGTGCAGTGGAATGCCATGGACAGGGCGCCTGCCAGTGCCGAACCGATGATGCAGGAAGGAAGCACATGCAGAGGATCGGATGCTGCAAAAGGAATCGCACCTTCGGTGATGAACGCCAGGCCCATGATGAAGTTGGTGGGACCTGCGTCTCTCTCTTCCTTGGTGAATTTATTCTTGAATAACAGGGTTGCCAGTGCAATGGCACAGGGAGGAGTCATACCTCCGATCATAACAGCTGCCATGATGTCGTAGTTGCCTGCGGTAATTGCTGCGGTTCCGAATACATAAGCTGCCTTGTTGAAGGGGCCCCCCATATCGATAGCCATCATGCCGCCCAGGATCAGTCCCAGTACGATCCGACTGGAATCACCCATACCACTCAGGAAATTATTCAGTCCTGTATTGATGCCACCCATGATCGGTTCTACCACGAAGTTCATTGCCAGTCCCATGATCAGGATACCCACTACCGGGTAGATCAGTACCGGTGCCAGCTTTTCAATGGCATCGGGAAGCTTATCGCAGATCTTGCGAAGTCCCAGGATCAGATAGCCTGCCAGGAAACCTGCTGCCAGTGCACCCAGGAATCCGGACTTTCCGTTGGCTGCCATCATGCCACCTACAAAGCCAAGCGCCAGCGCCGGTCTGTCGCCGATTGCCATACCGATGAAGCCCGCCAGTACCGGAAGCATCAGACCGAATGCCACGCCGCCGATATTCTTGAACATTGCGGCTATGGGAGTAATCGTACCAAAGTTACTTCTCTGATCTGCGGGAAGTGCATTGATATCAACGTTCAGTCCGTCGATCAGGAAGGCAATGGCGATCAGAATACCTCCGCCGACTACGAAAGGAAGCATATGGGATACGCCGTTCATCAGCTGGGTATAGATCTTATGAGCTGCGCTTTCCTTACCGGTTACGGCTGCCTTTGCCTCTCCGTTCTCACCGTGGAAGACTTCCACATTACCGTTTACTGCCTGTTCTACCAGCCGTTCTGCCTTGCCGATACCGTCGGACACCTGACAGCTGATAACCTTTTTACCATCGAAACGATCCATGGGAACCTTCGCATCCGCTGCCACAATGATGCAGTCCGCTGCAGCAATCTCTTCTGCAGTCAATACATTTTTCGCTCCTGCAGAGCCTCTGGTCTCGATCTTGATCTGGCATCCTGCTGCTTTTGCTGCCTTTTCCAGAGCTTCCGCTGCCATATAGGTATGAGCGATTCCGGTCGGACAGGAGGTCACTGCCAACAGCTTAAAGCCTTTCTTCTCCTCGGTGGTAATACCGGTATCACTTAATCTGTCATCAATGCTCTTGGCACTTTCATCTGCTGCATCAATGATCTGTAAAAACTCATCTACGCTTTTTGCGTTTCTCAGGGAAGTGGTAAAATTTTCATCCATCAGCATCACGGACAGTTTGCTCAGCACATCCAGATGTACATTATCCTTTGTATTCGGTGCTGCAATCAGGAACAGCAGTGTCACCGGTTCCCCGTCCAGAGATTCATACTCCACACCGTTTTTGATCACCATGGCTGCCAATCCGGGGGCTTTTACCGCATCACATTTTCCGTGAGGGATCGCAATTCCCTCTCCGATTCCCGTGGTACTCTCTTCCTCTCTTGCATAGACCTGTTCACGATACTTCTCCACATCAGACAGCTTTCCGCTTTTTGCCATCAGTTCCACTGCCAGATCCAATGTTTCCTTTTTGTCAGCCGGTGCCGCATTCAGGGAAATACTATTTTTGTCCAAAAGATCTGTAATTCTCATGTTGTGACCCATCCTCTCTTTTTATATTTATCATTGTTATTGTTCTACCTGCTGTAATACCTGCAAGACTTCTTCTCTGGTGGCCAGATTCTCGGAAAATGCACTGGCGCTTCCTGCAGCAATTCCCATATGGAACGCATGTACATAATCTTTCTTTTCCATCCATCCTGTCAGGAAACCTGCCACCATGGAATCGCCTGCACCCACACCATTGACCAGTGTTCCCTTCGGTGCCGGAGCTCCCATGCTCTGTCCGTCCGCTGCGATCAATACTGCTCCTTCGCCTGCCATGGAAATCAGTGCATTCTGTGCTCCCATCTCCTGCAGTTTCCTGCCGTATGGAACCACCTCTTCCCTTGTGGAGAGCTTCACACCGAAGATATCCCCCAATTCATGGTTGTTGGGTTTTACCAGGAAAGGATGATACGGCAATACCTTTACCAGCAGGTCTCTGGTGGCATCCACTACGGTGAGAACACCTCTTCCCTGAATTCTCTCCAGAATTCTCTGATAAATGTCATCCGGCATGGTATAAGGAATACTTCCTGCCAATACCAGGACATCTCCGTCTCCCAGTCTGTCAATCTTTTCCATCAGCTGTTCCAAAGCTTTTGCATCAATATCCGGGCCACAGCCATTGATCTCTGTTCCGTCAATACTTTTCAGCTTCAGATTGATTCTGGTCATTCCGTGATCGATTTTGATGAAGTCAGCATTTACGCCAAACTCGTTCAATCTTCGGATCAGTTCCTCTCCGGTGAATCCCGCCGCATATCCCAGGGCTGTGGAATCCAGTCCCAGATTCTTCAGTACAATAGATACATTGATTCCCTTTCCTCCCGGAAGAATCAGCTCTGATGAGGTTCTGTTCGTCATCCCCAGCTGAAAGTCATCCACGGACACGATGTAATCCAGTGACGGATTGAAGGTCACGGTACAAATCATTTCTATCCCTCCTGTCTGTCATCTTTCTTGTTCTTATGATGATATTATATCTTCATATTCAGTCAAATTCAATCAATTTAATTCACAAATATGGTGCTTTATTTTGGTTGAATTTGCACAAAATAAAAGGATGAAATACTTCTTCATCCTTTTTCAATGTTTCTTTCACTATAGCATTTCCCTTATCTGGCTTCTTTAAACCCGTTTGCCTGTTCTTTCATTTCCTTTGCATTGGAAAGCGCCGCTTCCGTCAGTGCATCACTGCCTAACAGTCTTGCCAGCTCCGCCAGACTTTCCTCTTCTGCCACCTTGTGAATGTCCGTAATGGTCATATCATCGGTACTGCTCTTTTCAATAATGAAATGCACATCCGCCATGGCTGCGATCTGAGGCAGATGAGTGATACAGATGACCTGATGGGCTCCTGCCAGAATACTCAGCTGCTCCGCTACTTTCCATGCGGTTCTGCCGCTGATACCGGTATCGATCTCATCAAAGATCAATGTATCAATGGCATCTTTCCCTGCCAGTACCGTTTTGATCGCCAGCATCACCCGGGACAGTTCACCGCCACTGGCCACCTGGTTCAAAGGTTTCAGACTTTCTCCGGGATTGGTGGAAATCAGGAATTCCACATCATCATAGCCTTTTGTTGTAATGGCCTGACCGGGTCTGACTGCGATGTCAAATTCCACCGTCAGGAAATTGAGACCTATCAGCGCATCTTTCAATTTCTGCGTCAGTACCGCTGCGTTTTTTCTGCGGATCTCAGACAGTTCTTCACAGGCTTTCTTCAGTAACGCCTGCTTTTCCTCCCACTCGGCGTTCAATTTCTGCATATAGGCATCATAATCCGCCAGTTTTTCCAGATAAGCTTCTTTTTCCTCTTTGTACCGCAGGATCTCTTCGATCGTGTTGCCGTATTTTCCCTTGAGGTGATTGATGGTATTCAGACGATCCTCTGTACTGCGAAAATCCTCTTCATCAAATTCCAGATCCGACATATATTCGGAGACATCATGATTGTAATCTGACAAAAGACTTTCCACCTCTGCCAGCTGTTCCTCCATCTGTTCCAGTGCAGGATCATACATGGTCACACTACGCAATGCCCGCAGTGCCCTGCTCAAAGAATTCCCGGCACCGTCTTCCGCGTCATTGCCACTGAGTTGATAGCTCTCCGCCAGGCTTTCCGCAATTTTTCGGCTGTTGGACATTTTGCGGTACGCCTGTTCCAGCTCCTCATCTTCTCCGGGCTGCAGGGAAGCATCCGCGATCTCCTTTTGTTCAAATTCCGCCAGAGACTGTTCTCTGCTTCTGGAGGTATCATCCAGAGTTTCCTCTGTGATCTTTTTCTCCAGGGCAGTACACTCATGATAAAGTGCAGCCACCCGCCCTGCGCATTCTGCAAATTCCGCTCCCGCATAGGCATCCAGGATCTCCATATGTTTTTTCTTGTTTAGCAGAGACTGGTGCTCATGTTGTCCGTGAATATCGATCAGCAGCTCCGAAAGTTCCTTCACCTGCTTTGCCGTCACGGTCTCTCCATTGATACGGCAGATGCTTTTCCCTGAGGAAAGTTTTCGGCTCAGGATCACGGTTCCGTCTTCCGAAGGTTCCAGATCCATGCTCTTTAATTTTTCCGCCAGCCTTTCTTCCTCGCAGTCGAAGACCAGTTCCACCAGACCGTTCTCTTCTCCCCGTCTGAGCATGTCTTTCTCGAACTTTCCTCCCAGTGCCAGATTCACTGATCCAATGAGTAATGATTTACCGGCACCGGTCTCACCGGTCAGTATATTCAGTCCTTCTCCGAACTCTACCTCTGTCTCCCGGATAAGAGCCAGATTTTTCACGCGTAAACTACGAAGCATGTATTTCCCCCTGTCTTACCTTTCTATCATCAGATGGATCTTGTCCATAAGGATCTGGGTATCTTCCACGGTCCGCACTGCCACCATGATCGTATCATCTCCGGCGATACATCCCACCACTTCGGAGAATTTCAGGGCATCCAGTGCCGCCGCCACTGCCATGGCCATGCCGGATACGGTCTTGATCACCAGAATATTCTGTGCCATATCCATGGAGATAAAACCGTCTCTGAGGACGCGGATGTATTTATCTCCCATATGACTGTCATCCTGTTTTAAAATGACGTATTTCTGTTTGCCGCCACCGGTGGGTACTTTGGACAGCTTCAGTTCTCTGATATCTCTGGATACGGTAGCCTGTGTCACAGCAAAACCGGCTTCCTTCAGATAGCCCGCCAGTTCCTCCTGGGTCTCCACATCTCTTTTTTCTATAATCTCCACGATCTTGCGATGTCTTGTTTTCTTCATCTTGACCTCATGCCTTTCTCACAACAATTCGTCAGGAATCTCTCATTTTCCGATGCAATACATCCAGGAAGCTTACCTGATTCAGCTGAATAAACTCGGTGATCTTCTCCGACTGCACAATACGGATCCGGTCTCCGGTACACATGGTCACTTTGTGGCTGCCGTCATAATTGGCTTCCACGGTCTGGCTTTTGCCCTCTCTGCCACCGGGAATCTCTATAACGATCTCATCTTCCGGGGACAGGATAATGCTTCTCTGGTTCAGGCTGTGGGGGCAGATCGGTGTCAGGGTGATCAGTTTCGCCTTGGGCTCCACCAGCGGCCCGCCCGCCGACAGATTATATCCCGTGGATCCTGTCGGTGTAGTCACGATCATTCCATCTGCCTTGTAATGATTCAGAAGCTGTCCGTTGACATAGATGTTGAATTCTATGATCTGCAGGGATCCGCTTCGGGAAATGACGATGTCATTCAAAGCCCAGCCTTCCGACACGGTTCCATCCGCACAGCAGACTTTACCGTTTAACATCATTCTGCGTTCTTTCTTAAAATCATCCCGGATCAGGCGGTCCAGGGATTCCTCTAATCCAGACAGTTCGATCTCCGTCATATAACCTACGGTTCCCAGATTCACTCCGATGATGGGGACAAGGATCTTCTTCGTCTCTCTGGCTGCCTGCAGCACCGTGCCGTCGCCGCCCAATACGATCATGCAGTCCACATCTAACGGAATGTCCGTTGCTTCCTCTTCCGCCACGGAATCCGCTTCTTCCTTCCAGTCGGATTCCTTGACCTTTAATTTCACCGTACAGCCTTTGGTTTCCAGATAATTCTGGATCCGTTTCGTGGTCGCAAGCTTCTGATCCTTATGCTTGTTGGTATATATCAGAAAATGCTTCATAGCTTCGCACTCCTTGTCTGTTACAGGGTATGAGAGTTGTCTACGATACCTTTGATTACGGCATCCCATTCAGGGGTATAGGACAGTCCGGCCTTTTCCTCTATAATAGTCTGTAAGGCGCTCTCCGCTTCATGCTCGGTCAGCGCCAGCTTTTCTTCGGAGATCTCCTCCGGCTTACGGATATGCAGCAGATATTCGATATTGCCCTCCGGTCCCTTGATGGGGGAATATTCCAGATGCAGTACTTCGAAACCGATGCTGTCCGCATAGTCGATGATCTTGCGGATCACTTCCTCGTGGATCTGAGGCTCTCTCACCACACCGTTCTTGCCCACCTTGCCTCTGCCGGCCTCGAACTGGGGCTTGATCAGACACACCATCTGTCCGCCGGTCTTTAACAGATTTCTCGCCGGGATCAAAATCTTGGTCAGAGAAATAAAGGACACATCCACGCTGGCGAAATCCAGAGCATCCGGGATATCCTCCGGGGTCACATAACGGAAATTGGTCTGTTCCATGCATACCACCCGCTCATCATTCCGCAGTTTCCAGGCTAACTGCCCCTGTCCCACGTCCACGGAATACACCTTCGTGGCTCCGTTCTGGAGCATGCAGTCCGTGAAGCCTCCGGTAGATGCACCGATATCCATGCAGATCATGCCGTCCAGCAGAAATCCCCACTGTTCCATTGCCTTTTCCAGCTTCAGGCCTCCGCGGCTGACATATTTCATGGTATGATTTCTGACTTCCAGCTTGATCTTGCTGACATCAAATCCGGTGCCGGCCTTGTCTTCCTTCTGTCCGTTGACATAGACATTGCCGGACATTATGATGGCTTTTGCCTTTTCTCTGGAAGGAGCATACCCCTGCTCTACCAGAATCACATCCAGTCGTTCTTTCATCTTCGTCTCCTAATTATTTATAATCTTTCCAGAATTTTCTCCGTGATGCTTTCCGCATCCAATCCGATCTCCTTTTTCAAAAGCTCTACATTTCCATGTTCCACATAAGCATCGGGAATAGCTGCCATGACACATTTGA
>OOAT01000683.1_pt1 | contig 19015 bp, 28 predicted proteins | sample 1671441 | NCBI WGS metagenome assembly OOAT01 (sample SAMN06348157, study PRJEB24527) | human gut metagenome | biome: human gut; feature: ankylosing spondylitis patient; material: feces | host: Homo sapiens | place: China | collected 2015-10 | reverse complement strand
GTCTCAGGCTCATTCCTAATTTTGTGGGTTTTCAAAAAGACATTCTTGCCTGTATTATCATTATCTAAAATATAGCCATTTCTAGCTTTTTCGATCGTGAAATTTGTTATTCTAATTGACATATTAATTCCTTTCTTTTTAGGTTATTCATTAATAACTTCGACATTATAAGCTATAATATCATCTCCATTCACGCCATACGATTCTGCGAAAGCATCTTCGATTTTTGTGGATAATAAATCTTCTAACATTCCATCGTTTTCAACTCCGGCGGGAAGTTCTACTTCACATTTTACAATCTTCTTCATTCTTATTCTTATTTAAGCTAAATCAATCTTCAAAATTTAATCCCTCAAGCTCTTCTCTGATACCGGGGTATCTGTGAAACTCTGATGGAAAATATTCTTTCCTCGCATCCTCTGGAGATAAAAAGCCAAGGCCAAAAGCAATTCGTTCCTTTGTTTGCTCAATCTGCATACCTAACCAATTTAGATCAACATCTATTTTATTTGCTTTTTTAGATGTTGATTCCATTAGTCGGCATTTCGTTTTTTTATCTCTTTGATCACAAAGCTTTTTTAAAATAGAAGCTTGTAGTTTGATATAATATGCTCTTTTCATTTTGTTTCTTATTATTTTGATTTGTATTATTTAAAAAATCCCAATTCTTTACTTAGTCTCTTTTTTGCTATGTCTATATAGTTAGGATTAAGCTCAGCTCCTACATAATAGCGGTTGAGCTTCCTGGCAACTACGGCCGTAGTACCAGAACCCATGAATGGGTCAATTACGATACCATCTTCAGGGCAGCCCGCTTTAATGCAATCAACTATCAAATTCTCTGGAAATACTGCAAAGTGTGCATCTTTATAAGAGGATGTTGGAATGTGCCAAACTGAACGTTTATTAGCTTTGTCTGCATACTGATATTCACGTGTCGTACTCTTCCGGAACATCGGATTGGATTCCTCCAAATTGTTAGCAGTCGCAAAAGCCTTATATCCTACATTCTCAACTTTGCCAAGCCTACTTTTTACGCTTTGAGAAGCTGTCTGCTGAATAGATTTACTATCAAAATAGTATTTTTTACTCTTTGATAAGAGAAAGATGTATTCATGCGACTTCGTACATCTATCCGTAACACTTTCCGGCATCGGATTAGGTTTACTCCAAATGATATCCTGACGCAAATACCAACCATCGGCACGAAGAGCAAAAGCAAGCATCCACGGAATGCCTATTAAATCTTTATTTTTGCATCCCGTACACTGTTTTACCAATGTAGCTTTACCAAGTGTCCCTCTATTTGTTCCTTGCTTATAATTCATTGCATTATCTGGGAAACGCGCTGCACCTTTCATGGAACCAGCATAGCTGTCTCCGATATTCACCCACAATGTACCATCGTTTTTTAAAACCCGATAAACCTCATGGAATACATTCACTAATTTCTCAATATATTCTTCCGGAGTTTTTTCAAGTCCTATTTGAGCTTCATTGCCATAGTCACGTAGCCCGTAATATGGTGGAGAAGTAACACAGCAATTAATACTCTTATCTGGAAGTGATTGCAACCAAGTAAGACATTCTGCATTATATATTTGATTTAGATTCATATCTACTTTTGTTATTAGTTTATTAATTCGGGGTTATCGTAGATTGAGCCAATCACTTCAAATTTATCATCTAAACAACACAGTGGTTCTTTGCTCCCATAATTAATGCGTTCTACAAACCAAGCGTGCATATCTTTACTCCAATAGACTTTGTATTGTACCTCTCTTGGCGTATTTTGCAGTATGTCACCTTCATAAATCTCCTTGCCATTCTTATCAAGTAGCCCGGTAAACTGACCGATAGTTTCAGGGATAACTCCCCATGCTTCATTTGAAGCATTCAGATAGTTGCTTATAATACACCTTTCCGAATAGTCCTTTCCAAAATATCCGTAAACCCATTTATTGTCATTCATTCGTTTACCTCTAAATTTTATTGCTCTCATAATATTCCTTTTTAAATTTATTTTTAGCTAAATTCAACATTAGTACAGCCATAAGGCACATCATTGGTTGTATTATAGAAATTATCTGTTGTATCTGACTGCCCATTCGCTTCTTCAATATACCAACAACAGTCTCCGCGGTCGTAATAAAGAGCAACCCTTACATATCCGTTACTGTAAGTATTGCTACCATATTTATCATAGCCATCAAACCTGAATCCAAGTTCTGACAAGGCCTTCTTGTACGCTGTTTTGCCATTCTCAATAAATTCATCTTTCATATTTTTGATATGCCAATTATATACAGTGTCGTAGACTTCTTTAAATGTTTTCAATTCGTTCATGTCTAATTTGTTTTGATTAATCTGCATCATATTCGACATCAATGACTTCCTCAGACTTATATGCCATTGGTAAGGTCATATCTGCACGTAGCATTCTCCACATCAGAGAGATTGCTGTTTCTTCATCATCGGCATATACTTCCCGTATCCCGGAGTATGAGCCGTAGTAATATCTTATAGTGTATTTATTCATTTCTACTTTGTTAAGAATTAATCAATTCATTAAATACCTTCACATAGTGCTCTGAATCCTCTGAAATATCCTTTCTTCCTGATTCTGCGCAATATTTTTCCACAAAAAGCCGGAATGCCTCTTCTGCAATTTTAACGCAGGTATCATATCCTGCCAAGAAATCCTCTTTCGCATCCCTGAATCTTTGGTCATAATCATCATTATCCACTTCCTTCAGAGTGCTTTTCCTGAAAAACGTTTTATGATCTGCATAAGCATATGCCTCCTCATTTTTTGTTCGTTTCTTATTCATATTTGTATTATTTTGAATAATTTGTTCTGTCTCTACATATTCCAAGATTCTCAAACCCCAGGGGGCAACCATCGCAATAGACATTGTCCCCTTTTTGATAGCAGGGACGATTATGAAGAACTTCTTCCTTTAGCTTGGAAATAATAGCATCATCTTGTGATATAACTTCTTGTAAACTCTCAACGACCTTTTCATGGACTTCCTTTTTTATTAAGGAATTATATTCGTCCTCTGATAATATAAACATCATACTTTAATTCCTTTCTATTCTGTTTTTATTTCATGTAAATTACAGTTCCAAACTAGTTCAGGAGAAGAGCCATCTTCGTGACTACTAACCAAAGAAGTTCTATCAACATTATCCTTTATCACATAGACTTCGAGCTTTCTAAAACCGTATAAGCCAATACGGTATAATATCTTTTTTTTCATTTCTATCTTTTTTTGAATTATTCTTCATCATCATATTCTGTATCAAAGATACGTGCAACCATATCTACAATATTTTCCTCAATATCTTCCGTAGATCCTGTTACAGCATTGGCGATATTTTTCTTCTCTTGAATTATGCGATAAACTTTTTCATCAATAGTTCGCCGGCCAAGGAAGTAGTAACAGGTAACAGAGTCTTTCTGTCCGATACGATGCGCACGGTCCTCACATTGACAGCAATCGGCGTACGTCCAAGGGAACTCAACAAAGGCAACATTACTTGATGCAGTAAGCGTTAAACCGACTCCGGCCGCTTTTATTGAGCAAATAATAATATCCGCTTTAGGATTGTTCTGAAAGGCGTCAACCGCTCTTTGTTTCTCATCCGGTGATTCTCTACCTGTTACAGATACAGCCGTCGGAAAGTAACGTTTCAGTTGGTCTACAACTTCATGGAGTGAACAAAAGAGAATTATCTTTTTCCCATTCTCCCGGAAATCTTTCACAAATTCAATAACATCACGTACTTTGCCACGAGCTGAAATATTACGGAGAATCCCGATCTTTACCATGACTTCACCACGCAGAGCCTTTTCTATCTTATCATCGTCAGCATCCTTGTATTTCTGTAGGTACATAATAAGGTCGCGTTCTGCATCCATATACTCTTTGCGATTTGTAATTTCGCAAGTATTAACCTGGCGTATCTTGTCCGGAAGATCTGTGAGAACAAGAGACTTTTCACGACGAAACATACAATATTGCCAAAGGTTGAAATTCAGTTCTTTCAGATTTGAAGCCTCTCTCTGCCCAGAGCAGTATCGGTTAACAAACGGTTTATAGCCACCAAAGTCTTCCATACGGTTTAGAATTGCCAATTGTGGGATCAAATCTTTAGGTCGATTTACTACCGGTGTTCCAGTAAGTTCTATCACCCATTCTTTGCCAGTACATATTCCTTTGCAAAATTTAGCTTGCTGAGTTGATGCTGATTTGCAGCGATGGCTTTCATCAATGATAACAGACTTGAATAAATTGATTGAGTTTCTAAATTCTACATCTCTCAGCGTCCAGCCTTCGGCTTTCTTTATGCGTTGTACGAAATATTTCTTTAATGATTCATAGTTAACAATAAACACCTGATGCATTCCTGTCTGGAAGAAGAAAGTCCACGTATCACGTACCTTTTCGGTTAGGATCATCGCTTTCTTATCTGTAAATTTCTCCCATTCACGCAGCCAATTTATTTTGAGTGAAGACGGGCAAATGACAAGACAGGGAAAAGCGTTAGCAAGGTTAATAGTTGCAATACTCTGCAATGTCTTACCGAGTCCCGGTTCATCGCAATTCATAAACCGTTTTAGTTCCAATCCTCGTGCAATACCTTTAAGCTGATAAGGATAAGGCTGAATCTTTAAATTGTGCGGAACGGTTAGATCCGGCAGTTCCGGAATATCATAAGCGATATCTTCCTCCTTTTTTTCTGTACCGTTTACCCAATTTATATTCTCAAACTGTTGTATCTGATAAATCATCCTTTCAAGCTCTACCCTACTCCTTGTCGGGACAATCCAAACCTTTTTAGCACCATCAAAACGTCTACCGGGAATCTGTCTGACCCGATCTATTATTGAAGTCTTATATTTGAATGATAATTCAAAATTATCTCCTTTTAATTCTATATTCATGATTTAGAGTATTTAGCAGGGGGAATTATCCCCCTGTGATGATTGTAAGTTATGCGGTCGCATCAAGAGACGCCGGAGCCTCTATTTGTTTTTTGCGTCCTCTTTTTTTAGGCTTCTCTTCTTCCAGTACAACAGCTTCTTCCGGTTCATCCGTTTCGAAATCAAGCCGTTCTTGTCTGACTCCCCATTTCTCTTCAAACAGATAACTTTCAACTTCCGCATCACAAGCTGCAGCATCAATGCTCAATTCTTCATAGTAAGGGTAGTCAACATCAAGGAGAGGAACGAAGATTTTCAGGTCAACGACTTTGCCGGACTGAAGAAGTTTAGCTCCCATGATGGTAATTCCAGAAACACCATCGACGCTGTCATTTGCATAGCCCGTAATGATATAGTTTTCCAGAGTCTCTGCATAGCCCGGGGAAGTAAAGCTATCTTTGTTGATATTAGAAGCTTCTGGCTGCTCACACAAAACGACGAGATGCAATCTAAGCCGGATAAATGCCTCCCTTAAATCGCTGTGAATGATCTGATCGCAGCTCTTGTTAATAACATTCGTGTAGTTCGCTTCCGAGAAACGCTCATTGTACACTACATTCAAGCGGTCTTTTTTGATAACCGCCTTCTTGATCTCATTTTTTACTTGTTCCATAATCTTCTTTAGTTGATAAAGTGATAATACTAAATGCTGATACAACTCCCATGACGGCAGCCGTAGTTATTTCTCTAGTCGTTGCATCTTCTCTTTGAGAGAAAGACAATGCCGTAAACAGACCGATAACGGCTAGCCCGATTGTGATTCTTTTTAAGTTTTTCATGATGATTGCTTTTTATTGTTATACATTCCGGACATTTTCATTTCTTCTTTTGCTTTACTTATCACAGTTACACACCATGATAGTTGATGCGTTGCCGTCCGATTGCAGCGTTCACACCAGTCGACCAAATATCGTTCTTCCCTACATAGAGAGTTAACTAGAGCATTTATAGCCGTCGCTGTTGCTTTCGCATTCTTAGCTGTTTCTACAAGCGTCTGCATGACCTCAGATTTCATCGCCTCATTGAGCCAGTATTTTGAGTCTGCAAGCAATTTGCCGGAACGGGCAACATATACAGCCAAGTCATTGCCACGTTGTACAGCTTCTGTTGCGTCTTCGCTCATGGTTATATTGAGAAATGAGTCTATATTGGTTAATTCATCCAATATTTGATATTTAGGTGTGATAAGTAAGTTCATATTGTTTTTAGGTAAAATATAATCAGACCATTAATTGCCACCATTTGAAAGCAAGGTCCTCGTATTTCTCTTTTCCTTTGATATATGTAGGATGATTCCGGTCGGTGATAAAATGCTTGAAGATTCGACAATTCTTTTTGCTGATAGCATAGATAAAATCTTGGTGGCTACCAGCTATATCCATATACCAGGCACGGGATCGGTCCCAGTCAAAGAAATCTATCGCTTCATCGAATTGTGCCTGAGACTCTGCAAAGGTCGTTTTCAAATCGCCACCAAAACCGTAAGCAGATAACCACCAGTCCCATTTACAGCGAGTATCGAGGTGATAGGCAAAGTTCCCATAATGGAACTCCTGCTGCTTATTTACCATGAATCTCTGTGTATCGGACTGCGCAAAAACGACGGCAAGGAATTGATCCTTCTCCGCTTCCTTCCGGAGAGCCTTACGCATTTCAAGTCCTAATTCAAATTCTTCTGTCGTGTACACATAATCATCTACCATCAACTTGTCATACCGAACACGGTCATTCTCTGTGATAAGAGCGTCTACAAGAGTACCGAACTTGAATGCCTTTTCTTTATCCCCGTATTGAGCACGGGGATAGAGATAATTTTTAAGTTCTGTCAGATCAGAGTTACTGACTTCTGTACGTGAATAATATGAATCGGGATTTGACATAACTATTTAGCTTTTACATCTGCCTCATAGCTGATGAATTGTGATTCGATATGTTTTTGCTCTTTGCTGTTTGCTTGTTTCTCGCAATAGGTAATCATCTTTTTAAATATCTTCTCCAGTTCCTCAACAGGTAAGGTTTGCCCTTCGTTTATCCACCACATTTGGAACACCTCTAAGTATCCCTGTTGGTGAAGTACAATAATTTTTTCTTTCACCTTAGCATTTGTCGGCGGAGGAGCAATAGAAGCGGCAGCACCCGCAAAAAGACTACCGATTGAACTTTGCTGCGCTTTCATTGCAGCTTCTTGTTTAGCTGCTTCTTCCGCTTTTTTTATTTCCTCCATCTGTTTAGCCGTTTCTGCAGCTTCACGTTGTTTGCGTACTTCTTCCGCTTTGGCGGCTGCCTCTGCATTAGCAAGACGAAGCTGCTCCAACTCTGCTAGTTCTTTACGTTTAGACGGAATACGGTCGGTAAGATCTTGCTTAACGTTTAATAACTTAGCCTTATACTGTTGAGCATATTGTTCATATTTACCTTCTAAGATATTTCGGCGAATCTCCTTTTTTGTTTCTTGACTGATATAGTAAGTCGCTGAATCCGCACTAAACTTATCAAAATGAGATTTGGGATAATCGGTCTGAAATACTGTGATTCCTATAATTTCGCGATCGAAGTTCTTATGCGTCAAATTAGAGAAGATTCCCTGTAATTCAGAAACTTTACTTGAAAGATACTGGTTGAAATAAGAAAGAAGGTTGTTCTCTATTGTCTGTTGATAATTTGCTTTCTCTGTCTCAATTCTAGCTCTTTGCTCTGCTTCTTTCTTTCTCTTCTGCTCTTCTTCATATTTGAATTTAGCATACTCATTGCGTTTTGCTACAAGCTTCCCGGGGATTGTGGTAGAATCTTTAGGATCAATCTCTTTTTCCTGTGAAGTGAAGAAAGAACGCACTCTATCAAAAATCTGTGTGATAGGTTTACGGCGTTCATCCATGTTTTTGATAGTTATACTAACCTTTTTCAAGTAGTCAGCTGCAGCCTGGTCTATTTCTTCATTCATACCTTCTCCTTCGATTGTATCAAGGAGAGTTTGACCAGCTTCATTGCATTTCTTGACAGAGTTAGTATTCCTTCCGATGATGTCCGGAAAGGATGAAAGGATGTTTTTTACCTCATCTATTTTGATTAATTCTGTTGCCATAATTGTTTTCTTAAATTGGTTAGTAAATACTTAGAAGCCTCCGTTTGCATCATCTTCAGACACTGTTACTTGTACAGGTTCCGGAGCATCTAATTGCTTTTCTTCTCCGAAAGGAGTCTTAGGGTCATCTACCGTTTGAGCAGGTTCATTCACCTTTTCTTCATCTACAATGCCATAGTCGATAACTTCTTCATCTTCCTGCTCTGTAGCCATCATAGTATACTTTCCGGTACGGACCTTAGGATAAGCATCAAAAGCGTGCTTAATCATCTTATTTTCTAAAAAGCCGGGATCAATGCCGCCACCATTTGAATAGTACAACTCATTAGCTTTGCCTTCTACTCGTTGTCCATCTTTGTAGTATGAGTTGTTTTTGGCTGAAAACTTAGCCAGGCGCTGGATATCGCCTTCAAGTAACCATTGATAGTCTTCAGATCCGTCACAACGAACTATGCGAATGAACGCCCCTATTACATTAGAAGATTTACGAGGTATAGCGGCTGAATAAGTAATCTTCTTCACACCATTATCGAGACTGATAGAGAATATATCTCCTTCGTAAACAATAACCGGGTTATCCGCATATCTTATTTGTCCGGCACGCATACGCATAGTCAGTTCCCCATAACCAGTAACAGAAACACTAGCTCTTTTTTCATATCTATCATATCCTCGTTCATCTTTTTGGCCCGTTTTTACCTTTCGTGGAATGAGATAACAATGAGGATGTGATGTATTATCAAGTGATAGCCCATTTACAGCCATATCGAGGAAGCAACCAAACAGTGACATCTTACTACATTCAGCCAGCGAAGGATTCTCACGAAGAACCTTCTGGAAATTAAATACTTCCTTGTGGTAAATCTGTTCCCCCATTTGAGAACCCCAAATAGCATTGTACATTTGAATAAATTTCGTCTGTACATTTTCATTTTCGACAATTTTCGTTGCTGGAAGTGCATTAAGCTCCTCCACTTTAATTTCAATAATGTTACTCATAATTGTTTAAATATTAGTTATTTATTAGTCTCCTTGATATACTCCACGGCTGTATTCTTCCATTAATAGAAGGTCCTCCGCAGTAGGTTGTTTGGTTATATCCATCTTACAAGGCGCCACCTCTGTAGGAGTTGGTTCAGAGCTACATTTCCTTTTCTGTTCTTCTCTTGCGTCAAGCTGCTTACCAATGCTTTCCTGTAGAGCCTTTAGCATTTCTGATGACTTCGGTATGTAGGTCATACGGCTAGTTGCATTAGTTGTTTGATAATGTTGTCCGGTACTTTATTATGCAGGTCCATCATTGCGCTGGCTGTTTCCAGTTCTGAACGCTTCACATAATATTTCCCTCGTTCCTTATTATTTGCCGGATAAAATTTGATCCAGGCTTTTTCGCGCCATTCTGTAATCAGGCGTTTTCCGTATATATCTTCCGCTTGTGATATTGTTACTACTTCGGGGAGTAGTCCTAACATCGTCAACGTTTGAACAGTTCCGATCTTAATACATCGTGCTACCATCATTTCGAAGCAATTTTCCATAATCTCTAATAGGCTGTTTCTTTGTTTAACTTTGAATGGTGTTGAGCTGATTTACTGAAACACATCTGCATCTCTATGCTATGCTGCCTGATTAATATTGATTTTAGAGTTCATATACTTCTTCAATTCTATTTCTTCGTATTCTTGCCCGTCGACTCCGGTTAAGGTCGTTATTGCAGTCAAATGCAATCTGAAAAGCAATGATCCCAAGAAATGAGAGAGCTATGATTGTTTTTTGTAGTTGCTTGAAGTCGATATTTAGAGCGAACACTCTATTTATCCACCAAGCTCCAAGTTCGTTTAGTTTGCTGGTTCCTGTCTTTTTATAAGCCTTATCGAGCAGGACATTTACCGTACCATAGGCAGTACCTAATCTGTCGGCAATCTCCTTCTTTGCCAGGCCACAGGCAGCCAATCCTGCTATTTGATTTTCCCTCTTGGTTAAGGTAGAATCAGCTTGCAGATCCATGATGCAAAATCTCTAATTCGGCTGCCGCTCTGGAAACTCCTTTTGTAGCTTCGAGGGCTTCATTAGCCATTCTTACAGCGACATTCAATACTTTTGCTTTGTAGGTTGAGCGAGCAGAAGCGGGCTTGTTGTTAAGGATATTGTGCACTGTACCCTGTGAACATCCGACTTCCTTTGCAATCTGCTTTTCGTATCCGTAAGGCAGATTTGCTTTGATTGTTTCTAATTGATTTTCCATATACATTATTATATTTATAATTTTTAGTTCCCGGAGAGGCGATCAAACCCGTCCGGGATTATATAGCTTAATCTTTAACTTCTTCGCAGGTTTCACCGAGCCAAGCGACACATTCTGATGTTCCCTTAGTAAAGTCTACCGCCTTATTTTTAGGATTGAATTTACCTTCAACTATATCACCTTCCTTTACTCCCGCTTCCTTTTTAAGCTCCCACAAAAGCCACTCATTGGATGTTGAGCCGGTTACATTCTTGATTCTTACTTTCATGATTATGCTTTTAATAGTTCTACTAGAAGTACTTTATCTGCTTCCCAAAGGTTGAATCCCCTCTCTATTTTCCTACGCAGATATTCTCTCTCACCGATCATTCTGATTGCTTTCTCTCTAAGGTCTGATGCACTCCATTTCTCAGCCTGCTCAATCAAGAAATCAGCCATGCATTTTTTTTCCTCAAATAATTCACGAGCTAATACCGTTTGCTTTTCAATCTCAGCAAGTGCTCCTGGAGCTTTCATATACAATTTGCAAAACTCATCTTTGTCAAGTTCAGTATTCATGTACATCTTTTCGATGACATCATACGTTTCTGCCGAAACTGGCTTTCCTGTTCTTTCTTCAAACTCTTTTAGTGTCATATTCTTATTTGATTTAGAGTAAATAATCTATTTTGTTAACTTTGTTGCCCTTTTATTTTGGCGTTATCAATGTTTTACGTTAACTTTATAGTGCAAATATAGAACTAAAATCTATACGCATAGATATAATATAGAAAAATAATCTACATATTAAAGAAAATTAAGAATTAATGGAAGAATCAGTTAGAGATAGACTACTCCAATTTATCAATGAGCTAGGTATAAGCACAAGAATGTTCGAGCAACAATGCGGTTTAAGCAATGGTTTCGTTCGGAACACAGGAGATTCTATAAGGAGAAGCAATTTAGATAAAATATCTACAGTGTTTCCTGAGCTCAATACGACTTGGTTGTTGACAGGCGATGGGAATAAGTTAAATCCTTCTTCGAATAATCCCGTCAGTTCTATATCATCAGAGATATCTACGCCAAGTAAATTATCATCTAAAGGAATACCATATTATGACGTTGATGTTACTATGGGATATGATGAACTACCCAACGATCAGACTAATATTCCAAATTACTACCTGCATATTCCCGCTTTTCAAAATTGCGACTGTGCGGTACCGGCTTATGGACGTTCTATGATTCCAGATATCAATGACGGATCCATTATTGCTATTAAAGAAGTCGGTTTAGACAGTGTTCTACCTGGAGAGGCATACCTTATTATAACAGACGATTACAGGACCGTGAAGTATATCCGTAACTGCAAGGATAATCCCAATAAATGGCGCCTAGTTCCAAAGAACCTAGAAGAGTTCGACGAGATGATAATAGACAAAGCTAAGATACTCCGGGTATTCCTTGTAAAAGGGGTGATAACCAATAAGATTCTATAGCACAACAATATTCAACAAACAAAATAAAAGCTAATTATGGAAACATTTGGAATTTTAGGTATTGTGTATCTATTGGCTGGAATCATCCAGTTGGTTATTCTTATTGTTTTGATTGTGAAATTCCTCCAGCTTGTAGCTGATGTAAAGCAACTGAAGAACTTATATACTGAAAGGAGCCGTGAATTGTCTTCAAGCATTGATAAACTTTCTTCTGCAATAAAGGATCAGAACAACTCAATGGATAACGATAAGACAAAAGTTATCAAGAATGAAAGTATTGTATTAGAACTGCAAAAAGAGTCCTATATACCATACAATGAAGTTCCCGAAAAAGAGGTGCCGACTGTGGATGAAAACAGCGATGACTTCAAACAACATTTACGTAAATGGAAGATTCTTAAAAGCAAAGGATATACTGAGCAAGCCATCAGAGAATACATGGAATACACTAAACGGGACATGAATTTTGCTATAGAATTTATTGAAACAATATAAAGAAAATATGGATTATGATTTTTTAGTAAATTGCTTCGTTAATGAATCCTTTGATGAAATGATTATTACTGAAAACGATAAAGAATATAATATCATTTTACTCAATAATGGAACAAACAGGAGGTCCTACAGGATTAATACAGAAATAGCTAGAGAAGTTCTAGTTTGTTTAGGTGATCAATTATTAAAGAGCGGTGATCAACGAGCAATGATTGTACTTCACGCTGCCATAGATATAATAGATGAATGAAAAAGATAAAATAATCGCTTCCCTTCGGGATCAACTCCGGAAAATAGTGCAAGAAAACAGTGCTCAGAAGCAAGAAATAGCTCTCTTAAACCATGAGCTAGAAAAGTATAAAACAAGGTCATCAAAATAGCGCTCTTTGAACTATCTTTGAAATGGTTAGCTCACATCATCATAATTAACTGATATGTAGCTGAATAACCTTTTTAAGCAAACCGCTTTGGGAGCAGGGGGTCGTGGGTTCGAATCCCGCTACCCCGACGAAAAAAGGAGTTACATTTAAGTAGCTCCTTTTTTATTTGTGCAAAAATATTATTTCAGGTGCAAATAGTATTCGCGGGTTAATGCTTTATATTCCTCACTATATTGATGACGGGCTACTTCAGTCAACAGTTCCTCAACAGTACATCCTCCATTGTCAAAAGAAAAAGTAATTAAGGTCCGTTTTGGGGTTCCTCCGGGCTTGGTTATTACATTTAGCTGGCGAGTTGCATATAAATGATATTCGGAAGCTGCAGTCTTCACCCTGTCAGCCACGTCTGTCGGTATTACGATTGTAAAAGTGCCCTCTTTCTTCAATAAATCAGCCACACCCTTCAATAATTCTTCATAAGTCAGAGAATCGTTATGCCGTGCCATGCTTCTCTGTTGGTCGGGACAACTAAGCGAATCCACAAAGTAAGGAGGATTGGAAACGATCACATCAAATTTATCCGGAGACTGATAGGACAGAAAGTCTTGCTTCACCACTTCTATCCGATCCTTCCAGGGAGAACGGGCCACATTTTCCTTAGCCTGCACGGCAGCGGCTTCGTCTATTTCCAGCGCCACAATATTTGCATCCGGCATACTACGTTGAGCCAGCATCAAAGCAACCAACCCCGTCCCGGTTCCAATATCTAAAATTCGATGAGCCCCTTGAACAGAAGCCCACGCCCCTAAGAGTACCCCATCCGTACCTACCTTCATGGCACATTTGTCATGCCATACTGTAAACTGCTTAAACTGAAAGAAAGGATTCGCCATTTTATTAGCCATCTAAACCTGTTTTTTACTGATCTTTGCTGAAAACCGTCAAAAATAAATAATTATTATGGAATAAATCCATTAACGCCCGATATTTTGGCATTGTTTTTGTGTTTTTATTCCACACTGTGCTTTATTATTAAAGAGAATCAATTAACTTTGCAAACGATTTATGCATATTATGTATGACATAAACTAAATTAAAACGAAAAGATGAAAGAAAGATACTTATTGGAAGAAGAAGTTGGTGAGAACGGCTTCTCACTGATTACCGACTATGATGGCAATGACGAACATGTGTTTGATGTGAATATAAAATCCGGTGATATTCTTCCGGTTCTCCCCCTTCGTAATATGGTGTTGTTTCCCGGAGTATTTTTACCTATTACAGTAGGCAGAAAGGCTTCATTAAAGCTGGTTCGCGAAGCTGAAAAGAAACACAAAGATATTGCAGTGATTTGCCAGAGATCGGCACACACGGAAGACCCCAAACTGGAAGATTTGCACAATGTCGGCACTGTCGGACGAATTGTACGGGTACTGGAAATGCCTGACCAGACAACAACAGTCATCCTTCAGGGAATGAAACGTCTGCGTCTGAAAGATATTGTAGATACACACCCTTATCTGAAGGGCGAGGTCGAACTTTTGGAAGAAGATGTTCCAAACAAAGACGATAAAGAGTTTCAGGCTCTGGTGGAAACATGCAAGGACTTGACGATGCGTTATATCAAATCATCAGAAATGCATCAGGACTCGTCATTTGCTATAAAAAACATCAGTAATCCGATGTTCCTCATTAATTTCATTTGTGCCAACCTGCCATTCAAGAAAGATGAGAAGATGGATTTATTAAGTATCAACTCACTAAGAGAGCGTACTTATCATCTATTGGAAGTCTTGAATCGCGAAGTACAGCTGGCAGAAATCAAGGCATCCATCCAAATGCGTGCCCGTGAGGATATCGATCAGCAACAGCGTGAATACTTCCTCCAGCAACAGATCAAAACGATTCAGGATGAACTGGGCGGCAGCGGTCAGGAGCAGGAAATTGAAGAGATGCGTCTGAAAGCAGTTAAAATGCACTGGAATGCGGAAGTCAGAGATACTTTCCTGAAGGAACTAGCGAAACTGGAACGTACACATCCGCAATCACCGGACTTCAGCGTACAGCTCAACTACCTGCAAACAATGCTTAACCTGCCTTGGGGAGTTTATACAACAGACAATCTGAATTTGAAAAATGCAGAAAAGACGTTGAATAAAGACCACTACGGACTGGAAAAAGTAAAAGAACGTATTTTGGAACACCTTGCCGTATTAAAACTGAAAGGCGATATGAAATCACCTATTATCTGTTTGTACGGCCCTCCGGGAGTTGGTAAAACATCCCTCGGAAAATCCATCGCATCGGCACTGAAACGAAAATATGTCCGTATGTCTTTGGGTGGTGTGCACGATGAAGCAGAAATTCGCGGTCACCGCAAAACTTATATTGGTGCTATGCCCGGACGAATCATCAAGAGTCTGATTAAGGCAGGAGCCTCTAATCCTGTATTTATACTGGATGAGATCGACAAAGTCAGTGCCGACCGTCAGGGCGATCCGTCATCAGCTTTGCTGGAAGTACTTGATCCGGAACAGAATACCTCTTTCCATGATAACTTCCTGGATGTAGATTATGACCTTTCCAAAGTACTGTTCATTGCAACTGCCAATAATCTGAATACGATCCCCGGCCCGTTGCTCGACCGTATGGAGTTGATTGAAGTCAGCGGATACATCACAGAAGAAAAAGTTGAAATAGCCCGTAAGCACCTGTTGCCGAAAGAACTGGAAGCAAACGGACTTAAAAAGACGGATATCAAGATTCCGAAAGATACTTTGGAAGCGATTATCGAATCATATACCCGTGAAAGCGGCGTCCGTGAACTGGAAAAGAAAATCGGCAAGATTCTCCGCAAATCTGCCCGTCAATATGCAACAGACGGTTATTTCGCCAAATCAGAGATTAAACCGACTGATTTGTATGAATTCCTGGGAGCACCGGAGTATACACGTGACAAGTATCAGGGAAATGACTATGCAGGCGTAGTCACCGGATTGGCATGGACTGCCGTCGGCGGTGAAATACTCTTTGTAGAAACGAGTCTGAGCCGTGGTAAAGGTGCACGTCTTACACTAACAGGTAATCTGGGAGATGTAATGAAAGAATCAGCTATGCTGGCACTTGAATACATCAAAGCACACGCTTCAATCCTCAATCTGAATGAAGACATCTTTGACAACTGGAACATACACATCCATGTGCCCGAAGGTGCCATTCCGAAAGACGGACCGTCAGCTGGTATTACCATGGCCACTTCTTTAGCTTCTGCCCTGACCCAACGGAAAGTGAAAGCCAATCTTGCCATGACAGGAGAAATCACCCTCCGTGGCAAAGTGCTTCCTGTCGGTGGCATCAAGGAAAAGATTCTTGCCGCCAAACGTGCCGGAATCAAGGAAATTATCATGAGTGCCGAAAACAAAAAGAACATAGATGAAATTCAGGACATATATTTGAAAGGACTGCAATTCCACTATGTAAACGACATAAAAGAAGTATTCGCAATTGCACTGACAAACGAAAAAGTTGCGGATGCCATTGATTTATCTGTAAAGAAACCCAGCCAGGAATGACATTTGAGTTACAATATACAGACACTAAAAGTAATGCCCGTGCCGGTCTGATAACAACAGATCACGGGCAGATACAAACACCTATCTTCATGCCTGTGGGAACACTGGGTACGGTTAAAGGAGTGCATATAACAGAACTGAAAGAAGATATCCAGGCACAGATTATTCTGGGCAACACCTATCATTTATACTTACGCCCGGGACTGGACGTTATTGAAAAGGCAGGCGGACTGCATCGCTTCAATGGTTTTGATCGTCCTATGCTGACCGATAGCGGTGGCTTTCAGGTATTCTCATTAGCAGGAATACGAAAACTTCGGGAAGAAGGGGCCGAATTCCGCTCGCATATCGATGGCAGCAAACATATCTTTACTCCGGAAAAGGTGATGGATATAGAACGTACCATCGGTGCTGACATCATGATGGCTTTTGATGAATGTCCTCCGGGAGATTCGGATTATGCGTATGCCAAAAAGTCATTAGGACTGACACACAGATGGCTCGATCGTTGCATTCAGCGTTTCAATGAAACTGAACCTAAATACGGTTACAATCAGTCTCTTTTCCCCATCGTGCAAGGATGTGTTTATCAGGATTTGCGTAAGCAATCCGCTGAATTCGTCGCCTCCAAAGGAGCGGATGGCAATGCAATCGGCGGACTGGCCGTAGGCGAACCGGTAGATAAGATGTACGAGATGATAGAGGTTGTCAACGAGATTCTTCCCAAAGACAAGCCCCGCTATCTGATGGGAGTCGGTACCCCCGTAAATATCCTTGAAGGCATTGAACGCGGAGTCGATATGTTCGACTGTGTTATGCCTACCCGAAACGGACGAAATGGCATGTTGTTTACCAAAGACGGCATCATCAATATGCGAAACAAGAAATGGGAAACAGACTTCTCTCCCATCGAGGCGGACGGTGCTTCTGCTGTAGACACGCTATACAGCAAAGCATACTTGCGTCACCTTTTCCACGCACAAGAACTACTGGCAATGCAAATTGCTTCTATACACAATCTGGCATTTTACCTGTGGCTGGTAGGTGAAGCCCGGAAACATATCATTGCCGGAGATTTCTCTACCTGGAAGCCGATGATGGTAAAAAGAGTGTCAACAAGATTATAAAGAATGAAAAGCAATCGATTAATAAAACGGCTGGATTGGTATATCATCAAGAAATTCTTGGGGACATACGTATTTGCCATTGCATTGATTATCTCAATTGCGGTGGTGTTCGACTTCAACGAGAAGATGGACAAGCTGATGGAGCATGAAGCCCCTTGGGACAAGATCATCTTTGAATACTACATGAACTTCATCCCCTACTTCTCCAATCTGTTCAGTCCGCTGTTCGTATTCATCGCCGTTATCTTCTTTACCTCCAAACTGGCGGAGAACTCTGAGATCATTGCCATGTTCTCCACCGGTATGAGTTTCAAAAGAATGATGCGCCCCTATATGATCTCTGCTGCCATCATTGCTGCGGCAACATTCATGATGAGTTCGTTCATCATTCCCAAAGGCAGTGTTACCCGTCTGAACTTTGAAGATAAATACATCAAACCCAAGAAAGTCAACTCGGTCCGGAACGTGCAGCTGGAAGTGGACAGTGGTGTCATAGCCTATATCGATAATTACAATGACGGAATGAAAACCGGCAACCGCTTTTCATTGGATAAGTTTGTCGACAAGAAACTTGTTTCCCACTTAACGGCACGCCGTATCACCTACGATACAACAACGGTCAACAAATGGACCATTCACGACTATATGGTACGTGAACTGGACGGACTAAAAGAAAAGATCACCAAAGGAGACCGGATCGACTCTATCATAAATATGGACCCGTCGGACTTCCTGATCATGAAGAATCAACAGGAGATGCTGACCAGTCCGGAACTGAGCGAATATATCGAAAAGCAGAAACGACGGGGATTTGCCAATATCAAGGAGTTTGAAATTGAGTACCACAAACGAATTGCAATGTCATTTGCTTCGTTTATTCTGACAATCATCGGGGTTTCTCTTTCATCACGAAAAACGAAGGGTGGTATGGGACTTCATCTGGGTATCGGATTAGGACTGAGTTTCTCTTATATCCTGTTCCAGACAATCACTTCTACCTTTGCCATAAACGGTAACGTGCCCCCTGCGATTGCAGTCTGGATTCCCAATATCCTCTATGCAGGCATCGCATTCTATCTGTATCAGAAAGCACCTAAATAAGGAAACATAAAACTTAGATTCAGGAGATCTAAAATAGAAGTTCCGCCTATTCTTGCCGAAAGCAAGTACAGGCGGAACTTTTTTGTTGTATCCATTTCCTCTTTTGTCTATTCTCCATTTTAATCACCAAACGGTGATCCGGAAAATCCCTCTTTCTCCTTACTCTTTTCGAGATTGTCAACCAATCTCACTTACATAAGCAGAAAGATCTGCAGCAGAGATGTTTTTGGCTATAATCACACCATTTCCATCCAATAAATAGTTTGTGAACCCCCGATTCAAACGGTACTTTTTAAATAATCCAGAGTCCTCGCCTTCTGTTTCCACGAAACAAGTGGGCGTAACTATTTGGTCCTTACGAACGGTTTCCTTAAAGATTGACTGGTATTCGTCAAACGAAACAGAAACCATTTCCACATTACGGGAAGAACGAAGCACATTGCTCAAACTTACGTTTTGCATCCGGGATTGCGCGTCATAACTTGCCCAAAAACTTAGCAACACGTATTTACCTTTCAAATTACCCAACTTAAAAGCCGGTT
>OOAT01000680.1_pt1 | contig 19099 bp, 17 predicted proteins | sample 1671441 | NCBI WGS metagenome assembly OOAT01 (sample SAMN06348157, study PRJEB24527) | human gut metagenome | biome: human gut; feature: ankylosing spondylitis patient; material: feces | host: Homo sapiens | place: China | collected 2015-10 | reverse complement strand
GGGTAAAAATTTAACATTCAGCATTCTACTTCATCCAAACCATATTCCGCCGGGAAAACAGTTCATTCTGTCTCAACTCATTTCCATAGCAATTGTTGGTGTTCTAAAAAAATATGATCGGCATTTTACCATAAAATGGCCGAATGATATTTACTGGAAAGAAAAAAAAATAGCCGGGATGCTGATCGAGGTCGATCTTACCGGCTCATCCCTCAGTAATGCTATAATAGGAATCGGAATCAACATAAACCAGAGACATTTCAAATCAGATGCCCCGAATCCGGTATCACTTACCCAAATCACAGGTAAAGAACATAACCTCTCTGAACTCCTTGAGAAAATTCTCGACAGTATTGTCGACGAATACAACAAATACACTCCCGATAACGAAGAAGAAATAAGACAAAAATATATGGCGTTACTTTTTCGCAACAAAGGAGTATATCCCTATTTATATGGGGAAGAAATATTCAACGCTTCGATCGAAGGAATAGAACCTAACGGACAGTTGATACTGAAAAAAGAGAACGGCTCTATCCATACTTTTGCATTTAAGGAGATTTCTTTCGTGATTTAGACTCGTTCAAAATCATCTCTGCTTTTCCTATTTCTGCCAAACGTGTATAAATAGAATACAGAGTCTTACGCAGATAAGGGGTAGTATATTGTTTATCGGCTTTCTCAAGATAAGATGCGGCTTCTCGAAAATCGGTATCCAGAATTCTGTTTTTCTCCCATTCATAAGAAGCATATTGCATTCGTGTAGGAGACATCAGACTGTCATAGTGCATTTCCAACTCCTTTAATTGTTCTATTCCCCGATTATACATAAAATTGCCCAGAAAGATCAGAGCATCCCGATTAGTCGAATCTTTTTGATATATCCGTTTATAACAGTCAAAAGATTGTAGCTCTTCTCCCTGTTCAAGTAAAGCATCCCCTTTGAGTTTAAGAAGTCTTTCATCATCCGGAAACATCTCTAAAAGTTCGTCCGAAATCTCTACTATACGAGGCGCATCATTTCTAAAACGATAAAAACGTAATAGATAAGTATTGATCAATTTTTTCAGCCAAGGTTGTTCTTTCTTAATCAACAATAGCATATTCTCATATATCTTAGATTTTCGGTGAGCCATAGTCAAAGCATTCACCCCGATGAACAAAGAATCTAAAGACACACCGTTACGCTCCGATAATTCGACATAATGCATTACCGACTGGGGAGCTTCCTTGTAAGATGCCGCCACAACAGAAGATACATATAATTTTACCTCTTTCGGATTCTCGATCAACAAAATATTATACATAGAAAGCGCCTCGCTCCATTCCCGATTCTCAAAATGAGTCTCTGCTTTACGATACAATTTCTCATTAATAATCGCCCCCTGAAGCGAATACACCACACTCAAAAATAATATGATAATAATCTTCCTCATCTATAATTTTCGAAACAAAGTAACAGGCTCTTATGTTGCAAATTTAATAAAAAAGGAAGTATATATTTCTCTTTTTTGAACAGGAGTTTATCCCCGTTCATTTAAAATGTTTAAATTTGGCAAGGAAACAACAAAACAGGGAATAAGAATTTCCTCAATCATAAAATCAAAAATATGGATATCAAGTACAAACGTATATTACTAAAATTGAGCGGTGAGTCGCTTATGGGAGAAAAACAGTACGGTATAGACGAAAAACGGCTGAACGAATATGCCGAACAAATTAAAGAAATCGCCGGGCTGGGTATCGAAATCGGCATCGTAATCGGAGGTGGAAATATTTTCAGGGGATTGAGCGGTGCAGCCAAAGGATTCGATCGTGTTAAAGGCGACCAAATGGGTATGCTCGCTACCGTAATCAACAGTCTCGCCCTCAGTTCGGCATTAGATTCTCTGGGACAAAAAGCTCACGTATTCACCGCAACTAATATGTTCCCCATAGGTGAACATTATAGCAAATGGAAAGCGATAGATGCCATGAAACGAGGTGAAATCGCTATTAGGTAGTGAAATACGGGCAACCCGTATTTCACTACCGATACGGGGTCGGCTTTGAGAGGCATAGAGATAGAGGCCGACGTAATGCTAAAAGGTACTCGTGTCGATGGTATTTATACTGCCGACCCCGAAAAAGATAAAACAGCCGTAAAATTCGATAAAATCAGTTATGATGAAATCTATACACGAGGACTTAAAGTAATGGACCTGACGGCAACAACGCTTTGCAAAGAAAACCGACTTCCGATCATCGTATTCGATATGGACACCAACGGTAACTTGAAAAAAGTCCTCACCGGCGAGAATATAGGCACGTTAGTCTATTAATCCGAGAAACGTTTTGAGATTTGCCGAAACTATTTTATATTTGTTCCATAAAGAAATAAATTATCGTTTCGATAATACATTAACATATCGGTTAAATAAGATCGAAACCGTTTATTCCTACTGAAAACCGAATTTTATAAACCATCGTATATAAAACCACTATGACAGACGTAAAAACATATCTGGATGCCGCTGAAGAAAAAATGGCGATGAGTGTTGAGTTTTTAGATGAAGCTCTGGCTACAATCCGTGCAGGAAAAGCCAGTGCCCGCATTCTTGACCCGGTACGGGTAGAATACTACGGCAGTATGGTACCTATCAGTAATGTAGCCACTATTACCACTCCCGATGCTAAAACCATCGCCATACAACCGTGGGAAAAATCGATGTTCAAAGAGATCGAAAAAGCTATTCAAAATTCCGAAGTGGGCATTACTCCCGAGAACAACGGTGAAATTATCCGTTTAGGATTACCCCCATTGACAGAAGAGAGACGTAAAGCTTTAGTCAAACAAGCAAAGCAAGAAGCTGAAAACGCAAAAGTAAGTGTACGAAATGCACGCCGAGATGCTATCGATGGGTTGAAAAAAGCTATTAAAGCCGGAATGCCCGAAGATGTTGAAAAAGACGGAGAAGCCAGTGTTCAGAAAATTCACGATAAATACATTAAAAAGATAGACGATATTTTCAATGCAAAAGAAAAAGAGATTTTAACCGTATAACCTGAATCTCACATTTATTTTCGTTGTAAAAAGAATTTTTTGAACAGCATAAAACATATTGGAAGAACTAAAAGTCAGAACGGTTTGTTTTGCTTTTAGTTTTTCTTTTTTAAAATTACCCGGACAAGGATATAGTTTTATCAAATTAATATGGAACACGGACTCGTAATAAAAAACACCGGTAGTTGGTATATCGTAAAAACGGATGATGGGAAAGAGATCAAATGTAAAATAAAAGGTAATTTCCGTTTAAAAGGAATCCGCAGTACCAATCCCATTGCGGTTGGAGACCGGGTAGAAATAGAAAATAATAAAGAGGGGACGGCCTTTATCTCGAAAATAGAACCGCGAGAAAATTATATTATACGAAAATCGTCAAACCTTTCCAAAGAGTCTCACATACTGGCGGCCAATATCGATCAAGCCTTGTTAATTATCACAGTCAGCAATCCTACTACCCATACGATTTTTATAGATCGTTTTCTCGCTACTGCCGAAGCATATCGAATCCCGGTAAAAATTGTCATCAATAAAACAGACAGTTACAACGAGGACGATACAGAATACATGAATGCTTTGATCCATCTTTATGACACTATCGGATATGATTGTTTTAAGGTATCGGCATTGACGGGAAAAGGCATCGAGGAGATCAAATCTCTTCTAAAAGGAAAAATCACTTTACTGTCCGGTAACTCGGGTGTTGGAAAATCCACTCTGATCAATACTATCCTTCCGGGATTAAACCTAAAGACGGGAAATGTATCGACATCACACCATAAAGGAATGCACACTACAACATTTTCTGAAATGTTCCCATTGCCCGAAGGAGGATATATTATCGATACTCCGGGAGTAAAAGGTTTTGGTACTATCGATTTTGAACCGGAAGAGGTCGCTCATTTTTTCCCCGAAATATTTAAAATTTCCCATGATTGCCGTTTTAACAACTGCACACATCGCCATGAACCGGGTTGCGCCGTACTTGCGGCAGTAGAACAACATAGGATCAGCGAATCCCGATATGCAAGCTATCTGAGTATCATAGACGACAGCACCGAAGGAAAATACAGAGAAGGTTACTGATTTTCGCCATCATCCTTCATTAACATATACCGTCAAGTCGCCATTGTCTCCGAATGCGCTTGCATACGACATCCGGAAGACAAACAACCGTTAATTAAAAAGCTAAAGGCTTCCCATTATAGAAATCTAAAACTTTTGAACGGAATAAAAAATCATAACGCGCTTGAACTTGTTCGGACAGACTTTTCTCATATTTATTTTTTGCATCGCTATATTCAAAAACCGTTGATTTTCCGGCATCATACTTTTTCTGCTCATACTCGAATGAGATACGGGCCGCATCCACCGATTTTTGAGAAGAAATATACTTTTTATGCGCGGCGACCGCGGCATAATACGCCTGTTCTATTTCTTTATAAAGTTGCTGACGAGCATTATCCAATGCCAATTCTTGCAATCGTATTTGCAATCGGGCTTGCTTTACTTGATTGCGGGTTACCAAACGATTAAAAAGCGGGACAGATAATGTAAAACCGAGCGTTTCACTCCCATTATTACGCATCTGTTCGGCAAAAGTCCAGTTATTTTCATCTCCCCCCTTATAAGCATGATAATAGCTCGTCCCGTAAGACGCTCCGAAAGAAAGTGTAGGATAATATCCCGAACGTGCTTGTTTCAACCCAAAACGACTGCTCTCTAAAGCATACAAAGCAGACTTTATACCGGGACGATTTTCTACAGAAAACTTAAATGCATCCTTCGGGGAAACCAAAGATGCTGTTTGTTGTAAAGTGACCGAGTTCATATCGGGTTCTTCAATATCAAAACCCTCTGCCTTTTCTAAATTCAGTAATTGGGAAAGATCGACTAAAGATAAAAGCAGATTATTTTCCGATTGGGTCACATTCATTTCATCTTCTGCAACTAAAGCCCGGCTTTCATACAAAGATGCCTCGGAACTCCGTCCTTGCTCCACCATTTTTTCGATTTTTTTCAATTGCAAACGACTAATTTCCAGTTGTTTTTGCGCAATACATAATATCTCTTTATTAAAAAGGGCCTGTAAATAATAAGATGTTACATTCAAGGCAACATCTTCTTTCGCCTTATTCAACTCTTCTACGGCAGCTTTCAAGTCGAACCGGGCCGAACCGATCTCACTCTGTATCTTAAATCCTGTAAATACAGGGAGTGACGATGATATGCGAAATGATGTTGAAGATTGAGATTGGTCTTCATAAACTCCTGTACGTGAAGGACTCCGTCCGAAGTAAAAATCTTGTCCGGCACTTCCGGTCAAATCAGGTAAACGACTCATTCGAGTTGTATTCAACCGTATTTCACTATTTTCTTTTTCCAGTTGTTTTTGCTTTACCTGAATATTATTTTGTACGGCATAATCGATACATTGCGACAGCGACCATTTTTCTTGTGCTACAAGCGAAAAACAGCATGATGTTATGCCCAAACTTATTACGGCTATTTTACGAATATCCATCATTTCATTTCTTTATAATTCTATTTCCCCGAATAAAATCTCCCGCTTTCACTCCCGAAATTACCTCTATCGATATTCCATCCGACAATCCGGTTTTTATCGGTTTTTGCACAAATACCTGAGGACGGCTTATACTATCCTGCACCAGTTGCACAAAAGTAGAATCCCCATGAAACTCCACCGCACTTTCCGGTATCGTGAGCACGTTTTCTCTCCTATCCAGAATAATTTCAGCATTCGCACTATATCCGGCACGAACAAATACGGTATCAGGAATCGAAGCCGCTGCTTTAATTTCGAACAAGACTGTCCCGTTCTCCTCTGTACTTTTCGGTGATATGTACTCCAGAACTGCATCAAAACAAGCATCTCTGAGTGCACCGACAGTAAGCTTGATCGGCATGCCCTCATGAAGTTGACCGACTTCGGTTTCGTCTATTTTACCTTTGAAAATCATATCATTCATATTTGCAATAGAAGCTATCGTAGTACCGTCATTAAAATTGTTTGATTGTATCACAGAGTTACCTACTTTTACCGGAACATCGAGAATCATCCCATCGATGGTGGAACGAATCTGAGTATTGCTATACTGTGCCGAACGCCTGGAAATCCCATCTCTTACAATTTCCAGATTATCCTGAGCATTCTGTAACTCTTCTTTCGCCCGGTTATTTTCCAACTGGCTTTTTTCAAACTCCTCTTTTGAGATCACACCGGAACGAAATAAATTTTGAGCCCGGTCAAAGTCCCGTTGAGTCTGACCGAAATTGATCTGAGCGACATTAACTCGAGACTCTGCAGCATTCAATGTTCCCATTTCCGGAATCACCTTCACCAAAGCAATTACATCACCGGCTTTCACCATCTGACCAGCTTCTTTATAAACCGCAGACACAATACCCGAAATCTGAGGCTTAATCAAGACTTCATCACGCGGCTCTACTTTTCCGGTAGCTATTGTTTTTTTCTCTATCGTCCTTTTCTGAGGAGCAACTACTTCATATACAGTTATCTCAGGACGGGACTTTTTCCATAAAAACACAAACGTTCCCACAAGCATTACTGCAAATACCAACAGTAAAAAAAACCTTACATATCTTTTCATAATCTATATTATTATTTTTCTTATTTATTCTTCTCGTATCGCATCTATTGCTTTTATCTGTAAAGCTCTCCATGCAGGCAGGCATCCCGCCAACAAACCGGTAACGATCAAGACTATCGATGCCGAAACCGCTGTTGCAAAAGAAATTTGAGGTGGAGCAAAAAATATCTGTTCTCCGGATTGCAACATGTTTTGCATAAATATATCCACCACATATAGAAGAGCTACCCCCATAAACAAACCGAAAAAACCGGCCAGCAATGTCAAGATGAGACTTTCGGACATAATTTGCATCAATATAGAACGAGGACAAGCTCCCAATGCCCGACGGATACCGATCTCTTTAGTCCGTTCCCGTACGGTCACCAACATAATATTACTCACACCTACCGCCCCAGCCAACAATGTCCCTATTCCTACAATCCAAATCAGAATATTTATCCCACCGAATAAAGAGTAAAACATTTTAAATTCTTTCTCAACATTTATACTGCCGACGGCTTGCAAATCGTCAGGAGAGATTCGATTATGCTTCTTAACGACATTTTTCATTTCCTCCTCCAAAGCAGAAACCGAAAACTTTTCATTTACAGACAATGCTACACAGTCTATCTTGTCCCCTCTATTATAACTCTGCTGCATAGTACTAAACGGTAAAATAATAGATGCTTCGGAACGGCCTCCGATCTGTATTTTCGTTACCGGAATATTCACACCTACTACCCGATAAGCCACTCCATTTATCTGTAACAACTTTCCTAACGGATTCTCTCCCGGCATAAACATCTCTTGATACACCTGTTCCCCTATTACGCAGACTTTTCGCCTCTCCCTAATATCCACTTCATTTATATAGCGCCCATAAAGCATACGTTGGGGTTCTATAAAAAGGTAATCAGGAGAAAGCCCTTTTACCATATAAGCCCCATATTTATTATTTCGCAACGTATTTTTCTCATTCCACTCAAACATAATAGCAGATATTCGCTCTATTTCGGGAAAACGCCCCCTCAGCACCTCCACATCCGACGTATGTATAGACCAATTACGCCCTTTTGCAAAACCGGCATAAGCTTTAGAGGTCCTCTCAGAGAAGAAATAACAAGAATTTTTCGGAAAATCTTTCACCCCGGAAATTATCCCTTCTTCAAGCCCGTTTCCCGATCCTGACATGAGAACTAACATAAATATCCCCCAAAACACCCCAAATGCAGTCAAAAGACTACGGATTTTATTCCGCGTGATCGTAAGCCATATTTCCTGCCATCTATCTTTATCAAACATAACTTCAAAACTTAATCATTCACTCCGCAATGCTTCTATCGGTTTTACCCGTACGGCTTTCCGAGCCGGAAAATATCCGGCAAGAACTCCGGACACAACAAGAACCAACGTAGCAGAAACAGCTATCGAAAGATCTACCGTAGGGTTCTGAAATATCATATCCTTATTCATTCCTCCTCCAACCAACAAAGCATTCACACCTTCCGTCAAACTGATTCCTGCAATCATTCCCAAATAGCCGAAAAAAAGTGTTACAAACACCGATTCAATCACGACCAGTCTCAAAATCGAAGCTGGAGTAGCACCTAATGCTTTTCGGATTCCTAATTCCCGAGTCCGCTCTTTTACCGAGATCAACATAATATTACTAACCCCTACAATCCCGGCGATAAGAGTTCCGATGCCGATAATCCAAACAAAAATCTGGATTCCGTTAAATATTCCCTGTGTCTGCAAATAATTCGATATCGTATTACTGACATACAAAGCATTCCTATCGTCCGGAGAAAAATCTCCGAGCTGGCCCAACGTTTCCCGCATCCCTCGTTCAAAAGCAGCATTTTCCTCTAACGAGTTTACACCCTCGACCAACATCTCCAAGCTCTTATATTTTTCGTCAGGAAAATAAATTTTCCCGGCAGTCGATAACGGAATAAATACATCTGGCGAACTCTGCATAAGTTCTTCCGTATAAATGCCGACAACTTTATAGACGATATTTCCGGCTTTGATCTGCTGTCCTATAGCTGGTTTGGATTTAAATAACGTCTCGGCCGTACGCTCGTGAATTACAGCTACTTTACGAGCCATTTTCATATCAGCTTCATTAATAAAACGCCCTCCTCCCGCTACAATCTCTACATTACGAATAGATGGATATTCGGGAGAAACAGCCTTTATCAAATTAAACATAGATTCTTTTCCTACCGACAAAGTATCTCCCCAACGATCAAGAACGGCTGTAAAACGGGTAACCTCCGGGTGAAGTTTACGAAACTCGGAAACATCTTCAGGACGGAAACTTACTTGTCTGTTTTTAGGCATACCTTTATACGGAAGATAAGTCTTTCCCGTCCATAATGCTACGGCATTCTTTGCACGCCATGAAAATTTACTCTGCACCCCGTTCTTCAGCCCGTTACCTGCCCCCAATAACAGAATAAGCATAAAAATGCCCCAAGCAACAGAAAATCCGGTCAAGAATGTTCGTAATTTATTATTACGTAAAGCTCCCCATATTTCTTGAACAATGTTCCACATACTCGTTTTATCTTAAAATTTCTACCGAACCGATAATCCCATCTTTGATATGAACGATCTTATTCGTCTGAGTGGCAATATCTCTCTCATGAGTTACGACAACCAAAGTCATTCCTTCTCTATTCACTTCTTTCAACAGATCCATAACCTCCTGGCTCGTCTTACTGTCCAACGCTCCGGTCGGCTCATCAGCCAATATAATCTGCGGACGGGCAATCAGTGCCCTTGCTATGGCAATCCGCTGTTTCTGACCTCCGGATAATTCTGAAGGCAGATGCAAAGCATGTTCTTTAAGTCCCATTTTTTCGAGATATTCCATTGCCTGCATTTCTTTTTTTACGTGATACATTTTGATAATATAGAGGAAGAGCAACATTCTCCATTGCATTTTTAAAAGATATCAAATTGAATGATTGAAAAACAAATCCGATCATTCGATTGCGATATTCAGCAGCTTTAGTCTCCGATAAATTCTTAATAAGCACATCATTCAAATAATAATTACCCGAGTCATAATCATCCAAGATACCTAATATATTCAACAGAGTGGACTTTCCAGATCCGGATGCCCCCATTATCGAAACCAACTCCCCCTTGCCGATCTCCAAATCGACACCTTTCAGTACATGTAATGGAGAACCATTATGGTAAGTTTTGTGAATTTGCTCAAGGCGTATCATAGTCAAATATTCTATATAATTTTAATCTTAGACGTATATTACAGATCTAAAGGTTGCAAATAATAATTTTTAGTCAAAAAAATATCTGTACAAAATTTTAACAGACTCAAATCTACCTCTTATTCTACTCCACAAATATATAAAATATAAAGTACCATGTAATACATAGTACCATTAAACACAAATAAAACAGCATAATTTAACATTTATGATTAAAAACTATAAAAAAGCCTATAGAAATCGGATCGATGAAAATTCGATAACACCCCAACAGGAAGATAGTCATGTCGATAAAAGCCGTATAAAGCGACTCATAAAAATAAACCGGTACTACAAATTAAATGTTAACCCTCCCAAATATATTTCTTTTCTATATAATAATTGACATAGAATTACTATTTTTGTACTCCTATTAACTACCGAACATGAAGCAATATTTAGATCTTTTACAACGTGTATTGCAGGAAGGAACTCATAAGGAAGACCGTACCGGGACAGGTACGATTAGTGTATTCGGACACCAAATGCGATTCAATATGGAAGATGGTTTTCCGCTATTGACAACAAAAAAACTGCATTTGAAATCGATTATATACGAACTTCTATGGTTTCTTAAAGGTGATACAAATGTCAAATATCTTCAAGATAATGGAGTAAGGATATGGAATGAATGGGCCGATGAAAACGGTGATTTGGGACATATATACGGTTATCAATGGCGGTCATGGCCTGATTATAACGGTGGCCATATAGATCAGATAACCGAAGCTGTGGAAACAATCAAACACAATCCCGATTCTCGCAGGATAATCGTAAGTGCATGGAATGTCGCAGATCTTCCTCAGATGAATTTACCTCCATGTCATGCGTTTTTCCAATTTTATGTAGCAAACGGACGCTTAAGTCTGCAACTCTACCAACGTAGTGCCGACATCTTTTTAGGTGTTCCGTTCAACATTGCATCATACGCTTTGTTATTAAAAATGATGGCACAAGTTACCGGATTAAAAGCCGGAGATTTTGTTCATACATTGGGAGATGCCCATATCTATAGTAATCATATCGAACAGGTAAAATTACAATTGACCCGGGTACCTCGTCCATTACCTCAAATAGAAATAAATTCGAATGTAAAGGATATATTCGGATTCAAATATGAAGATTTTACACTTACCGGATACGATCCGCATCCTCATATAAAAGGAGAGGTTGCGGTATAAGTTTCGGCAAAACTATTTAATAATAACCTAATACAGATAATATTATGCCAACAATTTCTTTAATCGCCGCAGTAGCTGAAGATATGGCTATCGGCAAAAATAAAGAGCTTTTGTGTCATATGCCCAACGATCTGAAACGGTTTAAGGACTTGACCGTAAATCATGCCGTTATCATGGGACGCCGTACATTCGAATCCCTTCCTGACGGGGCATTACCTAATCGTAAAAATTTGGTTCTTACTTCTATTCCCGAATCATTTTATGATAATGCCTTTGCTTGTTCTTCTATAGAAGATGCACTGAATCTATGCGAATCGCAAGATGAAGTTTTTATCATCGGAGGAGCCATGATATACAAACAAACTATCGAAATGGCCGACAAATTGTATATTACGGAGATTCATCATAAGTTTGAAAATGCCGATACATTTTTCCCGGTCATAGATCCTAATAAATGGAAAGAGGTTTTTCGGGAAGATCATCCGGCAGACGAAAAACATTCTTATCCTTATTCCTTTGTTATTTACGAAAAGAAATAATACAAAAACAACCCGGAAACATCTCTCTATATTTTAAGTGATGTTTCCGAGTTTAATCATCTATTTATCAATCAGTCTACAATTTCTGTGATAATTCCTCCATCACGATTAAATTTCAATTTCACCTCCGGTTGGGTTTCAAGATTTACCTCATAGCCATAACTATGCTGGCTGATCTCAACAATAGAAGCATCCGGATATTCTTGGGCGACATACGTCAAAATAGCTCCCGGTAACAGATCATACAAGACAGGTCCTGGAATTTCAACGCCATTTCCATCTACTTCTTGCCATCCGCCATTCCTGTAAAATCGCAATACAAAACCGTTTGCAAGCTCCACTTTATAATGAGGCTCTCCGTCCTCTTTCTCAACAGAAGCCACATCTACCCCGGAGAAATAATTCTCTATAAAATGTCGGCTCTCGACTGGCAAATTATTATAAACGATTTTTTTATCGTCATCATCACACGAGAAAAATATTCCCATGACCGAAAATAATAATATTGTAACTATCCCAATAGATTTCAATTTCATCGTCTTTTCGATTTAGCATTTGTAATACATTGGGATAACAAGGCGTCATGCAAAAGTTTCACAGGATTAAGATTATTTGACTACATTTAAGAGGTTGTCTGAATTTTCCGATAAATAAATATTACCAGGCCATTTTTACGTTTTCACTTGTCAGATAGCCTGCTCTCTCTCGTAAAGACAAAAAAAACGTTTCCTCAAAAACTATCAGACCTGACCCGAATAAAATTTAGACGACAGGTTCTAATCTATAATGAAAAATCCGCATCTTATAAAAAATGCGGATTTCAGACCAATAAAGATCAAGTATCATTACTTGATTCTATTCTCGAAAGTTTCGATTCCTCCTTTTAAGAAATTCAAATAAGCGGAAATATCCTCATTATAAGAATACGAAGGAGCTATAGGATAACCATCGGTATCCAATAAAACATAAAACGGTTGTGCATTAGCACCGAATTTAGATCGTTGCAAATAACTCCAACGATCCCCTACCGTACGAAGCGTACGCATCTTTCCATACTCTTCTATTTTTACCGGTTCAGATAACGGAGTCTTGTCATCTACCATTAAAGTAATCAACACATAATCATTATCGATCATCGCTTTTACGGCCGGATCAGTCCATACAGCAGCCTCCATTTTCCGGCAATTCACACAACCGAATCCGGAAAAATCGATCATAACCGGTTTATTAACTTTCTTGGCATATGCCATGCCCTCATCATAATCCGTAAATTTGGCATGTACTTCATCCTTATAAAGATTAAAATCTTGTGTATTCAACGGATCGCTTACAAAGGTGCTCCCCATAAGCCGGGAATCATATAAATAGCAAATGCGAAAGAAATAATTGCCATAAAAAGGCGTGGTACAGAGACATATTTTATATCACTGTCATGAGAAAATTTAATTTTACCGAGTAAATAAAATCCCAATAAAGTAAAAATAATAATCCATAAAGTCACGAATACCTCTCTGTCAAGGATATGCCAGCCATAAGCCAAATCGGCAACAGACAGGAATTTTAAAGCCAAAGCCAGTTCTAAGAAGCCTAATACCACTTTTACAGAATTCAACCAACCTCCCGATTTAGGCATCGACTTGAGCATAGAAGGGAATATGGCAAACAAAGAGAAGGGAATAGATAATGCTACTGCAAATCCCAACATTCCGATCGCAGGTCCGGCAATTTCACCCATAGATGCCGCCTGAACCAAAAGCGTACCGATAATAGGACCGGTACAAGAGAAAGATACCAGAACCAAAGTAAATGCCATAAAAGAGATACTCAAAATACCGGTAGTTGCATCGGCTTTACTATCCAGTTTTGTAGTCCATGAAGCCGGCAACGTTAATTCGAACGCTCCGAAAAATGATATGGCAAACAGTACCAACAATGCAAAGAATATAATATTGAATATTGCATTCGTCGCTAAATTATTCAAAGCACTCGCCCCGAAAATAGCCGTAATAATCAAACCTAACACTACATAAATAACGATAATGGCAATACCGTACATAACAGCATCCCTTATCGATTTTTTACGATCTTTCGTACGTTTCAAGAAAAAACTTACAGTCATCGGGATCATAGGCCACACGCAGGGAGTAAGCAAGGCAAGCAAGCCTCCACCGAATCCCAAAAAGAAAATAATCAGAAGCGATCTTTCAGCAGTTCCGCCATTCTCGCCAAAAGCATTGAGCTCATCTATTACCGGAGTCCACAAATCGTTTTCCAAATTCTTTGTGTGAACAGTAGCAGAATCGACAGCAACAACCCGGGCAGCCATAAGTGTATCGGCTTTCAAAATTCTGCTCTTTTGTTCCGGTTCAAATGTTGATTTTATATTTTCTTTTTGTAAAGACTCCGGCTTCGTTGTTTCTGCAGGAGTACCTTTTCCCGTAAAAGTAAACTCCTCAGTCGTCGGAGGAAGACAACTCTGGTCATTACAAGCCATTGCCCTCACATTACCCGTTATAGAAAATGTCGGTGCTGTCAATTTTATTTTCTGAATAAATACGGCCTGCTTTTCATACCAACTGAGTTCCATTTCGAACTGTTTATCATATTTTTTTATCAGACGAGACGACGAGGTTACCCCGCCATCTAAGACCGCACCATGTATCTCATCGAATGAAAATGTTGTTGCCGCAGGTCCTCCATCCGGAATATTCATTCCGTAAAGATGCCATCCGTCATCCATATTGGCAGTAAATACAAGCTCTTTTTCAGAATCGGAAATATCCTTTACAGAAAAACGCCAATGTACCGCGTCGATAATTTGAGCATAGCTGATAACACTCACACACAAAAGCAACAACAGTGAAAATAATTTCTTCATTATCATTTAGTTTTTTAACTTCTCATACTACCGGAATCTTCTGATCCATAGAAAACAACTCTATATAATTAACAGAAAAGCCGAAAAAAAGATTGTTTCAAAACATCTGTAAAACCTATTTTGAAACAATCCAGTCCTACTTTCTACAAAGTTATTTAATGACTGCGGTATTTGATATAATTTCACCTGCTTTATTAACAGTTTTTACAAAATAAATCCGATAACGAGATTTGAAATTCTCTCTTTCAAAATTCCTTTCATCTATTCTACCAATGTATCACAAATATAGAACTTTAAAGATATTTCTATATCTATTAAACTCCTGACAAATAAATCCCGTTTAAATTTTCCGATAAAGTAATTCAGTCAGGCTATAAAAACACGGATGAATCAAATTTGTTTTGTACATTTGTTCTATCAAGATCATAATCGATATATGAAACTAATTCATACAGCAGATTGGCATATAGGACAATCATTTTACGGATATAACCGAGACAACGAACATCAAATGTTTTTTGAATGGTTGTGTGCTGTAATAAAAAGAGAAAAAGCCGATGCCCTGCTCATTGCCGGAGATGTTTTCGATTCTCCTAATCCTCCGGCCTCGGCACAACGTTTATTTTACCATTTTCTGAGAAAGGCCACTGAAGAAAATCCACAACTGCAAATCATAATTATATCGGGAAACCACGACTCGGCTGCCCGCTTGGAAGCTCCCATGCCTTTGTTGGAATCGATGAACATCACGATCAAAGGTGTTATAAAAAGAAATGAAGACGGAATCGACTACTCAGATTTGTTAGTTCCCATTTATGATAAAGAGGGAAATATCCTCATCTGGTGTATGGCTGTCCCCTACATAAGACAAGGAGATTATCCTCCTTCAGACAGTTACGCAGAAGGTGTAAAAAATCTGTATAACGCCATATATAACGAGGCTTTGAAGCATGCAGAGCACGACCAAATGATTATCGCTATGGGACATCTGCAAGCCACAGGATCTGAGATTTCAGAAGACGACCAGAGCGAACGTACCGTAATCGGCGGTTTGGAGTGCATTTCTCCCGAAGCCTTTGCTCCCGGCATTTCTTACACGGCTCTCGGCCATTTGCACAAAGGACAGCGTGTCTCGAAACGAGAAAATGTCCGTTATGCCGGAAGTCCTTTGCCGATGTCTTTCGCTGAAAAAAATTATAAGCACGGTATCGAAGTCATCGAATTAGAGAAAAACAAAGTTATAAATATACACCGAGAAATCTTCGATGCACCGATTCCTCTGCAATCAATACCCGAAACAGCCGAACCGATAGATAAAGTTTTACAGGCAATAGATAGTATAGACCCGTCTTCCAAAAATTATATAGAGGTGCTTGTATCGGTCGATGGTCCTGAACCGTCTCTTAATTATAAAATAGAACAAGCACTGGAGAATAAGCAAGTACGTCTTACTCGTATTTTGCGAAAATCGGCGGTTGTTTTCGGATCAGGCGAGCAACGGATAATAAATTATGACGAGTTTAAGAAGATCAGTCCTATAGAGATGGCAAAGGAGGCTTTTTTGAAGAAATACGGATCAGAAATGCCCACAGATATAGAAAGTTTGTTAAAAGAAGCAATCGAACAAACGGAGATTTGAGAACATGAAAATATTAGCCATACGAGGAAAAAACCTCGCCTCGTTAGCCGGGGAATTTACAATAGATTTTACAACCGAACCATTATGTTCAGCCGGAATATTCGCAATTACCGGAGCTACAGGCTCCGGCAAATCGACTTTACTCGATGCATTATGTCTGGCTCTATTCGATAAAACTCCCCGCACCGAAGGCAGTTCGGACAGTATATCGGTTTCTGATACCGAAGGACAAAGTATCGGACAAAAAGATCCTCGTAGTATTTTGCGCAGAGGTACGACACATGGATATGCAGAGGTAGATTTCAAGGCATTAAACGGTCTCTGTTACCGTAGTTCTTGGTCGGTGGCACGCGCCAGAGATAAAATAACCGGGAAATTAAAAAATGCCGAAATACGGGTATTCAGACTCGATAATCAAGAAGAAATACAAGGTACAAAAACCGAGATTCTGTCTCGTATTCAAGAACTGCTCGGCATGAATTTCGAACAATTTACTCGATCGGTACTATTAGCTCAAAATGATTTTTCTACCTTTTTAAAAGCTAAACAAAACGAAAAAGCGGAATTGCTGGAAAAACTTACCGGAACTGATATCTATTCCCGTATATCGAAAACAATATACATGCGTGCAAAAGATGCTGAAGAAAAATGGCAATCTATGTACAACCGCACCAAAGATATCGAACTTCTGCCGGAAGAAACCGTAAAACAATATTTAACAGAGCAAAACTCGATCATCGAATCTCTTTCTCTTTTGCAAAAACAGCAAAAAAGTATCGAAGAGAAATTGAATTGGATTAAAAACCGAGAAACACTTTTCTTTGAAAAGGAAAAAGCACAAAACGATCTGACAAAAATACGACAAGAACTTCTTGAAGCTCAGCCCCGCTTCAACTATCTGCAACGTATCGACTGCATACAACCGATAAAAGAATACTATCTGAAACTAAAAACAGCAGAAGAACAACATATTAAAGCCAAAGTTCTCTATCAAACGCTACAAAAACAACGAAACGAAATTTCAGAAAAATATAAAACAGCAGAAGATGTTTATAGGCAAAACGAATCTCAACTGAAAAAGATAGAAGATACCTATATTCTTATAGAACCTCAATTAAGAAGGGCTCGTGAACTGGATATACGAATCGAGAACGGGAAAAAACAGACCGACACTCTAAAGTTTGATATAGACAAGATTACAAAAGAATTAGACGCAGAACAACAAATATATGAAACTCTGCACAAGGATATATCTACAACCGAGACTCAAATAAAAGAGATTAAGAAATGGTTTACCGAACACGAGCACTTTAAAGATATAATCCCTCACATAAGCTTGATTTTGAATTTAATCCACGAAACGGAAATCGCCCGTAACCAGAAATTATCAAATGAAAAGACACTTATATCATTAAATAAAACTCTCGAAGCGCAAGAGAAAAAATTAACGCAAGCAAAAACAGAACGTGAAAATCTGGAAAAACATCTTCCCAAAGAAATCATTTTATGGCGTTCCCGACTTGTCGAAGGCTCTCCGTGCCCGGTATGCGGGAGCATACACCATCCGATAAAACAAAATACCGACACTTCGGAAGAGTCTTTACAATCAGAAAAATTGGAAGAACTCAAAGAAAATGCCGATAAAATGATCTCTTCCCTTTCGGAAGAAATCGGACAAATCTCGATTTCTATCGAGCGATACCGCACTTTAATACAGAACTACGAAACATCGTATAAAAATGCGCATGAAAATATTGCCGGATATTTCGAGACTTTTCCTGATTGGGAAAAGTTACTGCACGAAAAAACACTGGGAAAACTATTAAAAGAAACTGCGTCCTTTTGGCAAATAAAACAAGAATCTCTTTCTCGTTTATCAGAAAAACAAAATACATCGAACGAAAAGCTCTCTGCAAAAACCGATCTTATCAAACGATTGACAGAGACCCGAAAAGAGAGGGAGCAACAACAACTCTCAGAATCTTCCCGATTATCTCAACTGCTCGAAGAAAGAAAAAGTTTATTCGAAGGACGGCTGGCAAACGATATACAAACAAATTATGAGAAACGAAAACAAGAAGTTTCAAAACAACTCGAAGATTCTCGAAAAACATTAAACGATATTGCCGGAAAACAAGAGCATCTAAACGGTATATCCGCAGCAAACGAACTCGAACTTAACCGACTTTTACAAGAAATCGAAACGGAAAAGCAAAACATAAAGGTATGGATTTCCGATTTTAATCGTACCTCGGCCTTCCGTCTCTCGTCAGAAGATTTGCCGGAACTCTTATCCCGGTCTCCGGAATGGGTTACCCGTGAACGAGAACAATTAGCAGACCTTTCTCGCCGGGAAAGCATCTGTAAAGCAACACTTATCGAAAGAGAAAACAAACTTAAAACTCACGAATCGAATAATCCGGGAGTTATAAGCACAAATCATGATGAATCTTTGATAAAACAAATTGAAGAGATTAATAACAATATAAAATCATATCAACAAAGAAATACCGAGATTTCCGTATTATTACAATCCCACCAACGAAATTCAGAAAAAGTAAAACAGTTTACAAATGAACTCGATCGGTTAAGTCTTGTTTCGGAAAAGTGGAATAAACTAAATGAACTATTAGGTTCTCAAAGCGGTGATAAATTCAAAAAAATCGCACAGGGATATACCCTCGACATATTGTTGTCTTATGCAAACAAACATCTGCAAGAGTTATCAAGACGGTATGTACTACAACGCATTCCGGACACACTCGGGCTTCAAATCTCCGACCTCGATATGGGAGGAGAAATAAGATCGGTACACTCTCTATCAGGAGGAGAATCTTTTCTCATATCTTTGGCCCTTGCCTTAGGCTTGTCTTCCGTATCCTCGAACCGCATGCAAGTCGAATCCTTGTTCATCGACGAAGGAT
>OOAT01000678.1_pt1 | contig 19125 bp, 14 predicted proteins | sample 1671441 | NCBI WGS metagenome assembly OOAT01 (sample SAMN06348157, study PRJEB24527) | human gut metagenome | biome: human gut; feature: ankylosing spondylitis patient; material: feces | host: Homo sapiens | place: China | collected 2015-10 | reverse complement strand
GCCTTCAGCTTGAAGAAGCCGTTCTTCTCCAGCAGGGTCAGAGCGCGGGCCTCGTTGGTGGTGTCGTTGGGAACGGCGACCTTGATTTTGTCCAGCTTGGCAGCGGTGGAGACAGCCTCAGAGGATGCAGCGCCGGAAGCGGCGGAGCTTGCGGTGGAGGAAGAGCCGCCGCAGGCGGTCAGGGCAGCGGCAGCAGCGGCCACGCCGGAAACTTTCAGAAAATTACGACGAGTGATCTTAGACATTTTGTTTTCCCTCTCTACTTTTACAAAAATGTTTTTGTGCGGTGCGGCACAATCCGCACCCTTTTGCACCGGAAGCAAAAAAAAAAAACGCTTCCGTCCTCAGCGGGCATACACCCACAAGGACGAAAGCGTAAAACTTCCGTGGTACCACCTTGGTTTACTGTCCCCTCACAGAGACAGCCTCACTGCTGCGGCGTTTTGCAACGCGACAACCGGACGCTGTAACGGGCGCTCCCGTCGCAGGCTTAGCACTCTTGCACTTCGCCCCCGCGGCTCCGAGACCATTTTCAGTTCCCTGTTTCCTGCCCTTTTCCACCGCCCGGGCTCTCTGGAAGGATCAATGCGAAAACCTACTCTTCTCTTCACAGCCATTTTTGTGATATTGCATACATAATACCCCACTCTTCCGGGTTTGTCAACCCTTTCAACGAAGTTTTTCAGTAGGGAAATGCCCGCTTACTGCTGGCCGGCATCCTGCTCCGTGCTGTACAGCACCATCAGGTGGTTGGCACTGGCTTCCAGCTGGGATTTTGCCTGACGGAGGTTCGCCTCCTCGGTCTCGTTCATCTTTTCAGGCTTATCCTTGCGCAGGCAGCGGCGCAGACTGGCAAGGTCGTTCTTGACTCGGTTCTTCTCGTCCTTGTCCAGCTCCTTTTTGCACTTGGAGAGGGCCTCATCCACCTTGTAAGCCAGCATCTCGGCCTGGTTGTGGAGCTCCAGCCGCTCCCTGCGGCGGGTATCCTCCTCCTCGTAGGCGGCGGCATCGGCCATGGCGCGCTGGATCTCGTTCTCAGAAAGATTGGTGCTGCCGGTGATGGTGATGTTCTGCTCCCGGCCGGTGCCCAGATCCTTTGCAGACACCTTGACCACGCCGTTCACATCAATGTCAAAGGTGACCTCGATCTGGGGCTTGGAGGAGAAGCCGGAGCGGATGCCGGTGAGCTTGAATTTACCCAGGCTCTTGTTGTCGCGGGCAAAGTGGCGCTCGCCCTGCAGCACGTTGATCTCCACGCTGGTCTGCATGGGGCGGGCCGTGGTAAAGATCTGGCTCTTGCGGGTGGGGATCATACTGTTGCGGGTGATGAGGGGGGTGGCCACGCCGCCCAGCGTCTCAATGGACAGCGTCAGCGGGGTGACATCCATCAGCACAAGGCCCTGCGCGGCCGCACCGGTGGCACCGGCCAGCTTTCCACCGCCCTGCAGCAGACCGCCCTGCACGGCGGCACCCATGGCCACGCATTCATCGGGGTTCAGGGTGTGGCTGGGCTCACAGCCCAGCAGCTCCCGGACCTGCCGCTCCACAGCGGGCATCCGGGTGCTGCCGCCCACCAGCAGGACTTTGCCCAGCTGGCTGGCGGAAAGCCCGGCATCCCGCAGGGCGTTCTGCACCGGCTGAACGGTGCGGGCCAGCAGGTCACCGGTCATCATCTCAAACTGGGGGCGGCCCAGGCTCAGATCCAGATGGTGAGGGCCATCCTTGCCCACCGCGATAAACGGCAGGTTCAGCTGGGCGGAAAGCGCACTGGAAAGCTCCTTCTTGGCCTTTTCCGCTTCCTCCTTCAGGCGGCCCATGGCGGCGGGGTCCTTGGTCAGATCGATGCGGTCAGATCTGCGGAACTCCGCCACAGCCCACTCGACGATGCGCTCGTCAAAGTCATCGCCGCCCAGATGGGTATCGCCGCCGGTGGCCAGCACCGTAAAGGTGCCATCCTCGATCTCAATGATCGAAACATCAAAGGTGCCGCCGCCCAGATCATAGACCAGGATCTTCTGGGGGGCTTCGTTGTCCAGACCGTAGGCCACCGCGGCGGCGGTGGGCTCGTTGATGATGCGCAGAACATTCAGGCCCGCAATACGGCCCGCGTCCTGAGTGGCCTTGCGCTGGCTGTCGTCAAAATAGGCAGGCACGGTGATGACGGCCTCGGTCACAGGCTCGCCCAGGTAGCTCTCGGCATCGCGGCGGATCTTGGTCAGGATCATGGCGCTGATCTCCTGCGGGGTCAGGTCTCTGCCATCGATATGCACCCGGTAATCAGAACCCATGTGCCGCTTGATGCTGGACACCGTGCGGCCGGAGTTTGTGGCGATCTGGCGCTTTGCCGCACCGCCCACCAGACGCTCGCCATCCTTGGTAAAGGCCACCACGCTGGGGGTGGTGCGCTCGCCTTCGGCGTTGGTGATGACCACAGGCTTGCCGCCCTCCACCACCGCCACGCAGGAGTTGGTGGTGCCAAGGTCGATTCCGATCACTTTGCTCATAGTGCTTGTCCTCTTTTCTTCGGCGCAGAATATTTCCTTGAATATCTTACCGGTTTCCTATGACGATTTCTTAGAACAAATGTAAAGAAACTGTGTTTCAGGCGTTTTTATCGTCGGCCAGCAGCTGATCGGTCAGCAGTTCAGCCTCCCGCAGCCAGGCTGCAGCATCCGTTTCGCCCTCAGCCTGCAGGATCCGAAAGCCCTGCACGGCTTCGGCCACCTGCAGCAGCGCCTTTTTGCGGGAGAGGTACTGGGTCTCGTACTGGGCAAGGCGCAGGCAGACCTGCGGGGTGTAGGCGATGTCCGGCACCTCCCGGGCAGCGCTCTGGGCGCGGCGGTAGTATTGCAGGGTCTCCGCCATCTCCCCGCCCGATGCGGCACAGTCATCCCCCAGGGCGATCATGGCCTGCACCTCCCCGGCCTGTGCGGCTTTTTTCCACATCCGCCGGGCCTGGGTCTTATTCTTCCGGGTACCCCGGCCATAATACAGGCAGTCCCCCAGGGCAGAAAGCGCCTCTGCGCTGCCCGCCTCGGCGGCGGCAGTGTAGCGGGCCGCCGCTTCCTGCCAATCCCCGGCCCGGGCGGCGGCGTGCCCGGCTTCCAGCTCCTGAGCGCCGGGGTTGTCGCTCCCCCGCTCCGATCTCAGCAGCCCGCTGAGCAGGGAGACATCCAGCGTGGCAGAGCTTGTCCACGGGTCCAGCACCACACCATCGATGCCGTCCGTTTCCAGCGCATACTCCATGGCGCTGCGCAGGCTGCGCTCCACCATGGGGCGGGTTGCGCTGGCCTTTTCCGCCTCGGCGTTCTTTACCGAGGTGAACAGCGGCAGATAGTGCCGCTCTTTCCGGGCGTGGAGCAGCCAGGGCGGCAGGCCCTCGGCCCGATCCTCCGGGATGGGCAGATGCGCCCAGGGGGCGGCCCCGCTTTGGGGGTCCACCGCCGCATCCAGCGGAACCAGCACCTTGGTCTGCAATTCCAGCGCATAGTTCAGGGCGTTCATCAGGCTCCAGAAATGTTCCTCGTTCTGCTCCCGGTACAGCCGCGCCACGGCCTCCTCCACAAACGGGCAGCCTGTGCCCACCGGCCCGTACTGCGGCGCAGTCCGCTTTTTTCCGCTGCCCACCGGCCGGAAGCGCCGACCGCCCATGTTGTATGCCATTTATCTCACCCTTCTTTTTCATCAATAGGATAAGTATAGCAGGAATCCGCAAATTTCACAATATTTTCCCGCAGGCAGCCGAACGCAAAAACAGCAGGCGGCTGCACATGGCCGTCTGCTGTTCGGTTCACTCTTCTGCCGGTTTTGCCGCATCGTCCAGATAGTCCTCGATGCTGCCGATGCTGTACCGGTTCTCGTTGGCTTCCACGCTCCGTGCACTGGCATCATAGCAGGCTTCCAGAATGGGCATCACCGGCTGCTGGCCCTCCGGGTCGGTCAGATGTCCGATGGCCCGGGCCTCATAGTAGTTGTCGATGATCTGGTTCACGATCCGTTTGCGGTCACGGAGCGGAGTCTGCAGGTTGGCCAGCAGCTCCTGCCGGATGCCGCAGCTGTTGCTGCCGTGGTCGCCGAACAGGATGTAATACTCCTGCTCGATCTCCAGCGGTGCAGCCTGATGCAGATAATAATCCGCCAGTGTCCTCCGCTTCTTTTCGGTGCTGAAGCCCTTGATATCCTCCATGCCGCGCGGAAAAAGCTCCGGATGCCGGATCCACATTTCATAGGGCCCCACCGGCAGGTGCAGAGTATCGAATACATCCAGATAATCCTCCAGCGCAATGCGGATCTCGCCCCGCTCCCATTTCTGAATGGTACGCTTGTCCCGCCCCAGCATATCCGCAAGCTCCTGCTGAGATCTGCCCGCCACGTTCCGGGCAAAGGCAATGGCTTCCCCGATTCGGTTCCGGTAGTTGGACATATTCTTTCCCTCCTGACACACACTTGTCCACCAGGCATTCCAACGTCTGGCGACATAAAATACTTTCCTCTGGATAAAAGGATAATGGTTTGTCCCGCCTTCTGTCAAGAGTTGCAAATTCAATCACTTCACGTCAAATTTTTGTTAAATGTGTCATTCAAGCCGGACAGCCGCCTTTTTTGCAGAGATTTCGCCGCTCTGTGGGGCAGCCGCTCCCTGTCTTAAACAACGTTCGGGCCATTTTGTCCTTTTTCACCTGCCGGAGGCGGCCGGATGTGTCAGGTACATCACACCATGCAACGCAAAATATTTTTTGAAAAAAATTCCTCTTCGGCAAGTTTTTCCCAGCGCATCCGTTTCCATACACGCAAAAACCGCCCATAGCTGTCAAAAACAGCCATGGGCGGGTGCTTTTTCTTTATGCCAGTTTGTTCAGCCGTACGGCTACGTAGGGGTCCGGGAGCTTGAGCTCGTCAGCAAGGTCGGCTTCAGATTCGTACTTCTCCGCCGCCATGCCCACCACAACGCTGCACACGTCAAAGCGTCCGGCGGGCGAAAGGGCCGTGACCTTGGCTTCTCCATCAGCAATGGCGGTCACCACGCCGTCCGTATCCACGGTAACGACACCGGGGTTGCTGCTGACCCATGTAATGGGCACACCGCCGCCGCCTTCCACCGCAACGGTGGCCGTCAGGCGCTCCTGGGTGCCCACGGTGCGGAGCAGCAGGTCACTCTTGTTCAGGGTCACCTTGCCGATATCCGAAGTCACCGTGACGCTGCACCGCAAAGCCTGGCCGTTGGAGACCATTGCCGTGATGGTGGTGGTGCCCGCCGCCTGAGCCGTGACAAGGCCCTTGTCGCTGACTGTGGCAACCTCGGGGTTGCTGCTCATCCACTGGTAGACATAGAGGAAGGAGTGGTCGCTGTTGGCCAGCTGGAGCTGATGGGTGGGGTGCAGGTCATTGTACTGCAGCACAAGACTCAGGCTGGTGGTATCCAGCGTGGGCTTTTTTCTGGCTGCTTCTTCATTTTTGCGGGTCACGGTCACCTTGCAGGCGGCACGTTCGCCGTGGTCGGAGATGGCGGTGATGATGGCAGTGCCTGCATTGCGGCCCGTCACCTTGCCGTCGCCATCCACCGTGGCAACATTGGAGTTGCTGCTCATCCAGACGATGAAGTAATAATCGCTCTGGCCGCTGGTGTACAGGTAGCCTTTGGGGCGGGGGTCATCATCGGTGATCTCCAGTTCCATCTCGGTCAGCTCCAGTTCCAGCTTGGAACCGGTTCCGGTCAGGCCTGTCAGCACACCGGGCGCGGCCTGCGCGGGCAAAGGGGCAGCCAGCAGGGCCCCGCTCAGAGCCAGCAGGGCCAGAAGCCGCCCCGCGGTTTGGAATTTCCATTTCATTGGGTCGAACTTCCCTCCTTGTTTCATCCCATGGGATCAAAGGAATGCCGCACACATGGAAAAATTTCGCGTCCATGATTTTTCTCACTACTGATTCATTTTACACGTCCGGCCAATGTGGGTCAAGTTTTTCGCCCAAAGTGCTGTGCTTTCGCACCCGATTTCGTGGACTATACCAGTTTTTCCGGAAAATTTTGTGCAAAAAGAACGCCGCAGTCCCGGCGTGGGAGCTGCGGCGTTCCGGACAGGATCAATAATTGTGCTTTTTCAGCTCAAAGTAGCTCTGGGGATGTGCGCAGACCGGGCACTTCAGGGGAGCCGACTTGCCGATATAAGTGTAGCCGCAGTTCCGGCACTGCCAGACCTGCTGCTCTTCCCGGGCAAAAACCTTGTTGTTCTTCAGGTTCTCGGCCAGCTCACGGTAGCGCTCCTCATGCTCTTTCTCGATCTGCGCCACCATGGTGAACAGGGCAGCCAGCTGGGTAAAGCCCTCTTCCTTGGCCTCTGCGGCCATCCGGGGGTACATCTCGGTCCACTCGTCGTGCTCGCCGCCGGCTGCCATTTCCAGGCAGGTCATGGTATCGGGGATGGAGCCGCCGTTCAGGGCCTTGAACCACATCTTGGCGTGCTCCTTCTCGTTGGCAGCCGTCTCCTCAAAGATCGCTGCCAGCTGCTCATAGCCCTCCTTCTTGGCCACGCTGGCGAAAAAGGTATACTTGTTGCGGGCCTGGCTCTCGCCTGCAAAGGCTTCCCACAGGTTTTTCTCGGTCTTGGTACCCTTGAGTTCCATATTCATGCTCTCCTTTTGTTTGTGCGGTGTATCATTTCGCCGCCGGTGACCGCCGGGGCGTTCCTTCTGCACTGATTATACCAGAGTTCCGAATTGAAATCAAGAATAATTCCTATTTATTTTGAGAATATCTCTCAGTTATGCTGTTTCAGAGCGCAGACCGCAATGCTCAAAGCGCTCCATGCCGCCTGATACATCAGGACAGCGGCCACCGACAGGGTGCCGATGCTGCCCGCGTAGGTCAGCAGAACACCGATGACCACCGAGAACCAGACCGAGACCATCTGCACCGTGGTGGCGCTCGTCTCGGCGTTCTGGGCCTTTTCCGCCGCGCGCAGGCCGCCGATCAGGCTGGCAAAGCCCTTATCATGCAGCATACAGCAGCGGGCCGTCTCGTCCGGCCGGGCCGGGGTCAGCGCGCTGCACTGCTCCTGATCCAGCAGGGTGATCATTCCCTCGGGCAGATGGTAAGCCTCGGTGATGTGGCGGGCCGTCAGGCTGGGGTCCTCACAGGTGACCAGCAGGCGGATGTTCTCCCGCTGCAGCACCTCCAGCCCGCGGGCGGCGTTGCGGCCGCCCACATAGTGGAGCACGAACATAGCGTGCAGGCTTCCGGAAACAGCCAGATACAGGATCTGCAGCGCGCCGTTTTGGGAGTGCTCATCCTCGTACTCCTGCTCAGGCAGGGGCACGCCCTCCCGCTCCATGTACAGCCGGTTGCCGATGAGCACCCGGTTGTTATCGCACCAGGCAGCAAAGCCAAGGCCGTGGTGGACCTCCAAGTCCTTCACAGGGTACAGGATCTCGGTGCGGTCCTCGATGATCTGGCGGAACAGACCCCGCAGGGTCTCACAGCTGTGGTTGAGGATGCTGGCTGCATAGAGGATGGCACGGTCGATGCGGCCGCCCTTGAAGATGCGGATGTCCTCCAGATTCACGCTGTCGGCGGTAAAGAGCTCGTCGGCATCCACCTGCACGGTGTCCACACCGCCCAGTTCCTCAATGGCAGCCCAGCCGGGCACCACGGCACCGGCGGCGGCGGCGGTCTTTTGCAGGCGCAGAGACGCGATGCCCGCAACCAGGGTGGAGGACAGCGGTGCACCCATGCAGAGCATGGAGGTCAGGGCTGCGGCCATGCCGTTGGGCCCGCCGCCAAACAGCAGGAACACCAGCCCGCTGAGCACGGCGGCACCCAGCAGGATCAGGGCCGTCTTGCGGGCGCGGCGCTCACTGGCGCGCTCCCCGAAGCTCTGCTCCACCAGCGCCTCGTCCCACTGGACAGGGCGGCTGAGCAGCACCCAGGGATCTTTCTGATCCAAGCTCCGGGCCAGCACCCGGATCAGGTCCTTATCCCGGACACGGAACGCGCCCTGCAGCCCCTCGGGGGATCGGGCGGCAAGGTCATAGCCGTTTCTGACGGCAGTCAGCAGGACACGGCTGCCCAGCAGGGCCAGGAACAGGCCCAGTGCGGCCACGCCGGAAAGCAGCGTCCAGCTGGAGTTCTGATAGCTCTGGGCGTTGAGCAGGGCGACCGCAGCCTGCACCAGCGCACCGCAGGCAGCCAGCGCCGGCATGGTGTCTGCACTGGGGCGGCCCTTGAGGCCCTGCAGGCCATCCCGCAGGACAGGCCAGCCCACAGCCAGCGCACCGGCCAGAAAGAGCAGGTTGGCGGCATAGAACGCCGCCGGGGCGATCACGGGGTCAAGGGAGGCCACAGGGGCCAGCAGCCCCTCGGCAACAAGGCCAAAGTGGAGCAGCACCACGGCAAGGATGCCCTCCAGCACACACCGCAGCGTCAGCTCCGCACCCATCCGGCGGAGCTTCTCCCCCACCTGCTCGGGCGTTTCCAGCTCGGCTTCCTCTTCAGGCTTCTCCTCAGCCTCCGGGGCGGCAGGGGCCGCTTCCTCAGCAGGCTGGGCCGGGGCCTCCTCTGCCGGGGCGGCAGGCCGGGCGGGTGCTTCGTCCTCTTCCAGCCCCATCAGCGGCAGGCTCATGCTGTCGTCCTTGCTGGGGGCCTCGGTGCGGGTAGGGGCCTGCGGCTCGTTCTCGTCCGCGCCCTTGCCAAAGAACTGGAAAGCCGTTTCCGGTTCCGGCTCAACCTCTGGCGCGGCTTCCGGGGCAGACTTTGCCTGCTTTACCGACTGATCCTCGGCAAACACCATGGGGATGGCCGGGCCCTCAGGCGCTGCGGGAGCTTCCGGCTCCACGGCCAGCACCTCTTCGGGGGCATCCTGCACCTCCTCCACCGGGGCGGGCTTGGGGGTGCCATAGAGCATGGCCTTGAGTTCGGCCATCTCTGCATCCTCCTGCTGCTCCTGCGAGGTCAGGGGTTCCCGGCGGCGGGGCGGCTCCGGCTTTTTCTCGGGCTGGGGTGCGGGCCGGGGTTCCGGCTTCGGCGCTGCGGGGGCTTCCGGCGCGGTGGGCAGAGCCACAGGCTCTGCTTCCTCCAGCTCTCCGGGCTCCAATGCCAGCTCCAGGCCGGCCTCGGCTTCTTCCTCATGGCCCAGCACGATCTCACCCGTGGGCGGCAGCTCATTCTGCACAGCCGGGGCGGCGGCTGGCTCCTCTTTGTCCTTTTCGCGGTGAAAGAGCTTGCCCAGCAGGCTGCTGGTGCTCTCCTTTTCCTCATCGCGGCGCTTCATCTCTTCGGGCACCTGTGCCACGCTGGTGCTGAAAAACGTGCGGAACTTCTCGTTCTGCGCATCGATCTCTTCCTGTGTCAGCTCTTTGCGCTTATCATCCTTTGGCATCCTAGTCCCTCCCTGTTCTGGTCACGGCGGTCTGGCCGCTGTTTCTTACTCTGCGGCGCGCTGGCTCTGGATCTCATACAGGATGATGCCAGCTGCCACCGAAACATTGAAGCTGTCCACACCGGTACCCTGAGCAGCCATATCCAGCCGCACCACGCCATCGCAGAGCTTTTTCACCAGCTGGGATACACCGCTGCCCTCGCTGCCCAGCACCAGTGCGATGGGGCCGGTCAGGTTGTTCTTGCGCAGGGGCACACCGTCCATATCGGCACAGTAGACGAACACCCCCTGATCCTTCAGGCGGCGGATGGTCTCGCCGATGTTGGCCACGCGGGCCACAGGCAGGCGCTCGGCCGCACCGGCGCTGGACTTGATAACGGTGGGGGTCACGGACGCGCCGCCCCGCTTGGGGATGACGATGCCGTGGGCTCCGCACAGCAGAGCAGAGCGCATCACCGCGCCCAGATTATGGGGGTCCTCGATGCCGTCACTCAGCACCAGGAAAGGAGGCTCCCCCTTCTCTCTGGCAACGTTCAGCAGGTCCTCCACGGTCACATATTCGATCTCGCTGGCAAAGGCAGCCACGCCCTGGTGGCTCTCGGTGCCGGTCATCAGGCGCAGCTTGTTGGGGTGCACCCGCTTGACCGTGGCCCCGGCCTCCTTGGCCATGGCGGTATAGTAAGCTGCCACAGCGGGGGCCATGCCCTCCGCGATCAGCACGGTATCCACGCCGGAACCGCTCTTGAGCAGCTCGGTCACGGGGTTTTTGCCGTAGACCAGGCTCTCATTCCTGGGCTGCTCCTCCGTGCTGCTGCGGCGGGGGCGGCGCGGCATTTTCTGTTCGTCCATTGATGTGTTCTCCTTCCATTCTATGGCAAGGCGGGCCGTTTGAGCCGCGCCATGGTTTCGTTCTGTTTCAGTTTTACTATATTTTGACACTGATACATTCTAAAGTATAGCATACCCCGGCATTCTTCGCAATGTTTGCCGAAGGCAAAAGTTTTCCACATTCAGCAGGCTATACAATCGGTAATTCGGCTCAAATTTTTCCACATGTTGAAAACCCGGTGGAAAATGTTCAAAAATCAAGTTTGTACGCCCACTTTCCGGGTGGAATTCCACAGTTTCCACCGAGTTTTCAACCTTCCAGGTTCGACACGCAAACTTTCCGCCGTACTTTTTGTAAAATTCAAGTCGGAATTATGACAATTTTTTGAAGGGAGATCCAGTGGTTTTTGCCAGAATCTCCAACATCAAAATGCCCAATGTGAATTTGTGTTGAAAACGCCGCGGGAACCGCCTTGATTTTATCCTGTAATTGGGGTATACTACCCTTAGGTTCGTTAAAGGATGCGCAATCTTGTATCCAAAACGGCTTTTTCACCCCAAAATGATTTTGCGGAGGTAATGAATAATGTTGGTAAATGCAACCGAAATGCTGATCAAGGCACGCGATGGCCACTACGGTGTGCCCCAGTTCAACATCAACAATCTGGAGTGGACCAAGGCAGTCCTGACCGCCTGCGAGGAAATGAAGAGCCCCGTTATCCTGGGTGTCTCTGAGGGCGCAGGCAAATACATGACCGGCTTCAAGACCGTTGCCGCCATGGTCAGCTCCATGGTGGAGACCATGGGCATCACCGTTCCCGTTGCCCTGCACCTGGACCACGGCACCTACGAGGGCTGCAAGGCCTGCGTTGAGGCCGGCTTCTCCTCCATCATGTTCGACGGCAGCCACTACTCCATCGAGGAGAACGTGGAAAAGACCAAGGAGCTGGTCGCTCTGGCACACTCCAAGGGCCTGAGCATCGAGGCCGAGGTCGGCTCCATCGGCGGCGTTGAGGACGGCGTTGTGGGCGCTGGCGAGATCGCAGACCCCGCCGAGTGCGCAAAGATCACCGATCTGGGCATCGACTTCCTGGCTGCCGGCATCGGCAACATCCACGGCGTTTACCCCGCCAACTGGAAGGGCCTGGACTTTGAGGCTCTGGACCGCATCCACAAGGCTACCAACAACATTCCTCTGGTCCTGCACGGCGGCACCGGCATCCCCGACGAGATGATCCAGAAGGCCATCAGCCTGGGTGTTTCCAAGATCAACATCAACACCGAGTGCCAGCTGGTCTTTGCTGAAGCCACCCGCAAGTACATCGAGGCTGGCAAGGATCAGCAGGGCAAGGGCTTCGACCCCCGCAAGCTGCTGGCTCCCGGCGCTCAGGCCATCGTTGACAAGTGCAAGGAAAAGATCGAGCTGTTCGGCTGCGCAGGCAAAGCCTGAGCAGAAGCGCATCTCCTGAGCACATTCCCGCCCCATAAATGATATTGCCCCGCTGTTCTGTGCATCACAAAACAGCGGGGCATTTTTTTGTAAGCCAATCCGCAAAAAGGGGGCTGCTGCACCGGTTTTTCCCGTGTGCCGCAGCCCCTCTTCTTTACTGGTTCAATTTTGCAAACGCTTCCCGCACATCGCCGGAGAAGTAGAGCGTGCCCAGTGCGCACACGGGGCCGGTGCCCCCAAGGGCGACCGCCCGGGCCACACCGGCTTCAATGGTGGGAGCAGGCTCGGCCCTGCCGCCCCGGGCGCGGATCTGTTCGGCCAGCGCCTCAGCAGGCATGGCGCGGGGGGTATGGGCCGCCACGGTGACGAACTGCCCGGCCAGCGGCAGGAGCAATGCCAGCATCTCGTCCACATCCTTGTCCGCCATGATGCTGAGCAGGAACACGAACTTCTGCCCCGGAAAGCGGTCCCGCAGGCTCTGCACGGTGGCCCGCATTCCGTGGGCGTTGTGGCTGCCATCCAGCAAAAAGACGGGCGAATGCCGCAGCAGCTCGAATCGGCCCGGCCAGCGCACCTGTTCCAGACCAGCACGGATGGCGCTGTCCGGGATGTTCCAGCCCCGGCTGCGCAGCACCCGCAGCACCGTGATGGCCGTGGCGGCGTTCCGGGGCTGATAGCTGCCGATCAGGGGCAGGCGGATGCCGTTCAGGCCGTCAAAATCAAAGGTGACAGCATCCAGATCCCCGTCCTCGATGGTCAGCCTGCTGAGATCCACGACAGTCAGCGGTGCGTGCCGCTCTGCCGCCGTACGGGCGATGACGGCATCGGCCTCAGGCACACCGCCATAGCTCACCACCGGACTGCCCGGCTTGATGATGCCCGCCTTGGCCGACGCGATATCGGCCAGGGTGGGGCCCAGCTCCTTCACATGATCCATGCCCAGCGCCGTGATGACCGCGCACTCCGGCGGGTCGATGACGTTGGTGGAATCCAGCGTGCCGCCCAGGCCCACCTCCAGCACCACGATGTCGCATTTTGTCTCAGCGAACCAGAGCATCCCCAATGCCGTGATGATCTCGAACTCGGTGGGGATATCGATCATGGCATCGGCAGCGGGCTTCACACGCTCCACCAGCCGCACCAGCGCCTCGTCCGGGATCTGTTGGCCATTTACCTGAATGCGCTCGTTGAACCGGTTGATAAAGGGCGAGGTATACAGGCCCACCCGGTAACCCGCCGCCTGCAGGCAGGAGGCCAGCATGGCCGCCGTGCTGCCCTTGCCGTTGGTGCCCGCCACATGGATGAATTTCAGCTGCTTGTGCGGATTCCCCAGTGCGGCCAGCAGGGTCCGGGTGCGGGTCAGGCCCGGCTTGTGCCCTGCCCACTGGACGGCATGGATATAGTTCAGCGCTTCTTCGTAGTTCATTGTGCAATGCCTCGGATCGTTTTATTCTCCAGCAGCAGGCGCACCAGCACGGTGTTCACCGCCGCCAGGACCAGCGCGTTGGGAATGCGGGTCACCAGCACGCTCCACGGATAGTTATAGAAGAGGTGGAGTGCCAGCGAGTTGATGACAATGGAGCCCACCGCATGGCCGGCAAACACGCTGATCTGGGTGCGCAGGCCCAGCCGCAAGTTGGGCAGGGCGCGCCAGAGAAGGCCCGCCGTCAGGCCGATGGAGCCAGCCCCCAGCGTGATCAGCAGGTTGATGGCGTAGCCGGAAAGGGTGCCGCCGATCATATCGGCCACTGCACCCACGGCAAAGCCCTCCACCGGCCCGAACAGCACAGCGGCCAGCAGGGTGGGCAGGCTGCCCAGGTTGAACCGGACAAAGCCGGTGGAAATGCTCAGCACCCGGGCAAACACGATGCTCATGGCAGTGAGCAGGGCCAGCATGGTGAGCTTGCGGACGGAATTTCTGGAATGGTTCATATCAATTGTCCTCCCCTGTTTCGGGAACCGCGGGGCGGGCAATGCAAAACGCCCTCCCCTGTGACAAACCGCACAAAGGAGGGCGTGATTCAACGGTTCACATCCAGACGGGGCCGCAGACGGCCCCATCTGCACCCAAGTCCATGCAGCAGCGGGATGCAGGCCATGCACCGCGGGTCTTACCTTCGTCCGCAGCACAACTCCCCGTTGATGCGGCACTTAACGCGCATGGCCTTACTCTGTTGATGGTCTTATTATATGCCTTTTTCCGGCCCATTGCAACCACAACTCCCATCATCTTTCCCAATTCGCGGGGCAGATTTTTGGCGGGGTGCACAATTCCGGCCTACACAAAAAGCCCTCCGGTGCGTCTCGTCCCGGAGGGCTTTGGGGTACAGAAGGTCTGGTCAATTACTGCACATCGGTCAGCTCAGCCAGCTTGTGGAAGATCTCGGTGTTGTCATACACGCCGCGGAACTTGTCTGCACCCTGACCACGGGCGTAGAGGTTCACCATGGCACCGGTGTGGGCGTAGGTGGTGTGATCCACACCGGACTTGTGATTGATGGTGTGGCAGATAGCCATGCTGAAGGGGATGTAGGTGCCATACAGCTCGTAATCCTGCTGGCTCATCTTGCTCTGGCTGGAAGAGCCGACCTTGAGGGTGCGCTCGTAAGCGGTGCGCAGGTTCTCCACCTCGTAGTCGGTCAGCAGCAGCTTGCCTGCGTTGGCGGCATCGGGGTCGGTGGGCAGGGTCAGGCCGAAGTTTGCCTTCACATCCTGCATGGCAGTCTCAAAGGGAGTCTGATTCTTCACGTAGTTGTTCACATAGGTGGAATCGAACTTTGCGTAGGACATCTTCTGGTGGGCCAGGTTGGTCAGGAAGGTATCGTAGTTGGTGGTCTTGTAGCCAATGCCCAGGCCGCCGGTCTCGTGGTCAGCAGTCACCAGGATCAAGGTATCATCGGGATGCTGGGCGTAGAACTCCACAGCGGCCTGCACCGCGTTGTGCATCTCGATCACATCATGGATAGAGGCAGCGGCATCGTTGGCGTGGCAGGCCCAGTCGATCTTGCCGGACTCCACCATTATAAAGAAGCCGTTGCTGTTGTCCAGCAGCTCAATGCCCTTGCGGACATAGTCGGTCAGCTGCCACTCTCCCGGAGCGGCATCCATGGCGTAGTTCATGGCCTTTCCGTCGGCCAGATTCTCGGCAATGATCAGGGTCTTGCCTGCCCCGGCCTTCAGGGCAGCAGCACCGGCCTGGGTGGTGACAACGTTGTAACCGGCCTGTGCAGCCACCTCGTGGTTGTTGGGGCCGGTGCCATCGCCGTTCACCTTCTGGAACTCGCCGCCTGCGAAATACTCAAAGCCGGAGTTTGCCAGCTCCACACCGATCTGATAGTAGTTCTTGCGGGTCTTCTGGTGTGCATAGAAGGCAGCAGGGGTGGCGTGGTCAATATTCACCGTGGAAACAATGCCAACCTTGTAGCCCTTCTGCTTATGGAGCTTCTCCGCAATGGTCTCATAGGGCACATCACGGGTCCAGGGGCACATATTGATGACACCGCTCTCGGTCTTTTTACCGGAAGCGATGGAGGTAGCGGTGGAAGCGGAGTCCGGGCAGAAGGAGGTGCTGTCGTAGGTGGTCACACTGCCCACTTCCGGGAACTGGGTAAAGCTCAGCTCTGCCTCGGTGATGGCACCGTTGTTGGTGACAGTGCCCTGATAGAACCGGGCAGACTGGATCTGGGCAGTGCCCATGCCATCGCCGATGAACAGGAAGATGTACTTGGGCTTATTCTGGAACAGGCCAAAGCAGTTCTCCTCGTCAGCTGCGGTGGAAGCGGCCGGAGCGGCAGCGTTTGCAGCCACGGGGGCAGCAGTCATCAGACCGGCGGCAGATGCCACAGCACCCACTTTCAGAAAGCTGCGGCGGGACATTTTATGTTCTTTCATGCGATAATTCCTCTCTTATCCTGAGCCCTCCCGGGCCCTGTTGCAATGTTTCTTGGGAACGGTTCTATTGTACCCGTTCAGAGAAAGAGGAGAAACCATGGTAAGGCAAATCTTAGGTAAACCTTGGGCAATGAAAAACAGGCATTGGTAAAAAAACAGGTGGTCTTTGTAAAATCGGATTGTTCCTGCCCGCGGGCCCTTCCACTCCGTCAGGATTTGTCCCGGATCGGTTGCATCCGGTGGGCAAATCGTGTATACTGTAACCCGATTTTTATTTGCGGAGGGAGAGATGCACATGTCCGTTTTGTGTCTGGGCGAAGTCTGGCTGGAGCTGAACGCCGCCACGGCTCCGGAGCTGACGGAGGCGTTTCGGGCGCAGACCGGCGGCTGGGGTGCAGGCTTCTGCCGCCAGTACGCCGCATTGGGCGGGCAGGCGGCTCTGCTGGCCCAGCTGGGAGCCGACCCCTTTGGCCGCAAGCTGGCGGCCCGGCTTGCCCGGGATGGTGTGGATTGTTCCCTGCTCTGCTTCACGGATGCCTTCCCCACGCCGGTGGTGTTCACCGGAGCAGACACCGCTCTGCCCTACCGTGCCCACACCGCCGGGCTGGCCCTTGGGCCGGAGCAGCTGGAGGCCGCCCCGTTCCGGGGCTCCTCTGCCTTCTGCTTTTCCTCCGCCGGGCTGGTGGACAGCCCCCTGCGGCTGGCCCACCTCGAGGCCCTTGCCGCCGCCAGGGATGCCGGGGCGCTCTGCTGCTATCTTCCCCGGCTGGCGCAGGCCGCGCCCTACTGGCCGCAGCGGGAGGCCCTGTGCCAGACCGCCCTGCAGTTTCTTGACCGGGCAGATGTTCTCTTTTTAGAGGAGAGCGACCTGCTTCTCCTCTTCGGCTCCCGGGAGCTGCGCACGGCCCTGTTTGCCCTGTTCACCGGCCATGTGCAGCTGATCTTTTTCTACAAAAAGGACAGGATTATCGCCTTTACACGCAGCGTTATGGCTTCTGCCGCAAAAAAAGACCAGAGCCCCGCTCTGGTCTTGTATCGGATGGAGAAAATGATGCTCCCTGTCTCCTCTCTGCCCAGATTAAAGGAATCTGAGCTGAACGCGCTGATCGGATAGTCCCCTGCCGCTGAGATGGCGGCGGGAACCAAACAAAAACAGCCAACGCCGTGGAAAGGAGGAGAAAGCGGCGCTGGCTGTGTATGAGAACTCCCAAACATTTGCGGCTGTCAGGAGATGGTTGGTAGTCTGTCCGCTGCCTTGGCTATTGCCTCGCATCAGCAGGGGACAGTGTTTTTTAAAGGGGCCGCGCCGCCCGGTTTCTGCCGGAGATGCGCGGTTTTCATTGCCTGCATGGCATCTTGGGAGGATGTTTTTCTGTTCCTCCCTGACTGCACCCTTATTGTACAGGATAAAAATGGAGTTTCTTTGTGAGGAATTTGAACAAATTGAAAATAAACGGAGCCGCTGCACATCATTTTGTACAGCGGCTCCGTTTTTTACGATTTTTCTTTAATTTTCGGCCAGATTTCCGGTGTAGAGCTGGTAATACTTGCCCTTCTTGGCGATCAGCTCGTCGTGGCTGCCGCGCTCGATGATGCGGCCCTGCTCCAGAACCACGATACAGTCTGCATTGCGGACGGTAGACAGGCGGTGGGCAATGACAAAGCTGGTGCGGCCATACATCAAGCCGTCCATGCCCCGCTGGACCAGCGCCTCGGTGCGGGTATCAATGGAGGAGGTCGCCTCGTCCAGGATCAGCACCGGGGGATCGGCAACCGCGGCGCGGGCAATGGCCAGCAGCTGGCGCTGCCCCTGCGACAGGTTTGCACCGTCGTTGGTCAGCATGGTGTTGTAGCCATCGGGCAGACGCTTGACAAAGCCATCGGCATTGGCCAGCTTTGCGGCGGCAATGCACTCCTCATCGGTGGCATCCAGGCGGCCATAGCGGATGTTCTCCATGACCGTGCCGGTAAACAGGTGGGTATCCTGTAGAACGATGCCCAGAGAGCGGCGCAGATCGTCCTTTTTGATCTTGCGGATGTTGATGCCATCATACCGGATCTTGCCGTCTGCGATATCGTAGAAGCGGTTGATCAGGTTGGTGATGGTGGTCTTGCCGGCACCGGTGGAGCCGACAAAGGCGATCTTCTGGCCCGGGCGGCCATAGAGGTTGATCCCGTGCAGAACGGTCTTTTCCGGCACATAGCCAAAATCGACATCGGTAAAGGTGATGTCACCCGCCAGCTTGTGGTAGGTGGTGGTGCCGTCGTGGTGGGGATGCTTCCAGGCCCAGATGCCGGTGCGCTCGGTGGTCTCCACCAGCTCGTCATCCTTGCCATACTTGACGTTGACCAGGGTGACATAGCCTTCATCGGTCTCGCTGGTCTCGTCCATCATCTTGAAAATACGCTCTGCACCGGCCAGCGCCATGATCACGCTGTTGGCCTGCATGGACACCTGGCTGATGGGCATATTGAAGCTCTTGTTCAGGCTCAGGAAGGCCATCACGGTGCCAAGGGTCATGCCGCCGACATTGCCAACGGCCATGGCCGCGCCTGCCAGAGCACAGACTGCATAGCTGATATTGCCCAGCTGTGCGGTAACGGGCATGATGATGTTGGCGTAGCTGTTGGCCTGCTTGGCGCTTTCCTTCAGCTTATCGTTCAGCTGCCGGAAGCCATCCAGAGCCTTCTGCTCGTGGGTGAACACCTTGACGACCTTCTGGCCCTCCATCATCTCTTCGATGTAGCCGTTCACCTTGCCCAGATCCTTCTGCTGGGCCACAAAGTACTTGCCGCTCATGGAAGTGATCTTCTTGGAGCAGAACAGCATCAGGGCCACCATCAGCATGGTGACAATGGTGAGCTGCCAGCTCATCAGGCACATGCTGGTGAACACGGACACGATGGTGATGGCGCTGGACACCAGCTGGGGGATGCTCTGGCTGATCATCTGGCGCAGGGTGTCCACATCGTTGGTGTATACCGACATGATGTCGCCGTGGGGGTGGGAGTCAAAATACCGGATAGGCAGACTTTCCATGTGGGTGAAAAGCTGGACGCGCAGGTTGCGCAGGGTGCCCTGGGTCACGTTGACCATGATACGGGCGTTGAGCCATGCGGCCAGCACGCCGATGGCGTAGATGCAGCCGATGCGCACCAGTGCGCCTGCCAGCGGGCCAAAGTCCGGCGTGGCCTGCTTGGTCATGGGGACGATGTAATCATCGATCAGGGTCTTGAGGAAGAGGCTTGCCTGCACGTTTGCCAGCGCGCTGACGATGATGCAGACCAGCACAAGGATGCAGTGGGGCAGATAGTGCTTGAACACCTCATCCATGATCCGCTTGAGCAACTTGCCCGGATTCTCAACCTTCGGCTTGGGGCCGCCCATCCTACGGGGGCCGGGGCCCTTCACTTCTTTCACCTGTGCCATTACTGCTCACCTCCTTGCTTATCAAAATCGCCGCCGCCCTGGGTCTGGCTGTTGTAAACTTCCTGATAGATCTTGTTTGTCTTGAGCAGCTCCTCGTGGGTGCCCAGGCCGTTGATCTGGCCGTTGTCCAGCACCAGGATGCGGTCTGCATCCTGCAC
>OOAT01000641.1_pt1 | contig 20420 bp, 17 predicted proteins | sample 1671441 | NCBI WGS metagenome assembly OOAT01 (sample SAMN06348157, study PRJEB24527) | human gut metagenome | biome: human gut; feature: ankylosing spondylitis patient; material: feces | host: Homo sapiens | place: China | collected 2015-10 | reverse complement strand
GAGCGCCACCTTGCCAAGGTGGAGGTAGCGAGTTCGAGCCTCGTCGGCCGCTCCAGACAAACAAGCCACTGCAAAACATGATTCGTCGTGTGATGCAGCGGCTTTTTTGTACGTTGAAAGCTTTTTTGGAATTGGAAAAGGAGGGAAAAACGCAGTGATATTCGGAAAGTACATCAACCGGTATTACCTCAAGCATGCTCCCGTACTGCTGCTGGGCCTTGCTGCCCTGCTGACGGTGGATTACATCCAGCTTTTGATCCCGCAGCTCTACCGGCTGGTCATCAACGGTGTGAACCTTGGCCAGGTGGTGGTGAACGGTGAGACGCTGCCCTTTACCAAAGAGGTGCTGCTGCAGCACATCTGCCTGCCCATGATCTGGATCGTGGTGCTGATGGTCATTGGGCGCTTTTTGTGGCGCATCTGTTTCTTCGGCTCGGCGGTGCGGGTCGCGGCAGACCTGCGGGAGCGGATGTTCGACCACAGCCGCAGGCTGTCCCAGCAGTACTATCAGGTGAACAAGGTCGGCAATCTGATGAGCCTGTACACCAACGACCTGGACACCATTCAGGAGTGCTTCGGCGACGGCGTGCTGATGTTCTTCGACGCGCTGACCCTGGGTCTGCTGGCCCTTTATAAGATGTGGACCATGGACGTGCGGCTGACCCTGCTGGCCCTGATCCCGGCCCTGATCATGTTTGCCATCGGCACCCAGATGAGCAAGGTGATGACCCGGCGCTGGGAGGAGCGGCAGGAGGCCTTTTCCGGCCTTTCCGATTTCGCGCAGGAGAACTTTTCCGGCATTGCGGTCATCAAGGCCTTTGTCAAGGAGTACAAGGAACTGCAGGCCTTCCGGAAGCTGAACAAGGAAAACGAGGAGATCAACGTGACCTACACGAAGATCGCCACCCTGCTGGAGGTGCTGGTGACCCTGTTCGTGGAGTCCGTGATCTGCATCATTCTGGGTTACGGCGGTTATCTGGTCTATCAGGGCCGGTTCAACGCCGGCCAGCTGGTGGAGTACATCGGCTACTTTGAGGCCATCGTCTGGCCCATCATGGCTGTGTCCATGCTGATCGAAAAGACCAGCCGCGGCAGGGCCTCCCTGAACCGCATCACCGAGCTGCTGGATGCCCCCATCGATGTGGCCGACCGCCCCGATGTGGCCGACCTGACCGACCCCAAAGGCGGCATCGAGTTCCGCCACCTGAACTTCCGCTACCCGGACGGCGAGTACGATGTGCTGCGGGATATCTCCTTTACCATTGCGCCCGGCGAGAGCGTGGGCATCGTGGGCAAGACCGGTGCGGGCAAGACCGCCCTGGTGGACCTGCTGCTGCGCACCTATAATGTGCCGGACGGTACCCTGTTTGTGGACGGCAGGGATGTGAACAGCCTCTCCATCCACTCGGTGCGCAATGCCTGTGCCTACGTTCCGCAGGATAATTTCCTGTTCTCGGACACCATCGCCCACAACATTGCCTTTGGTGTGGACGATGCCACCCCCGAGGACATCGAGCGGGCGGCAAGCATGGCCGATGTGCGGGATAATATCGTGGATTTCAAGGACGGCTACGAGACCGTTCTGGGCGAGCGCGGCGTGACGGTGTCCGGCGGTCAGAAGCAGCGCATCTCTATCGCCCGCGCCCTGCTCAAGGACGCGCCCATCCTGATCCTGGATGACTCCGTCTCGGCGGTGGATACCAGCACCGAGAAGATCATTCTGGACAACCTCAAGAACAGCCGGGCAGGCAGGACCACCCTGCTCATTGCCCACCGCATTTCCACGGTGGAGCGGCTGAATAAGATCATCTTCCTCAACGAGGGCCGGGTGGAAGCCGTCGGCCCCCACGACCAGCTGTATGCTTCCTGCCCGGAGTACCGCCGGATGGTCGATCTGCAGCGGCTGGAGGATGAGACGAAGGGAGGCGAAAACGCATGATGCATCTGAATCCGTTGGTTCTGGTGGGCGCTGTCATCGGCGTGATCACCGCCCTGCTGGTGGCAGCTTATGCCGCGGTCAAGGACAAAAAGAACGCCATGGGCTTTGAGCGCAACATGGAGGACGGCGAGATCATGCGCCGCCTTGCCCGCTATGCCCGGCCCTACCTGAGCAAATTCCTCATTGTGGGCCTGCTGATGCTCTTCTCCATTGCCTACGATATCATTTCGCCCCTCATCGTGGGCCGCATCGAGGAGCTGGTGGCCGGGGAGTTTGAACTCCGCGCCCTCTTCCTGGGCGTGTCAGTGTATGCAGGCGTGCTGGTGTTCTCCATGGGCAGCACCTACCTGCAGGCCGTGATCCTGCAGCGGGTGGGCCAGCGCATCATCTCCGATCTGCGCGAAGATCTGTTCAGCCACATTGAATCTTTGGCACACGAGCAGCTCAACGAGATCCCGGTGGGCAAGCTGGTCACCCGAGTGACCAACGATACCAACGCCATCTCCATGATGTTCACCAACCTCTTGGTCCAGCTGACCAAGAACAGCTTTGTCATTCTGGGCATTCTGGTGGCCATGCTCTGCCTGAACTACGAGCTGACGTTGATGGTGCTCTGCTTTGTGCCCTTCATCGTGATCTTCACGGTCATCTTCCGCAAGTTCTCCCGCCGCGCCAACCGCAAGCTCAAGAACGCGACAACCGATATCAATACCTATCTGTCCGAAAACCTGTCCGGCATCAAGGTCACCCAGATCTTTGGCCGGGAGGACGAGAAGATGGAGGATTTCCGCCAAAAGAGCCAGAAGCTGGCCCGGGCCAATCAGGAGCAGATCTTCGTGTTCAGCGTGTTCCGCCCGCTGGTGTATATGCTCTATGTCAGCTCGATCCTGTGCCTGTTCTATCTGGGCGGCATGGGTCACCTGAACAACGTCAGCTTTCTGGGTCAGACCATTTCCAGCGGCACCATCGTCACCTTTTATATGTACATCTCCAAGTTCTTCACCCCCATCCAGAACCTGGCCGAGCAGTTCAACTGGCTGCAGTCGGCGCTGGCATCGGCAGAAAAGGTGTTCTCCATCATGGACATCCAGCCCAGGATGCAGGATGCCCCCGATGCCATTGAGCTGGACGAGGTGAAGGGCGAGATCGAGTTCCGGGACGTGTGGTTCAGCTACGTTCCCGGCGAGTGGGTGCTGCAGGGCGTTTCCTTCCATGTGGATGCCCGCCAGACGGTGGCCTTTGTGGGCTCCACCGGCTCCGGCAAGAGCACCATCCTCTCCCTGATCTGCCGGAACTACGAGTTCCAGAAGGGCCAGATCCTGATCGACGGCATCGACATCCGCAAGATCAGGATCTCCTCCCTGCGCAGGCACTTCGGCCAGATGCTGCAGGATGTGTTCCTGTTCTCGGGCACCATCCGCTCCAACATCGTTCTGCGGGAAGAGGGCATCCCCGACAGCGAGATCATGGAGGTCTGCCGTTACGTCAACGCTGACAAGTTCATCAACAAGCTGGACCACGGGCTGGACGAAGAGGTGCGTGAGCGCGGCAACAACTTCTCCGCCGGGCAGCGGCAGCTGCTCAGCTTTGCCCGCACCATCATCCATAAGCCCAGCGTGATGATCCTGGACGAAGCTACCGCCAACATCGACACCGAGACCGAGCTGCTGATTCAGGATTCGCTGGAAAAGATGCGTACCGTGGGCACCATGCTCATAGTGGCCCACCGGCTGTCCACCATCCAGCATGCGGACAACATCATCGTGCTGTCCCACGGTAAAATTCTGGAGCAGGGCACCCACCAGCAGCTGCTGGCCCGGCATGGCCGCTACTACCAGCTGTACACCCTGCAATACCACAAGGCGCAGCTGAACGCAGCCGAATAAGCGCAGACAGAAAGGCCGCTGACCTGAGATGGGTCAGCGGCCTTTCTGTCTGCACCGGGGGTGGAGTCGTCCGCTTCCGGATCGTTGAGGGAACGCAATTAACACTTGCAAAACAGGTGCATCGCTCGTATAATAGAATGTGGTAAAATAATAAAAAAGAGAAATGGAAAGGAGGGGCCACAGGATGCAGTGGATCGATGCGATCGGCTACGAAGAAGTGATGACCTTTCTGCGCAGTACACCGGCGAACCTCTTTTTCAAGGATACGGAATGCCGTTATCTTTTTATTTCGGACGTTAGGACTTTCTTCCCCTACGGAGAAGGGCAGGAAGAGGATGTGCTGGGCAAGACAGATCTGGAGATCTGGGACAACGAGGAACAGGCCCGCTTTTATTATGAGCAGGACCAGAAGGTGCTTGCCACCGGCAAGGGAACCGGCTATATCACCGAGGTGCCCCGGAAGGATGGGACGGCATACTATCAGATCAAAAAGAACCCCGTTGTGCTGGAGGGAAAGATCATCGGCATCGTGGGGCTTATTGGTGATATCACCGAACGGGTGCGGCTGGAAAAACAGGCCGAGAACTGGGCCGTCCACGATGAACTGACCGGTCTGTATAACCGCAACTACCTGAAGGTAAAGGGTACAGAGCAGCTGAAGGGAGCCATCATGCCCATCACGATCATTATGGGCGATTGTAACTACCTGAAGCGTGTGAATGATGCCTACGGCCACGAGTACGGCGACCTGCTGCTCAAGCGGGTGGGCCGGGTGATCCGGGAAAACCTGCCGCCGGAAAGCGTGGCCCTGCGGATGGGCGGCGATGAATTCCTCATTGCCTGCAACCACTTCTCTGCAGAAGAGGCCGAACAGCTGATCGAAAGGCTGCACGCGGAGCTGGCCCGCCAGAGTGACGACCGCCTCAAGCTGGATGTTGCCTTTGGATACCACACCGTGACAGAAGGCCCCTTTGATCATGTCGCAGTCTACCATGCTGCCGACCGGGATATGTACCGGAACAAGCGCAAAAACCGCTGAAAATCCGGATGAAATAACAGCCTCAGCCCGATCTCAAAGGGCTGAGGCTGTTTTGGTGATCTGTTACATCAGGGCGGTGAGCACCAGCGCGCAGCGAGGGAAAACGCCATCTGCGGTGGCTTACAGGATCACATTTTTGATGAGCATGGAAACGCTGCCGTCCGGATCGTGGAGGAACTCCAGCTCGGAATCGGAGTTCAGCAGCTCGGTGGGGATCTTGACCTCGATGCCGTTGGCGGTGCGGATGCTCCGGCTCTCCATCCGGCGGATGCGGGCAGGGGTCACGGTGACAGGGGCGGCTGCCTCTTCCAGCACCTCGCTCTTCTCCACATAGTCATCAAAGGGCACCGCAGCCAGCGGGTATTCCTCAGCCAGCTGCTGGCGCACCTGCTCCACCGATACCTGATTGTCGTTGTCGGCGGCCTGGTTGGCAATGAGCATGGCCACCTGCGCGTCGGCATGGGGCTCGTCCTCATAGGCATCCTTCACAGCCTGTGCGGCGGCCTCCTGAATGGCCTGCAGCTTCTTTTTCTCGGGCTCGGCCTGGGTATACTGGAACACAACAGAGGAGAGGTAGAACTCCTTGTGGCCGTCGATGTCGTATTTCTTTTCCAGCAGGCGCATGGAGTAGTCTGTCAGGTTGACGAGCGCACCCTCCTCCACCTTGCCGCTCTGGGTGGGCAGGCAGGCCCGCTGCTGGATGATGGAGTTGACCGGGGCACCCTCCACGGTCTCGGTGTAGTGGGTGTAGCCGTTTTTATAGTTCAGCTTGAGGATGCCCAGCCAGGGCGCGCCGTCCCGGGTGAAATCCACCACGGCCAGGTCCGCCCCGGGGATGGTGGTGTGGGCGTGCATGTAATCGAACAGCACCCCCGCAATGCGGCAGGACAGATCAATGAAATCCTGATTGTGCTCCAGCTCGTTCCGGAAAGCCGAATCCGGCAGGGGGCGGCACTGGCGGATCTCATCGCTGGCCAGCAGCTTTTCGATATGATTCTGTAAGTAGGCGGTCTTTTCGGCAGTCAGCTCCATGCCGCCGCCGCTGAGCACCGGCGCGTCCAGCGTGGTGTCCAGCACATGCAAAATTGCCTGATGGATGATGATCTCCATGGGTCAAAACCTCATTTCCCGGGTGATTGTGATGTTCCTGCCCAGTATAGCACATCCGGAACAAAAAGGCGAGAGGGAGCGCAAAGGCTTGTCAACCGCCGCCTGAGATGCTACAATGGGGCTGACCAAACATCCGGACAAGCCGAAAGGGGAGTGTGTTATGGAATTTCGGGACAAGCCGATGCAGAACCTCATCCGTATCAAGGAAAAGGAGATCTGCAAAAATGTGCAGGAGCTGCTGCTGGACGGTGAGCAGATCGTGGGGGCTTACAAGACCGTGCGCGATCAGGCTGTGTTCACCACCCACCGCATTTTTATGGTGGATATGCAGGGGATGACCGGTACCCGGCAGGAGATCTTTGTGCTGCCCTACCGCAAGATCCTGCATTACGGCATCAAGACGGCAGGCTTCGGTGACCCGCTGCAGACCTCAGAGCTGACGGTCTGCTTTGCGGATGAGCACGAGGCGAAGTTCGGCTTCATCGGGCAGGATGAACTGCTGGCGGTGGCACGGGCCATCAGCCGGTGCATCCTGTAACAGAACAAACGTAAAACGCCCGTTCCGGCTTCTGACCCCGGAGCGGGCGTTTTACATTGCTGTAATATGCGAAAAAAGGAGAATGTCGAAGGGTCAGCAGGCGACGCGATCTCTGCGGCCGGCCTCGAGCATGTAGTGCAGGAAGCCGGTGACATCAGCAGGGTCGGTGACAGAGATGTCAAAGCCCTTGGAGGGAGCGTCCATCATCTGGAACAGCTCGGTGGCGGCGTTGTCCTTTTTCAGGTCGCAGGTCTCGCCATTGGCCAGGTGCAGGAGCACACTGCCGCGGCTGGCGGCTACCTGCTGCATGAAACGGTCTTTATCAAGATACTGGATGCGAAGCATAAAAATACCTCCCACAAAGAAATGTTTTATTCTGGAAGAGTCCCCCGGGCCAGGCTGCCCGTGGGGAACGCTTCTCGGGAACCGGATCAAGCCGTGCCGGGGGTTGTTTTCCGCCCCCTGCGGTGTTATACTGTGCTTGCTGGTTCTGATGAAATAATACCACGAAACTGGCACGATAGATAGAATAAAAACACCCGATTTGTACAACAAAATCGGCTTTGACAAAAAATATTCAAAGTATTGCGGAAAGGAATTGTTCAATATGGCGTTTCAGACGAGCTGTGTCTCTGCTGCCAATATCGTTACCGGGCTGACCTTCCAGCAGGATGTTATGGCCGATGCCGAGGGGCGGGAACTGGTCCAGCATGGCAGCGCCCTGTTTCCCATTGCCTGCTACGCGGAGAACCTGAAAAGCTATTCGGTGGCCTGGCACTGGCACGAGGAGTTTGAGTACATACTGGCCATGAAGGGCCCCCTGACGGTGGACGTGAACAAGACCCGGGTGACCCTGCAGACGAATCAGGGCGTGTTCCTGAACTCCGGCATCCTCCACGCGGTGGAGCAGGCGGAAAAAGGGGAGGCTCTGCTCCACTCGGGCGTGTTCCACCCCCGGCTGGTGGGCGGAATGGACACCATCTTCTGGCAGAAGCTCATCCGACCCATGCTCCAGCCGGATGCCCCGGCGTTTTTTCTGCTGGATGGGGCTGTGCCCTGGCAGGCGCAGGTGCTTGCCTGCCTGCGGGAAGCCTGGCAGGCGGTTGCCGTGGAGCCCTTTGATTACGAGAACCGGGTGCGTTATTATCTCTCTGCGGCACTGCGGCTGCTGAGCACCCAGTGCGTGGGCGGCAAGACCAAGGTCTCACAGCAGGAGCAGATCGCCGCCGAGCGGATGAAGCAGATGCTCCGCTTTGTGGAGGAGCACTACGCCGAGGAGCTGACCGTGGAACGCATCGCGGCCAGCGTGGCCCTGAGCGAGAGCGCCTGCCTGCGCAGCTTCCGGCAGATGCTGGGCATCACGCCCATCCAGTATGTCAAGCAGTTCCGGGTGGAAAAGGCCGCCGAGCTGCTCCGCTCCACCCGGCTCAAGACGGGCGAGATCGGGATGGAGTGCGGCTTTGCAGATGGCAGCTACTTCATCAAGACCTTCCGGGAGATCAAGCACTGCACACCCAAGGAATACCGCGCAAAATTCTGCTGAAATGTCTGAGATAGGAATCGGAGGAAATGATCCCCATGCAGCACAGTCTGACCCAAGGCCCCATTACAAAGAATATCCTGCTGTTTGCCCTGCCGCTGATGTTCGGCAACCTGCTGCAGCAGATGTACAACATTGCCGACACCTGGGTGGTGGGCCGCTTCCTCGGCGCGGATGCGCTGGCGGCGGTGGGGTCCTCCTACACCCTGATGACCTTCCTCACCTCGATCCTGCTGGGCCTGTGCATGGGCAGCGGCGCGGCTGTGTCCATGCAGTATGGCAGCGGCGAGACCGGGAAAATGCGGCAGAGCGTGTTCCAGTCTTTCCTGCTCATTGCGGGCATCGCCCTGGTGCTCAACCTGCTGGTCTATCTGGGGCTGAACGGCATCCTGTGGGTGCTGCGGGTGCCCGCAGAGCTTTGCCCGCTGATGAAGGACTACCTGCTCATCATCTTTCTGGGCATTGCGGCCACCTTTTTGTATAACTATTTCGCAAACCTCCTGCGGGCCATCGGCAATTCCGTGGTGCCGCTGGCGTTTCTGGCTGTATCAGCCATCCTGAACGTGATCTTGGATCTGGTCTGTGTCCTTGTGCTTGACTGGGGTGTGAAGGGTGCCGCCGTGGCAACTGTCTTTTCCCAGTATGTGTCCGGGGTGGGCATCGGCTTGTACACCCTGAAAAAGTTCCCGCAGCTCTGCCCGAAACGGACAGACTGCAGGTGGGACCGGAAGAACCTTGCCAATATCCTGAATCTTTCGGTGATGACCAGCGTTCAGCAGTCCATTATGAATTTTGGCATCCTGATGGTGCAGGGTCTGGTCAACAGCTTCGGCACGGTCATCATGGCGGCTTTTGCGGCAGCGGTGAAGATCGATTCCTTTGCCTATATGCCGGTGCAGGATTTTGGCAACGCATTCTCGACCTATGTGGCCCAGAATTACGGGGCAGGCCAGCCGGACCGCATCAAAAAAGGGATCCGCAGTGCCGGGCTGACAAGCACGGTGTTCTGCATCGTCATCAGCGTGCTGGTCTGCGCCTTTGCCGCCCCGCTCATGGGGATTTTCATCGACCCGGCTCAGACCGAGATCATCGCGGCGGGCGTGCAATACCTCCGCATCGAGGGCGCGTGCTACATTGGTATTGGCGTGCTCTTCCTGCTCTACGGCTACTACCGGGCGGTCAACCAGCCGGGGATGTCGGTCCTCCTGACCATTGCCTCCCTTGGCACCCGTGTGGCACTGGCCTACCTGCTTTCTGCCACGCCGCTGGGCGTTACCGGCATCTGGCTCAGTGTGCCCATCGGCTGGGCACTGGCAGATGCCATCGGCATTGGGTATTATTTGAAGAAGAGAACATAAAATATCTCCCGCTGCAAAGCGTGTTTTGGCACGTCTGCAGCGGGGGATCGTGTTTTTTCTGGGGTTCGAAGGGATTCGGGCAGAGGCTTATTCCCCCACGGCGGGGACGTTCTGCATCGTCCAGAGGAGCTTCTGTATATCTACGCTGCCCATGTGGGTGGGCTCCTCACCCAGACGGAGGAGATCGGTCTGCTGGGCGGTAACAGTCTGCCACTGGGGCAGGTCTGTTCCGTTGGGGTCGCCGGTCTTGGAAAAGTTGGTCAGGTAATCCACCATCTGAGCGCTGAGGGCGGTGTCCTTCTCAGTGAAGGGCCGCCAGCAGTGAGCCAGCGTGCCGAACCAGTACCACAGGTCGCTGGAATGCCAGGCACCACGGTCATCACCGGGGAGCTGGCGGTCGAAGAACCAGCCATAGCTGTCGGCGTTCCGGGCGCACCAATCCTGGGCCATCTGGTAGAGGTAGGGCGGAACGATATCCTCGCTGGTGAAGCCAATGAGGTAAGGAATATGGTGCTGTTCGTCGGCAGCCAGCGTCTCGGGGCCGGTCTTGACCTGGAAACGGCCATCCACCACAGGCTCGCAGCCCAGACCCTTGAACTGGGGCTGGGTGCGGACGGCATCCCAGGCTGCAAACAGCTGGGCGGGGGCGAGGGCACGGAACTCGGCCAGCGTGCTGCACCCGGCAGTCTCCATGACCTGCTTCCAGAACGGGTAGTGGGCCGCGGCAGGCTTGGCCGTCAGCATCTGGCTCACGCCGCCGCCGCTGCTCATCACGGCCTTGGAGAACAGCCCCCTGGTGATGGGGGAGAGGACGAGCTGCTGGACGCTCATGGCACCGGCGCTCTGGCCCATGATGGTAATGTTGTTGGCATCACCGCCAAAGGCAGCGATGTTGGCGCGCACCCACTGCAGGGCCGCCAGCTGATCCAGAAGGGCGTAGTTGCCGGTGAATCCGGCCTCATCGGCCAGCTCGGGCAGGCAGACAAAGCCCATGGGGCCGAGCCGGTAGTTGATGGTCACGGCCACGCAGCCTTTGGTGGGCCAGACGGGGCCGTCGAAGTGTTTCTCGTGGCCGCAGCCGCCGGTAAAGCCGCCGCCGTGAATGTAGAAGATGACCGGCAGCTTGTCCTCGGGAGCTGCGTCAGCAGGGACCCAGATGTTCAGGAACAGGCAGTCCTCGCTGTAGGTGTATGTTTCGCCCTTACGGAACTCGTTGTAGTAGAAGGCTTTTCCGGGTGCGGCGGCTTCGTCATAGAAGGCGCGGGGCTGGTAGCAGCAGGCACCGTATTGGGTGGCATCATAGACACCGTCCCAGTGGGTGACGGGGACGGGGAACTCCCACCGCCCGGCGGTGGCGTAGCGGATGCCCTTGTAAGCGGCAATGCCCGGCCACTGGCAGGCCGTGCCGGAGATCACGCCGCAGGGCGTAGTGCGCTCAAAGCTCATGGGAAAAACCTCCTTATCTTACTCTGCCGCTTTCAGGCCCCGGATGTCCTCACCCGCAAACAGGCAGGGGACAAAGGAGGAAAGACGGCTGGAGATCTTTTCGGTGTATCGCTTTTCCAGCAGGGAACCATCCGCAATGTTGGTGGTGACGATGGTGGGCAGACCGGCTCCCAGGCGGTTGTTCAGCAGGCTGTAAAAAGTGGTGATGAAGTAGGGGGTGACGAACTCGGTGCCCAGATCGTCCAGGATCAGCAGGTCGGCAGCAGAGGCGGTGCGCAGCAGGGTCTCGGCATCCTCGGAGGAGTCGAAGCGGGCGTTTTCCAGCTTGCCGAAGAAGTCCGGACTGGAAACGTAGATCACGTCAAAATCCTTTTGCAGCACGATGCCCGCAATGGCAAGGGCGGCGTGGGTCTTGCCCAGCCCCGCATTGCCAAAAAGCATCAGGCTCTCGCTGTTGTGGTCGAATTCCTCAGCGTAGCTGCGCAGATCCTCCAGCAGGCCGCCCATGTAGGTGCGGACAGGCTCACCCAGCTTCTCGTCCACGGTGTTGGGGTAGTACCGCAGCTCCATGGTGTCAAAACTGGAAATGGACAGGCTGGACAGCGCCTCGATCTCCTCCCGTCGCAGACCCTGCATCAGCTTGTGAACGCAGGTGCAGGTGCGGCCCTGCACGCTGCCTGTATCCTGGCACAGCTTGCAGGTGAATTTGGGCTCCAGCGCATCCGCAGGGCGGCCGCTGGCGGCCAGCAGGGCGGTGAGCTCCTGCCGGGCTTTGCTCAGTGCGGCGGCGGCTTCGGTGCGGTCTTTTCCGGCAGCGCCTGCCAGCGCGCAGCGGATGCCCCGCATCCGCACCTCGTCCTCAGCGTGGCGCAGGGCCGGGATGGCGGCCTCCGCCTCCAGCCGGGCATCCTCGGCATTGGCGCGGGCGGTCTGCCGCCGCAGAGCCACCGTGCGCAGGGCGGCTTGATAAAGTTCCTGTTTGGTACGCATAAAAGCTCCTTATTCTGCAGGCGTGTCCGTTTTTTTGCGGAGCGGACGGCGGCGGGCAGCGTTCTTGAGAAAATCGTTTCCGCTGGGTTCGGTGCGGTCCACCCGGAGGTTCCGGCTGGCACCCATCCCGGCCACCGGGCCCCGCACATCGTGGACGGTGCGCAGGCCCTTGGCGTTCCAGGTCTTGAGGATGCTGTTCCAGTACCAGAGATCCCGCTTGGGGCCGGCCTGTACGGCGGCCTCCTGCACCATGGCATCATCGTAGCCGTAGACCTCGTACCAGCGGGCAATGGCCTTGCGCCCGCCAAGGGTCAGCTCGGTGTCGGCAATGCCCAGCAGGCCGCTGACGTACTGCTCCCGCTGGGCGCGCAGGGCCAGCAGTTGGAGGTGTGCGTCGGCCTGTTCGCCGGTCTCCACACCCTCGGCCCGCCAGACCTTCAATTCGTGGCTGACGGCACCCATCGTCCGCTTGCCCCGGCTGGCCACATAGGCCACACAGAGCATGACGGTCTCGGGTGCAAAGGCCTCCTGCACATAGAAGTTTACCAGCTTTTCCATTTCGGGGTGGGTCAGCGGACGGGCAAAGCTGGTCTGGGCGCAGTCGATGAGGGAGGAGATCATGGGGTCGGTGCGGCTGGCCGCTGCAATCTCGCTCCAGGTCATGGGGGCAGGGGCTGTGGGCTCCTCGCCCGGGGCGGCGTTCTCCTCGTACCGTTCCAGCAGACCTGCACCGGCCCAGAAGGACAGGGCACTCTCGGCGGTCATCTTGCTGCGGAGCTTTAAGTCGGCGCAGAGCTTCTCCGGGTCAGTGATGCCGGTGGCCAGCACATACAGAGCCACCCGGACGTTATATTCCTCCGCAATGCCCAGCTTGGAAAAGACCAGCTGCGGCACCGGGATGGTGTCACCCTTGAATTCTTTCAGTCGATAGATCATGGTGCACCTCAGTGTTGTGTTTCGGCATCCGGTTCCGGTGCGGGCGGTGTCCAGGGCTCGCAGTCCAGGATGGACGGGTGGGCGCTCCAGCGTTCCGGTTCGGCGTTGTAGGCATCGTTCAGATATTGGGCGACTGCGGTGCGGCCCTCCTCGGTCATCGGGAAGATCTCCCGCCGCCGCAGGGCCGGATCGGTCTTGTCCAGCGTCCACGGCTCGGGCCAGAGATCCACCGTGAGAATGGCCTCTTCTTTTTTGGCCTCCTCGCCGCCGTCCGGGTCGGGGACAGAGCGCTTGCCCGGGGTGATGAGGTAACGCATCCCATCCTCGTTGCCGCTGAATGAGTTTTTGTTCTGCAGATAGTGCAGCATGGGCACAAAGATCATGTAGAATTCCTTCCATTGTGATAATCTATCTTTCATTATAAAGCAACTGGCGCAAAAAGCAAGTTTTTTCCGCCTGCCGCGTTCCGACAGAAAAAACTGTTGACAAAACCGCCACACTTTGCTACACTAATGGAGCAGTCCTGCAGGGTTAGCTCATCCGGTAGAGCGACTGCTTCCCAAGCAGTAGGCGGCGGGTTCGAGTCCCGTATCCTGCTCCAGAAAATAGCGCTCCAACGTGTAGTAAAGAACATGTTGGGGCGCTTTGCATTTTGATGCACTTTTGGCGGGCGGCTTGTGCTTTGCCGGAAAATATGGTTCAATAGAGGAAAACAGACGGGAACGCACAGCGACTAAGAAAAAACGAGGTGGACACAATGAATCTGAAAGAAGCATTCCGCTATCAGAACAAGCTGCAGGCCCTTTTGGACGAGGCCCAGGGCATTCTGGACTGCGATTCCAACGTGACCAAGGTGGCCAATACCTATCTGCGCCACAAGGTCATGGCAGAGGCTGAGGACGAGACCATTATGGACGTGGCACAGACCGAATATGCCGAGCAGATCACCGACATTGCCCGGTTTATGCTCTACCTGCTGGAAGAAAAAAGCCGCCTGTTTGCCGCCATCCGCAAAGCAAAGGATGCGCTGGACATGGATATGGACAGTGAGGTCAGCCTGAACGCCGCACGCCAGAGCGTCGCCCGTACCTTTAAGCGGATGAACGATCTGCGCAGCTCCGAGCAGCTGCTCTCCGGCGGGGGCACCGGCTACCGCTTTAACGCCGAGGGCAACCAGATCTCCTATTGCTGCGATGTAAAGCGGGTGACCACCATCAACTACGACCGCAAGGTCATCCACGCCGCTCTGAGCAAGCTGAACCGGCAGGCAGACGAGACCTCCAACCGGCTGGACCTCTGCCTTGTCACCTCCAAGGTGGACTACACTGTTCCCTTTGATGTGAACGCCAGCTTTGCCGAAGCATTTGAGACCTATCTGGAAAACGCCAAAGGGTGACACGCCGCCAACCGGCCATTTTGGGTGCGGCAAGCGCCGGGGACGCGGCTGCCGGTTCAGGTGCAGATGAACGATAACGCTGCACAGTTCCGCAAGGAAGTTTCGGTCCGGTTCACCTTACGAGCCAGCATAATTGAAAAAATCTTGCGTTCGGCTTTTCCGCCACCGCCAGACGCTTTTCCGCCGAAACCGTCCTTTGCCATTCCTCACATTCCTGCTACCGTGCTGACGTCTCCATGGGCAGGCAGGCAAGCCACCCTTTCTGAATTTGCCCCGCAGACTGCTGCGGGAGCATTTTTCCGCCTGCGGGGCGGGTGCACTGCATCCCCCATTTTGCAGGCAGAGCAAATGGCAGAAGCTGCCCTGGATGCTTGCCGTATCCAAAATGGCCGGTGCAAAACCGGAGGGATAAGCGATGAAGTGCTGCAGCCCCGGCGGTAAAAAACTGCCGGGGCTGCAATTCTTGGAGGGAGTCGTTCGTATTCCAGACAAAGCAACTGAATTTAGACAAAGACGAGGTATGATCATGTCAACCAAACCGATTCGTCCCACTGCCGCAAATTGCATTGACCTGAGTGCAGCAGCGCTTCATCTCATTGCCATGGCGCTGATGCTGATGGATCACCTGTGGGCGACCCTTCTGCCGGCGCAGGACTGGCTGACCTGTGCCGGGCGGCTGGCGTTCCCTATCTTTGCATTTATGACAGTGGAAGGCTACTTTCATACCCGGAATCTGAAGCGTTATGTCCTGAGGCTGCTGTTGTTTGCACTGCTTTCGGAAGTGCCCTTTGATCTGATGTATGGCGGGACATGGTTCTACCCGGTGCATCAGAACGTGATCTGGACGCTGCTGCTGGGGCTTCTGGGGGTGCATCTGATGGAAACGGTGCGCAAAAAGCAAAAGCTCTGGGTCTCGCTGCCGGTGTGCGCCGCAGTGGCAGCAGCAGGGGCGCTGCTGGGAACGCTGGGCATGACGGATTACTACGGTGCCGGTGTGCTGACCGTGTTCGCTTTTTACATTTTCCGGGGCCGGAAATGGTGGTGCCTGCTGGGACAGGTGCTGACCCTGTACTGGATCAACGTGGTGCTTCTGGGCGGGCTGATGTACCCCATCCAGCTCTTCGGCATGGAGTTTGAGTTGTGTCAGCAGGGGCTTGCGCTGCTGGCGCTGGTGCCCATCTGGCTGTATCGCGGGCGGCAGGGCTGCCACAGCAAACCGTTCCAGTATGCCTGCTACGCCTTTTACCCGGTACACATGCTGCTGCTTGTGCTGGCGCTGAATTTCGTGAACCGATAAAGAAAACCGATCGCCATGACAGCGGTGACCATTGCAATGATCTTGCATTTTGTTCCTGCTGTCATGGCTTTTTTCTGCACAAAGCTGTTAAGAAGCATTTTGTGTGCGCTTTTCTGCGGAACGAAAGCGTGGTATACTGAATGGAACACCCGCAGGAGGTAAAATGCCCCATGAAAAAAGATAGATCGTTCCGCCCGGACCGGGTCCTTTCCTATTTCAGGGTGGAGTGGTTCCCGCTGCTCCTTGTGACCCTTTCAGGCCTTGTCTATAACATCGGTCTGCTGGCCGCGCCGTGGTTCGAGGGCCGGTTGGCCCAGTGCCTGGCGGATATCCTGGGCGGCAGTGAGACTGCTGCCCAAATGGCGCTGCTGGTGCTGGCCTACATTGCGGTCACACTGCTGGTGCAGGCGGCGCGCTTCATCAAACGTTTTTATGTGCGCCGCTTCGCCAACAACATCAACCGCCGGATGAAGGGCATCCTGTACGCCAATCTGGTGCGGCAGAGCCGGGCAGCGCTGGAAAAAGAGGGGGCCGGTGAACTGATGACCAAGGCCATCGCCGATGTGGACGACTGCGTGGAGGGAATGCGCAAGTTCACCACGGAGGTGTTCGACACCGGTGTGGCGCTGGCGGGCTATGCGGTCATGCTGCTGGTGTACGACTGGCGGCTGGCGATCCTGGGCCTGCTTTTTACTCCCGTGTCCTATGTCTGCGCGGCAGGGATGAAAAAGCCGGTGCAGCGCGCTGGTGCGGCCTATAAAAAGGCCGCCGGTGCCCTGAGCAGTGCTACGCTGGACCGTGCCCGGAATGCCGTGACCTACCGCATCTACGGCTGCGAGGAGGCCCGGATGGAAAAATACGAGGAGGCCCTGAGCCTTTACGAAAAGACTGCCGTGCGGAATAACGTGTGGCAGTCCGCGCTGCCGCCGCTTTATCTGGCGGCATCCGAGGCAGGGACCCTCTTCATCCTATGGTTCGGCGCAAAGAATGTGCTGGGCACCGGCTGGAACCACTGGGATATCGCCGCCTTCACCACCTTCCTCTCCTGTTTCACCAAGCTGGTGGTCAAATCCTCCAAGGTGGCCAAGCTCTTCAACGCGGTGCAAAAGGCAGAGGTCTCCTGGAAGCGCATCAGACCCCTGATGAAAACACCCGAGCAGCTGGATGCCCTGCAGATCCCGGCGGCACAGGATGTGACGCTGAAAGAACTCGCCTTCTCCTATGGGGAAGAGCCTGTCTTTTCCGGCCTGAGCCTGACGGCCCACCCCGGCGATATCATCGGCATCACCGGCCCGGTCGCCTGCGGAAAATCCACCCTTGGCCGCGTATTCCTCTGCGAAGCGCCCTATCAAGGCTCGGTCTGCTTTGGCGGCAGAGAGCTTTCCGCCCTGACCCCGCGCCAGATCGCCGCCACGGTCGGGTATCTGGGCCATGACCCGGAACTGAGCGCCGACACCGTGCAGAATAATGTCCTCTGCGGCAGCGAACAGGATGTCATGCCGTGGCTTGCAGCCGCTGCCCTGAAGGAGGAAGTGCTGGCCATGGAAAAGGGTACGGAGACGGTCATCGGCAGCGGCGGCACCCGCCTTTCCGGCGGGCAGGCACAGCGTCTGGCATTGGCCCGGACGCTGGCCCATCCCCGCCCGGTGCTGGTGCTGGATGACCCATTCTCGGCACTGGACCGCAGCACCGAGGATGCGATCTTTGCCGAGCTGCAGGCGTATGCCAGAGATAAGGTGGTGTTCCTGATCTCCCACCGGCTGTACCATTTTCCGCAGATGCAGCAGATCATCTTTATGGAGGGCGGCAGAACCACCGTTGGCACCCACGAGGAGCTGATGGCAGCGGTTCCGGTCTACCGCCAGCTGTATGAAAGCCAGACCGGCCTGAAAGGGGGAGAGGGCGCATGAACATGAAAAAGAAAAATGATCACGGCGTGTTTGCTGCCGTCCGGATGGCAGCGGCTTCGCACCGCCTTCTCACGGTGGGCACGGTGCTGTGCGTGGCAGCTTCGGTGGCGGCATCCCTGCTGCCGCCCCTGCTGCTGGCCCGGGTCATCGACCGTCTGACCGCGGGCCTCCCGCTGTCCTTTCTGGCTGTGCTGCTCTACTTCGGCAGCCTTGCACTGGAAGGTGTGCTCACCTCGGCGCAGGAAAGCCTGCTGGTGCTCTTTGGCCAGAGGATGACCCATGCCCTGCGCTCGGAGATGTCCCGGAAGCTGAGCCGCCTGCCCGCCGGCACACTGGCAGAGCAGAACCCCGGCGAGGTGGCCGCCCGCTTTTCGGGCGATGTGGACACGGTGGAAGCCCTGTTCACTTCCGGCATCATCAGCATGGCGGCAGATGCCTGCCGCATCGTCTCCATCATGGGGGTCATTGCGGTAAAAAACACCGGCCTTGCGCTGATCCTGCTGCTGGTGCTGCCGCTGTTTGCCGTGTTTACCCGTTACGTCCAGAAACGGATGCTGGCCGCGCAGCTGGACAACCGCCGCGCGGTCGCCGCAGTCTCCGGGCAGGTGCCCGAGACTCTGCACAACATCCGCACCATCCGGGCGCTGGGGCTGGAGGATTACATGGAGCGCCGGTATGACCGGTGCATTGGTGACAGCTATGCCGCCATGGAGCGCACCAATTTTTATGATGCCGTCTATTCGCCGGTGGTGCTGCTGTTGAATGCCGTTGTGGTCGGCATCGTGATGCTGCTCTCCGCTTCGGGGAACGCACAGCTCCTGACTCTGTTCGGCATGTCGGTGGGCACCTCGGTGGCCGTCATCAACTACATCTCCCGCATCTTCGCCCCCATCGAAAGCCTGGGCATGGAAATCCAGACCATCCAGTCGGCCATGGCGGGTGTCAGGCGCATCGATGCCTTTCTCGACCAGCCAGAGCGCACGATCCCTCCCGCGCGCAGGGAGGCTGCCCGGGGCGATGTGGAATTTGCGCACGTCACCTTCGGCTATGGGGAACGGCACGTTCTGAAGGATTTTTCCATGACCGTGAAACAGGGGGAGCAGGTCACGCTGGTGGGCCGCACCGGTGCGGGCAAGAGCACTGTGTTCAAGCTCCTGCTGGGTCTGTATCAGCCGGAGACCGGTACGGTGACCATCGGCGGCGTGAAGGTGGGGGACATCACCGACCGGGAGCGCCGCACCTGCATCGGCTGTGTGGAACAGCATTTCTCCCGCGTGCCGGGCACCGTGCTGGAGCAGATCACGCTGGGAGACCCGCAGATCACCGGGGAAATGGCAAGGGATGCCGCTGCACTGGCCGGGATCGATGCTGCCATCCGGGCTCTGCCGGAGGGCTATGACACCGTCTGCACCGAGGGCATCTTCTCGCAGGGCGAGTGGCAGCTGCTGTCCATTGCCCGTGCCGCCGCCGCAGACCCCGCCGTGCTGCTGCTGGATGAGATTACCGCCAACCTGGATGCCGAAACGGAGGCCCGCGTGCTGGAAGCTCTGCGCCGCGCGTCTGCAGGCCGCACGGTGCTCTCCGTCTCCCACCGCGTCTATGAGGATCTTGGCGGCAGAACGATCGAGATCAGAACCCGGGAATGACGTATGATAAAAACGCCCCCTGTGCGCCGAAGCAGGCACACAGGGGGCGTTGTGGTATGCTTAATTCTTTTCGATGTAGACGCTGGTGGAGGGGAAGGCGAAGTCCACGCCGTCTGCCTGCATCACGTCCATGATGTTCAGATTCAGGTCGTTCTGTTGCTGCAGGAAGGTGGCATAGACGTTGGTGGTCAGGTAGGCCGAGATGAGGATGTTGATGCTGGAATCGCCAAAGCTGGTCAGCCGGACGATGTTGGTCCCCTTGTTGGTGTAAGGGCTGTTGTCCAGCATGGCCTGCAGGTCAGCCATCAGCTTTTCCAGCTGGGCACGGGTGGTGCCGTAGGTGACACCCAGCGTGAACTTATAGGGCCGCATGGTGCGCAGGGCTGTGTTCTGGACGGTGGAGGCGCAGATCTGGCTGTTGGTGATAATGACCACGCTGTGATCCATGGAGCGGATGCGGGTGGAGCGGAAGTTGATATCGATGACCTCGCCCTCCACATTGCCCACGGTGATCCAATCGCCGATGGAAAAGGGTTTGTCCAGCAGGATGACGATGCCGCTGAACAGGTTGCTGGCGCTTTCCTGCGCGGCCAGCGAGATGGTCAGGCCCACAAGACCGGCACCGGCTACGATGCTGCCGATGGGGAAGCCGACGATCTGCGCGCAGGTGGCAACACCCAGAATGATGACCAGCACCTTGTAGGTGGTGTCCAGCAGGGAGCGCAGGGTCTTGTTGCTCCGGATCTCCGGGCTGAAGGAGGCCAGCAGCAGGTCGGCTACCTCAGAAGCATTGTACAGGCCCTGACAGAACAGGAGGGTCGCTGCAATCTTATAGGCCGTGAACAGAAACTTTGTCAGGCCCGGAATAGCCCACGGCAGGCTGGTCAGGGCCAGGTACAGGCCGCTGTAAAAGGCCATCCGCGCCAAAGGGCTCTGTAAGCTGCGCAGGAGGATGGGCGTGGCGGCAAAGTGCCAGCTGCGGGCCTGCAGAGCGGGAAAGATCTTCCGGCGCAGCAGCCAGCCGAGCAGAAGCCCCGCAAAAACGATGACAGCGGCGCAGACAGCCCGGGCAGCCAGCGCCCACCAGCCCTCCAGCAAAAAAGGCCCGATCTCGAACCCGAGGTCACGAACGGTAAAAATCATGGCAAAAAGCTCCTTGTATCAAAAATTGTAACATCCTGTCCCACAGTATACCATATCCGGCCCGTGCAGGGCAAATAAAAAAGGGGTTGACAAGGCGGAGCAGCCGCGTTATACTCTTGGCCAGAAAGTTCGTTTCAGGGCGGGGTGAGATTCCCCACTGGCGGTACAGCCCGCGACCACCCGCAAGGGTGCTGACCCGGTGAGACTCCGGGGCCAACGGTATAGTCCGGATGCAAGAAACGGCAG
>OOAT01000613.1_pt1 | contig 21374 bp, 17 predicted proteins | sample 1671441 | NCBI WGS metagenome assembly OOAT01 (sample SAMN06348157, study PRJEB24527) | human gut metagenome | biome: human gut; feature: ankylosing spondylitis patient; material: feces | host: Homo sapiens | place: China | collected 2015-10 | reverse complement strand
TGCCAGCCTCCCGGGGATGCCACCGGATAGATTCCAGTCTGCTCTCCGGCGATTCCCACGGAGCCGCCCTCGATCTTTACGCGCGGACTCTTCAAACGCGGAGTCGCGATACGCTTGTCCATGCCGCCGAGATACGGGAATCCCGCGATAAATCCCAGCATGTAGATCAGGTACTCTTCGGAGGAGTGGATCTTTACGACTTCCTCTTCCGTAAGTCCGTTATGCTCTGCCACATTCGCAAGATCCGGTCCCATTTCTCCGCCATAAAGCACCGGAATCTCGATCACTGTTGGCGGCGGGATCTGGATGCTGCCCATGGAGGACAGGATCTTCTCAAACTTTTCTGTCAACGCTGAGAACCGGATCACTTCCGGCTTGTATACAACGAGAAGGGAACGATAAGTCGGTACGGTCTCGACGATTCCCTCAATCTGTTCTTTCTCTAACGCGATCTTGAATGCGCGGATCTTCCGGTTGATCTCCGGACTGATCTCATTTCCAAATTCCACGGTAACTGCACAGTCACCGGAAACCAGATATCTTACATTTCCCACAGCGAGTCTCCTCTCTATACATTTGCGGCTGTTTGACATTTATGAGATGTCAAACAGCTGCACTCTTTTTCCTATAAACTTAAATTTTTAATCTCGACGCCTTCCGCGATCAGTGTCTCACGGATATTCTTTACGAACTCCAATGCCTTTGGGTTATCTCCGTGAACGCAGATAGAGTCTGCCTTGATCGCGATATCGTTTCCGTTGATGGACTCGACTTTTCCTTCTTTTACCATACGGATCACACGTTTGATCGCGAGGTCTTTGTCCTTGATCACTGCACCCGGAAGCTTTCTTGATACGAGAGTTCCGTCATCGTTGTAAGCGCGGTCAGCGAAGACCTCACTTGCAGCGCGGAGACCGACTTTTTCTGCTGCCGTGATCATCTTGGAACCTGCAAGGCCCATGAAGATGATGTCCTTATCTACCTCATAAACTGCCTCACACATCGCGATGGCTAACTTCTCGTCAACAGCTGCCATATTGTAAAGAGCGCCGTGCGGTTTTACATGCTGGATCTTTACGCCGTGGGCGGTACAGAACGCCATGAGAGCGCCCAGCTGGTAGCGGACATAAGCTTTCGCTTCATCCGGCGTCACTGCCATATTGCGGCGTCCGAATCCCACAAGGTCCGGGAATCCCGGGTGTGCGCCGACGGCTGTTCCGAACTCTTTCGCCAGAGCAACGGTCTTTTCCATCACCATCGCGTCACCTGCGTGCCAGCCACATGCCACGTTTGCGGATGAGACGTACTTTAAGATCTCCTCATCCATTCCGATCGTATAATTTCCAAAGCTTTCTCCAAGGTCACTGTTTAAATCTACACGGTACATAATATTTCCTCCTTGCTTTCCCTGCCGGTATTTTCTAAATTTCCTATCTACTATTTTAAACGACTTGCGTCACAATCTCAATATATAATTAACCGAACATCTTTAAGATTCCCGGAAGAGCTTTGATTCCGGAGAATCCTGTGAGCAGTACCACGCATACACCTAAAACGATGAGGATCGTCGGGTGCTTGTAATCATCTCCAACGATCTTCTTGTTTCTGCTTGCGAGAAGGATCGTTAAGAGGGTCAGCGGAAGGATCAGTCCATTTAAAGCGCCTGCAAGTACAAGGAGCGCTGCCGGTTTTCCGAGGATCGCCATGATCAGTGTGGAGGCTGTGATAAATCCGATCACGAACCACTTTTCGTTCTTCATGATAAACGGATGAAGAGTTTTTAAAAATGAAACCGATGTATAAGCCGCGCCGATGACGGATGTGGTAGCGGCGAAGAAAAGGACAAGACCAAAGATCTTATATCCGATCACGCCCGCTCCGAGACGGAACGCGTCTGCTGCCGGGTTTGAAGCGTCGAGTGTCACATCTGGATTTGCTGTCACGACACCGAGAACCGCAAGGAACAGCAGGATTCTCATGATTCCGGAAACGCTGACACCCATTAAAACGGACTGGCGTACATGCGGAAGATCTTTCTTTCCGGAATATCCGGCGTCAAGAAGACGGTGCGCACCGGAGAATGTGATATATCCGCCGCAGCTTCCTCCGAGAAGCGTGATGAGCGGAAGGACAAGGGCACCCACATCGCCCGGGTGGAAAATACTGCTCACAGCGTCCCCTACCGGAGGTTTGGATTTGATCGCCACATAGAGAACTACGATGATCATGATACTTCCAAGGTATTTTGTCAGCTTATCCATGCTGGTCTTCGCGTCCTTGGAGAGGAAGATCAGGATTCCGATGATTCCCGCGATAAAGGTTCCAACCGTCGTCGGAATTCCGAACAATACGTTGAGTCCCAGGGCGCCGCCTCCGACATTTCCGATGTTGAATGCCAGACCGCCAAGCGCAACCATGAATGCGATAAAATACCCGAGTCCCGGAAGGACTTTATTTGCAATATCCTGTCCGCGCATGCCGGACACACCGATCACCGACCAGATATTTAACTGTGTCGTCACATCCAGCAGGATCGTGCAGATGATCACCAGCGCGAAAACGCTTTTATACTGAGCCGTAAATGTGGAAGTCTGTGTCAAGAATCCCGGTCCGATCGCGGATGTCGCCATCAGGAACGCAGCTCCCATCAAGGTCGTCATGTTGCTGTGTTTTTTCTTTTCCCCCATAAATGAGTACCCCTTTCGTATCTTTTCTACAACTGATGCCTTGATTTTATCTGATTTTTTAGTGATATTCAACTATATTTTTCGGTTTTTGAAAATCTTTTTGAAATTTTCAAAAAAATCGTGCGAATCCGCTCAGTTTTAGCGAGCGATTTCGCACGATGTGAATTTTTGCACGTTTTCAATTGTTCAGCAGGTCTGCCACCTTGCCGTGCGGGCCGTAAGATTTCAGTCTTCCTTATCAAGTCTTCTCTTCATGGAGAATCTCGTGATTCCCAAAAGGGCCGCCGCTTTTGTCACGTTGTTTCCGCAGAGCTTCAGGGCCTGGTCCATGTAGATCTGCTCCAGCATGGAAACCTCCTGATCGAGACTGATCGGTCCTTTCCGAAGATCCTTTAGCGCAAACGGCTCTCCTGTCCGGGTATCATCTTTCCAGTCCACCCGTTTTAATTCCACATGTTTTTCAAGCACGTCCCCCTGACAGAATAAGAAGCAGCGCTCAAAAATATTTTTCAGTTCCCGAACATTCCCTTTCCAGTCATACAAAAGCAGCTCCCGCATAAAATCAGGATCCACATGGGTGATATTCTTTCCAAACATGCCGTTATAATATTTCAGGTAATAATCGCAGAGTGCCGGAATATCCTCTCTCCGCTCCCTCAACGGCGGGATCACAAGTTCCATGACATTGATCCGGTAGAAAAGGTCTTCCCGGAATTCCCCCTGCTTTACGGCATGTTCCAGATTCCGGTTTGTCGCCGCGATCACCCGGGCATCCGCTTCGATGTCCTCCAGACCACCCACACGCTTGAACTTCTTATGGTCCAGGAACGTTAGGATCTTTGTCTGCATGGACAGCGGAAGTTCCCCGATCTCATCCAAGAACACGGTTCCGCCTGCTGCCAGCTCGATCAGGCCTTTCTTCGTCTTCATCGCGCCCGCAAAGGCCCCCCGCTCATAGCCAAAGAGCTCGCTCTCCATCAGATGTTCCGGAATTGCGCCGCAGTTGATGCGGACCATCAGGTGGTCCCGCCGGTCGCTGCAGGCATGGATCAGGGACGCTGCAACCTCTTTTCCGGTTCCGGTCTCGCCCCGGATCAGAACATTCACTGAGGAATTCTTTCCGAGAAGTTCGATGTGGCGCCGGATCCGCATCGCGGCGTCGCTGACTCCGATAAATTCCTGCGTTTTTCCCTTTAGGAACTCCAGGGATTCCCGGTCCTGCATCTGGCCAATGCAGCGGCTGGCGATCCGGTCGATCTCGTCAATATCAAAGGGCTTTAAAATATAGTCGTAAGCGCCGCGCTTCGTCGCCTCCACCGCCTGGGCGACAGAGCCGTACGCCGTCATCAGGATCACCTGGACCTCCTCATCGGCGGAACGGAACGTGGAGATCTCGTCGATCCCGAGGCTGTCCTGCAGGCGGTTATCCAGGAGGATCACCTGCGGGTGGAACGTTTTCATCTTCTCGAGAGCGTCCTTCACCGTTTCCGCCGACTGGGTCTCGTATCCCCGGTCCTTCAGTCCTTCCTCCAGCGTAAACCGGATCAGAAATTCGTCATCAACGATCAGTATCTTTTTCATGTTCATCCCTGCTTTCAAAAATCAGGCGCACCGTCGTTCCGCAGCCCGGAGCGCTTTCCATTTCCATTTTGCCGTGGTTCTGCCCGATCAGCCGGTTTACGATCGCCAGACCGAGACCGACGCCGTTAATGCTCTTCGTGTAGAACGGTTCTTTTGCGCGTTTCAGTTCCTCTTCATTCATTCCTTTTCCGTTATCGGAGACGCAGAATGTAGTCATGCCTCCGTCGGAAGACACTGAGAGACGGATCTTCCCCGTGCCGTCCCGGCTGACCGCCCGCATGCTGTTCGTCAGAAGATTGTACAGCATCTGGCGCATTTCATTCTCATCGGCAAACACTTCACACGCCGCGCAGTCTGTCTTGAACGCGACATTCTGCTGTTCGCACTCCTTCGCATAGATGGATGCCACCTCCCGCAGCAGCACATCCGCCTGAAAAACATGTCTGTGGTTTTCCTTCTTCACCGACAGCGTAAACAGGTCATTGATCAGCCCGGTCACCCGGTCGATCTCATGGAGCATGCTGTCGCAGAGAAGCTTTTCATTCTCCTTCACTGCCCGCCCACCAAGGACCTGGATCCCGGACCGGATCCCTGCCAGCGGATTTTTGATCTCATGGGCCAGTGCCGATGACATCCGGCTCGTATACTCCATTTTCGTGTAGTTATCAAGGTTTTTCAGAAGATTCTCAAAGGTTCTCGCCAGCTGGCCGATCTCGTCCTTTCTCGCTGTTTCCAGGAAACGGTACTCCCGGAACCCGTCCTTGTTCTCATCGAGCCTTTTACACGCCGCGCTCATGCTGCGGATCGGTTTTGTGATACTCCAGGCGAGGAACACGCTGACCTGTACGATGATCAGGAGACTGGCCACAGCGCCCACAATGACGTAATTCTGTTCTTCCAGGATCGCGCTCTCAAATGACTTTTTATCCATCCAGTATTCCAGACGCCAACCCAGGGAATTTCCACTGTCCGCGTACAGGAGTTCCATATTTCCGTCCGGAATCTCCTCGTCCCCCGTGATGATCGTGCCGTCGGCAGCCAGGATCCGCACCGCCGGATCATGATAGAACTTATACTTCTGCCGGATCTCCTCTTCACTCAGTTTTCCATGCAGATAGTAGATATCCGCCTCCATGCTGCGGATCGCAGTCCTCGCGTACTCTTTTCTGTCCTTAAGCTTTTCTGTATATCCATTACACACCGAAATAGCGCAGAATGCACAGATGACCAGGATCCCTACCATGATGAACGGCAGCATGACCTCATGCTCGATCCTGCAGAACCATGATCGAAACAGCTGTTTTTTCTTTCCGCTCATTCTTCTGCCCCTCTTTTCTTCTCAAACATCGGGATCACAACATAGACTGCCGCCGCGCACAGTGTTGCCGGAAATGCCCAGTATATCCGGAGATCCATTTTCCAGAACAGGACAGAGCAGATAAGTCCCGTAAAGAACGCTCCCACCGCCCCGGCTTTCGTTCTCCGTTTCCAGTACAGTCCCCCGTAGATCAGAGGGGCAAGCGCCGCCGAGAATAATCCCCAGATATCCGCCCCGAAGGACAGCATGTCCTTCGGCGGATTTACGGATAAGATCAGTGCAGCCGTGCCTCCCATGAAGATACATACCCGCGCCAGGGTGAGAATCTGCTCCTCCGACATCTTCTTTTTTGTGAGCTGGGCAGCCACATCGTAGGACAGCATGCAGCCGATCAGGTGAAGCTGGGAGTTCGCCGTTGAGACACAGGCGCCGATCACGCTGATCAGGAAGAAACCGCTGAACGGTGTGTTCATGAGATTGACCACTGCATAGATAAATACGTCATCCGCAGAGCAGTAATTTTTCAGTTGCGGAAAGAGGATCCGCAGTCCGAGACCGATCTGAGTCAGTGCAAAGTATAGCACGCACAGGAATATCAGTGCATGCAGGATCATATGTTTTGCGGTTTTTTTATCCTTCGCCGCCAGGATCCTGACCATATACTGGGGATTCGACGCCAGTCCCATTCCCCAGCCGAAGAACATGGAGATATATACGAAGATTCCAATCTCCGCTGTCTGATTTTCAAAAACGCCCTTGCTCTTTATGAGTTCATGCACAGTCTGATCCGTCAAAAACCAGTGTCCCGGAACGTTTTTTACGATAACCAGATACAGAACCCCGATGCTCACAGAGAGCATAATCAGATTGAGGCAGTCCGACTTCGTGACGGAGTTAAAGCCACCGAAGCTCGAATAGAGGATAAAAAGATAGACAAGAAAGACAGCTACCTTGTAATTGATATTCAGCAGGCTGGATACCGCGATGCCAAATCCCTTGATCTGGATCATCAGATAGAAAATATAGCCGCAGATCATAAAAATGGCCGATGCTGTCTGCAGAAATTTTGAATCATGCTTTTTTCCAATCAGCTGTGGGATCGACAGGACATCATTCTCGTATAGCCGCTCCGTCATCAGATACAGGAGACCCGCGCCGATAAACCACGGGATGACTGACGACGCGATGACGGAGAGTCCGCTGTGATACACGTTTCCCGTAAATCCCAGAATCGTCGCCGCAGAGACCCAGGTTCCGACAAATGTGAAAAACAGGCGTTTTTCGTCATTCTTTCTCTCACCGACGAAAAACTTGGAGAGAGAATCACTTTCCGAAAAAGAGAGCTTTCCGATGATCAGGAACACAATGGAATAGATCACAAAATAGATCAGCTGGATCAGTACCCGGTTCATAGTGTCCTCCCCGTATACTCCGTTCCGTAGCTGCCGTCATCCAGCCTGCGGAGTCGGTAATACCCATAACTTTCCGTCTCCGATACCTCATACCCATCCGGGACCGTGACGAAAACTTCCTTCGCCCCATTCCGGTATGCCTGGTGCACCATGCGGCGGATCAGGCGGGGGAGTTCTTCCGGTTCGGAGAACCTGATCCGGACGCAGGAGATTCCGTCGGATTCCAGTTTACTCTGGTCCAGAACAGCGTCCCAATGTTCATTTCTCGAGGTGATATCCTTTGGGATCTCCCTCTCATACTCGATTCCCACAAGTGTCAGGCCCTTCGCCGGAGCAGTCTGTCCCGCCTCTTTGCGGTTTCTTGCCTCCAGTACCTCTTTCACATGTTCCGGCTCCCACTCGCCGGTTCCGACTTTTAACAGGGTTCCCGCGATGATCCGCACCATGTTGTAGAGGAATCCGCTTCCGCAAAGGCGGATCGTTACGATGTCTTCCTCATTTTTCGTCACCTGCGCCTCATAGATCGTCCGGACCGTCTCCTCCGCCTGGTGGTTTGCAGCACAGAAGCTGATGAAATCATGTTCCCCGATGAGGTATTTTGCTGCCTCATTCATCTTTTCCACGTTTAACGGGTAATAGCAGAAATGGGCGTAAAGGCGTCGCGTCGGGATCTCGATCTTACAGTTTAAGATCTGATACTCGTAGGTCTTTACGCAGTTCTGCTTTCTCGGATGCCAATCTGTTGGAACTTCCTCGGATTCCACCACACGGATATCCTCCGGGAGTCCGCGGTTTACCGCGTAACAGAATTTATCTCCCGGGATCCGGCTCTCCGTGTCAAAGACCGCCACATTACCGCGCGCATGGACACCGGAGTCCGTCCTGCTTGCCCCAATGACGCAGACAGGCTCTTTCAGAAGATCCGAAAGAGCCTTATTTAACATCTCCTCTATGGTAACGCCGTTGGGCTGGAGCTGCCAGCCCTTGTATGCGGTGCCGTCGTAGGCCACCGTCAGTTTGATTCGTCTCATAGCTTTATTGTTTTCCCTCTGCTGCCCGGGGATTCCCGGGCAAATTTACTTTTATACAAATCCAGCAGCTAATTTGCAGCCGAATCCAATTCTGCCCGGTTTTCCGGATAGAATCAGATATCAAATTACTTTTTCCCGGCTGAAATCGTTCATTTCTTGTAACTATTCAGTACCTTCATAGTTACGTGCAAAAATCCATTCCAGATCAGCTTCGCTGATGGGATTTTTGCCTTCCAGCCTATGTTTCCTTACGGTCAGCGCAGCAAGTGCGCAGACCTACTGAACAGTTACCATTTCTTTACAAAACGACCTTAAGCAAAATTGCCACCACAAAATACACCAGATACGCCCCATAAACCATGTGGTCCCTCTTCGCGTACTTAAGCGGCTTCATCTTTGTTCTGCCCTCGCCGCCGCGGTAGCATCTCGCCTCCATGGCCATCGCGAGGTCTGTGGCACGGCGGAACGCGGATACGAACAGCGGTACAAGGAGCGGTACCATGGATTTCGCCTTCTGGATCAGGTTTCCGCTCTCGAAATCAGCGCCTCTTGCCATCTGCGCTTTCATGATCTTATCTGTCTCCTCGATCAGGATCGGGATAAACCGGAGCGCAATGGACATCATCATGGACACCTCATGGACCGGAACACCGACCTTCTTTAAAAAGCCAAGGCTCTTTTCCAGACCGTCTGTCAGCTGGTTCGGTGTCGTTGTGAGCGTCAGAATCGTGGATCCCATAACGAGGTAAACAAGACGGATCGCCATAAATGCCGCAAACCGGAGACCTTCCCAGGTCATCTGCAGGAAACCGATCTTAAAGATCGGGGTACCCGGCGTCAGGAACAGGTTGAAGCTGACGCTGATGAGAAGCAGGAACACGATGGATTTTAAGCCCCGCACCATGAATTTTACCGGGACATTGGAGAGCTTGATCGCCGCGATCAGAAAGATCGTCGCCGCAAGGTATGCCCAGATATTGTCCGCAATAAATAGTGTTACAATGTATACAAGAGTTCCAAAGAGTTTTGTTCGTGGATCCAGCCTGTGAAGAAGGGAATCAACCGGGTAGTACTGTCCAAGCGTGATATCTCTTAACATGTCTTTTCCTCCCCGGCTGTCTTTTCTATGCTGTCCGCCTTCTCAGAGGCTGTTCCGGCGGCGTTCCCATGACCTGCGTTCTCGGAATCGGCTCCAGCTGCGCTTACCTGAGCTGCATTTCCGGAACTTTTTCCATTCTTTTCGCGCCAGATCTTGAGGATCGCATTCTTCGCCTCTTCCACCGTCGTGATATCCGGATCCAGCGGGATCCCCTTGTCGATCAGCTTGTGCACCACATAGGTGATCTGCGGCGCCGCAAGGCCAATGGCTTCCAGCTCTTTATAGTGGCGGAATACTTCCTTCGGGGTTCCGTCGAAGACCTTCTCGCCGTGGTTCATGACTACAAGACGTGACACATATCGCGCCACATCCTCCATGCTGTGGGAGACGAGAATGATCGTCAGCCCCTGCTCGTTATGGAGCTTTTGTACGAGTCCTAAAATGTCGTCGCGTCCTTTCGGGTCGAGACCGGCTGTCGGCTCATCTAAGATCAGGACCTCCGGTTTCATCGCCAGAACGCCTGCGATGGCCACTCGGCGTTTCTGACCTCCGGAAAGGTCGAAGGGAGACTGCTTATAAAAGCTCTCATCGAGTCCCACCATGTCCAGCGCCTCTTTCGCGCGCTTCTCGATCTCCTCCTTCGGGAGTCCCAGATTCTTCGGTCCAAAGCAGACATCTGAGAATACGTCCACCTCAAACAGCTGGTGCTCCGGATACTGGAAAACCAGCCCCACATGGCTGCGGAGCTCTTTCATGGAATATCCCTCTTTATAAATACTTTCTCCGTTATAAAGGATATCTCCGCTCGTTGCCTTTAAAAGTCCGTTTAAATGCTGGGTCAGGGTTGATTTTCCGGATCCGGTATGACCGATGAGGCCGATAAACTCGCCATCATGGATCGTAAGATTTACATCCTTTAAGGCATACTGCTCAAAGATCGTTCCCTGCCCGTATATATGATTCAAGTGTTTAATTTCGATTGCCATATTTCCACCATTTCTCCACTATTTTAAGAGCGGAACAAGTTCATCCACAAGCTCGTCGATGGAAAGAATTCCATAAGGAAGATCCATTCCGGCTTCCTTTAATTCATCTGCCAGTTCCGTTACCTGCGGCACATCGAGGCTGTATTTTTTCAGTTCCTTGACTCTGGAAAAGACCTCTTTCGGGGTTCCGTCCATCACGACATGTCCACCGTCGATAACGACCACGCGGTCTGCGTCAATGACCTCTTCCATATAGTGGGTGATCAGAACTACCGTGATCCCTTCCTGACGGTTCAGTTCATGAACCGTTTTAATGACCTCGCGGCGTCCGTTCGGGTCTAACATCGCTGTCGGCTCGTCCAGAACGATACACCGGGGCTTCATCGCCATAACGCCTGCGATGGCCACGCGCTGTTTCTGTCCGCCGGAAAGCTTATTCGGAGACTGAAGTCTGTACGCTGTCATACCCACCGCCTCAAGGCTCTTGTCGACCCGCGCCCAGATTTCCTCCGTCGGAACTCCCATGTTCTCCGGTCCGAATCCAACGTCCTCTTCCACCACGTTTCCGATGATCTGGTTATCCGGGTTCTGGAATACCATTCCCGCCGTCTTTCGTACATCCCAGAGATGCTCCTCGTCGTCCGTCCTCATTTTAGAAATATAGACTGTTCCATCCGTTGGAAGCAGGATTCCGTTCATCAGCTTCGCGAATGTGGATTTTCCGGATCCGTTGTGTCCTAAAATCGCTACGAAATCGCCTTCCTTGATGTCCAGAGAGACGCCCTTTAACGCATGGCTGACCTCATCCTTGTCTTCCTCTTCATCGTGCCTGATATAGTCAAAGATCAGGTTCACTGCTTTAATGATTCCCATAGAAATCCTTTCTCGTTTTTCATAAACTTCAAGTGACTGCGGCGCCGCATACACCTTCAGGCTGCCGCGACAAATGTTTACACGTTTCTAAATTTTAGTTGATATCTCATAGTAAGTCAAGTGTTTTCGCATGGTTCCAGGAGCTTACCTTTTCAGATACGTGAAAACGGCATGACACAGGATTTCTCCCATGACATGCCGCCCATCATTCCTTTCTAACTTACCCAGAGCCCCGATGCATCCAACGTATATCCGTCGATCACAGTGGACGCTGCCATCGCTCCGTTCGCGTTCAGGTAATACCACTGTCCCGGTGCAGTCTGACGCCAGCCTGTTGCCATCGCTCCATCGGCATCCATGTAGTACCAGACACCGCCAATCTGCTTCCAGCCACTTACCATCTTTCCGTCATTTCCAAGGTAATACCATTTATTATTTACCATTCTCCAGCCTGTCACCATATATCCGTTTTCATCGAAATAATACCAGGTTCCGAGGATCCGGTACCACTGGGAGGTCACGATCTGACCATTCTCGTCCACATATTTCTTTCCATCCGCGTAATTCTTCCAGCTGCCCTCCGTGTCACCCAGGTCATCCAGGTAGCGGTCGGAGGAGACGATATACTCGCTGCTCTTGCGGTACTTCGCATCGTTCGTTGTCTTTCCCACCGCGCGGATCTCGTAATAGTAGTTTCCCTCTCTTCCCATATACTCGGAGAGGTCCTTGCTGGTTCCCGTCGCATCGATGGTCCGGAGATAATAGTCATCCCGGTACAGGCGGATCTGATATCCCGTCGCGTAATCGACTTTCTTCCAGACCGCTTTCATATGATTCGAAGCGCTCCATCCGGCTTCATCCGGAGTTTCCAGCCAGACTACCGGGTAGTAAGTGACTGTGACCTTCAGGTCATCATCCACTTTCACTGCCTTACTCAACGTCGCACCGGAGATCTGGCAGGACTTTGAACCGTAGCTGGAGGAGAACTCTCTTCCGCTGGAGGAAAGAATCAGCGTTGCCGTCACTTTCGTTCCAGGATTCCATTTTTCTACATCCTTGCTCCACTCCACGGATGTGATCTCGATCCCGTAGCTGCCGCAGCTGATCTCCGGCTCCTCGATCACGCCGGGATCTTCATACTTGTCTTTAAAGGTGATCCTTATAGAATTCACCGTCGGCGCAGCCAGTGCAGGAAGAACCATCCATATCGTCATCGCCATCAGAATTCCTGCTGCCGCAAGCCATTTTCCAAAAGTTTTCTGTCTCATAAGGTGCTCCTTTCCTGTATTTTCAGTCTGCTGGAAAATATTCCGACGATTTTCACCGCATAACCGCATGCCCTGCAGGTTCAGATCTTTACTGCGGTTTTCTCCAGATACCGTCCTGATCTACATAGAAGGTATCGATCACTTCATTGACCGCCTTATGTCCATCCGGATACAGGTAGTAGATCTGTCCGTCGATGTTCTGCCATCCTGTGAGCATTCCGCCGTCGCCGCCGAGGTAATAAGCCTTATCACCCAGCGTGATCCAGCCGGTCACCATAGCTCCGCTCTCGGAGAGATAATACCAGGTATTGTTGTAGAGAAGCCAGCCCGTCTGCATCTTTCCGTCACCGTTCATGTAGTAATAAACGCCGTTCTTCATCTGCCAGCCGGTGAGCATCATTCCGTTTGCGTCAAATAAGTACCAGATATTTCCGATAAATCCCCAGCCGTTCTTTAAATAAGTTCCGTCCGGGTAACGATAATACCAGCGGTTTCCGTCGAGGATCCAGCCGACCACATTCACATTTGACGGGGCCTGCTGGGAATTTCCGGAATTATTTGTGCTGCTGTTGTTGCCGCTTGACGGCTTTTTCTTTGCCGCTCTCGCCGCGTCATTCTCATCGATATAGACCTCATCGGATATGGTCCAGTCGCTCTTTGACGCGTACTTGGATACCTCATCGTTTGACGGGAGCGCGCGCACCTTAAAGGTGTAGGTTCCCTTGGAGCTCATATACGGAAAGAGATCACAGCTGCTGGTGTGGATCTCGCCGCTCTTGTAGACGTTCTTGCTGCCGCGGTAGAGGTACACCTCGTAGGACGCGTCCTCAACGGCCTCCCACTTCGCGAGTCCGAGATCGGAGCTTCCGGACTTTGTGGTCTGCCAGTATGCCTCGCCCGGCGCGTCAAGATCGCCCTTTGCCGGTTTTGTCTTTACGGTAACCACCAGACGGTCGGAAGATGTTCTCGAAGCGCTGACAAAAGTTCCGTTCTTTACCTTTACCTTTGAGGAAGTGTAGGAGCTGCTGCTGAACCTATAGTCATTTAAAGTCTTTAAAGTAACTTTCATGGTGTAGGTTCCGCCGATCTTCACGTCGTTCTTTGTGGAAGACCACTTTGCGGATACGATATCATATTTATCGTTGTTCGGGATCGATACCTCGCAGTTATCAGAATTGTATCCCACATCAAGATCCGGCAGGGATTCCCCCACCGTCGGTGTCACATCCAGCGTGATGCTGACACTGTTCACATAACTGGTCGCCGCAAACGCTGTCTGCGCCCCGGATACCGCAAACACGACCGCCATGACCCATGCGGCCATCCATGTACTTATTTTTTTCCATTTTCTTTCTGCCATAGGATTGCCTCCCCTCAAGTATCTTTCTTTAACTATATTATAAGGTTGGACAATATCTCCCGTCAACTTACGATATTCTGTCTTTTAGCGGCAAATCCGTGGCAGTTTGAGGCTTAGAATCTGCATTTTCCTATTATTCTTCCATTTTCCATATTTACCGTTGATCCTGTCATTTTCTGTGTAGTTTTAGTCTGTCCTCAGTGCGTCGATCGGATTCAGCTTCGCCGCCCGGCTCGCCGGCATGTAACCAAAGATCAGTCCGATGGCAACAGAAACGCTAAACGAGATCACAACTGCTGTCATGGTTGGCGGCGCGTCGATTCCCATGATGGCACCGATTCCCGTACTTGCTAAGGCTCCGATCATGATTCCGATGATTCCGCCGATGGAGCTTGTGACCAGCGCCTCGATGACGAACTGCAACATGATCACGCTCTTCTTTGCGCCGAGGGCCTTCCTGATGCCGATCTCCCTGGTTCTCTCTGTCACGGACACCAGCATGATGTTCATGACACCGACGCCTGCAACTAACAAGGAGATACCCGCGATACCGCCCAGCATCATGCTCATCATGGCAATCTGCTCATTTAAGGAATCGAGAAGGGAGCTCATTGCTGTCACCGTGTAGAGGTTTTCGCTCTTCATCTTTTCATAGAGAAAATTTTTAAGTTCTGTCGTACATGTTTCCGTGTCGTTGATGTCCCGCGATGTGAAGATATAGTTGTTGATCACAGCATTTCTCGCCATCTTCACAGCTCTGGAATACGGGATCCACACAAAGTCATCCATACATCCGTCATCGAACTCAGAGCTGCTCTCCGTCTGCCGTTCCACAACGCCTACAATGGTGTAGCTGTCACCGTTTAACTTGACCATCTCGCCCACGGCGTTCTGGGAGCCGCCGTAGAGCTCCTCCGCCACGTAGGCGCCGATGACCGCGACTTTTCTCCTTGCCTCCATGTCAGAGTACTGGAGATTTCTGCCATACTCGATCTCGTAGTCCTTGATTGCGAGATAATCCTCACTGTAGCCGCCGACACTGGTGGAATCCATGGTGTCAGAGTCATGTTTTACCGTGACGCTGACGGAAACGTTCGGGGACATGTTCTCGTAGAGGTCTGAATGTTCCTCGTAGAACTCATAAAATTCGTCCACATCGATGCTTCTTGAGGCCACCGCCTTGTACTGGACCGTGATCTGATTGACGCCCATGGAAGAAAAGCTCTCCACCATGTAGGACATGTAGCCGTTGACGATGCTGACCAGGATGATCACCGACGCGACTCCAATGATGATGCCGAGCATCGTCAGAAAGGACCTCAATTTATTGCCCCAGATACTTTTTAACGCCATTTTAAATGATTGCAGCATACTTTTTCACATCCCCGTCGAAATTGATCTTTCCGTCATGGATCCGCACCACCCGCTTCGCCTCCAGGGCGATGGAGCTGTCGTGGGTGATCATGACGATCGTGTTTCCTTCTTCATTGAGTTTCTTTAAAAAATCAAGCACCTCCCGGCCTGTCCTGGAGTCCAGGGCACCCGTGGGCTCATCCGCCAGGATTAAGGACGGATCTCCTGCGAGAGCCCGCGCGATGGAGACTCGCTGCTGCTGGCCGCCGGAGAGCTGGTTCGGAAGATTCTTCCATTTTTCGTCGAGACCGACCTTTTTTAAGGAATTCATGGCCCGCTCTTTCTTGTCGTAACCGGCGTAAAGGAGCGGGAGTTCCACGTTCTCTAAGAGATTTAACTTTGGAAGCAGGTTATACTGCTGGAAGATAAAGCCGATCATGCGGTTTCTGATCTCCGCCAGCTCGTTGTCGGACATATCCGCCACGTCCTCGCCGCCGAGGAAATATTCGCCCTCCGTCGGGACATCCAGGGCTCCGATGATGTTCATCAGGGTTGATTTTCCGCTTCCGGATTTGCCGACGATGGCGACGAACTCGCCTTTGTTGATGGAAAGGCTGATGCCGTCGTTGGCGTGGACTTCCTCGTCGCCCATGTAGTAGATCTTGTAGATATTGCGCAGCTCTATCAGAGGTTCCTGCTTTTCCAACTTCTCATGAACTTTTGAAACTGCCTCTTCCTGTTTCATCGGCTCTTCTGCGGTATCTATTTGTATTGAGAATTCAGTCTTTTCCATACAATTTATCTCCTATACACTACTGGGATCTTCGTCCGCTGCCACCGTTGCTGCCGCCAGGACCTCCGTTTCCGTCAGGACCGCCCGGTGCGCCTCCGCCCATATCACCGCCAGGACCGCCCATGCCGCCCATCTGCATCTGATCGGTCTGCGTCGAGCTACCGGAATCGGAGGAAATGTAGACCTCGTCCCCCTCAGAGAGGCCGGAAAGGATCTCCACATAATCGTCGTTGATGATTCCAGTTGTCACCTGGACCGCCTCGAAGCCGTCCGGGACGTTGCTGCTGCCGGATTTTCCGGAGCCGGAACTCTTCTTCACATACACTCTGTTTCCACGCATCAGCGCGCTGGCCGGGATCACCAGAGCATTCTCAGAGCTGTCGAGAATGATCTTCGCATCCACGTTCATGCCCGGAAGAAGACTTCCCGTATCATCCAGAGTCACTGTCACCGGATAGTTTGTGACACCGTTGGAGTAGCTGCTCTGCAGACTCACATTTGTGACGGTTCCTGTGAATGTCTCGCCTTCCACCGCATCCGCCGTGATCTCCACAGACTGGCCGACCTTGATGCTTGAGACATCGAGTTCATCCACGGACATCTCCAGTGTCATGGTGGACAAGTCATAGATCACCGCCATGGTGGTCGTTCCGCTGGAGCTCTTGGAGATCTTATCCCCAACCTTCGCGTTTTTCGTGATCACTGTCCCCGAGATCGGCGCTGTGATCGTGTAGTCATCCACGCTGTCCTGGGTATTGCTCAGTTTGTTCTCCGCGTTTTCCAGGTTGTCATCTGCGCTCTCCACTGCATCCTTGAATTCCTTTAAATACTCTTCCGCCGTCTTTGTGGTCACCTGGAACAGCTCGGAGTTTTTCTCCACATAAGAACCTTCATGAATCAGAAGGTTCTCGATCTCAAGGCTCTTGTTTCCGGAGATTTCCACGCTCAGGGTCGTCTCCGTCTTCGCGGCGAATGTTCCCTCGGCGCTGCAGACAAATCCGTCAACGGTCACGGATGCCGCGGTGTCTGTCGTGAGTCCGCCTGGGTTTGATACCTCGACCGTCACGTTCTTCACGAGACGTCCTCCGGAGAGTGTCTCCTCCATGCTGCTGACAACCGTGACGGTTCCGGAGATCTGCTCGCCGGTGTCCTCCAAAGTCACTGCCGCCTCGTCACCTACGTTGATCTCCGCCGCCTCGCCTGAGAGGAACGGGACTGTGATCTTCATAACAGAGTCATCATAGAGATCCGCGATCTTCGTTCCATTATTTACCTTATCGCCCTCTTTGATATAGAGAGTCTTGATATATCCGGACGCTGTGGAGCGGTATGTATTTCCGGCGATCCGCGCTATCTCCTCGGCGTAATCGGACTGTGCCGTCTGGGCACTCTCCTTCGCGCGCTGGAGACTTGTCTCTGCGGAGCTCAGGTCAGAGTCCATGGAAGACGCGTCGATCCGGTAGAGGATCTGGCCTTTTTCCACCACGTCGCCCTCCTCAAAGTTCGCCTCGATGACCTCGCCTTCCACCAGGGATGTCACCTCGTAGGTGTCCTTCGGTGACAGGGAGCTGGACGCCGTGAGCTCTGAACTGATGTCCGTCCGCTTCACTGTCGCCGTTGACACGGACTGGTCACCCTGACTTTTCTGGCTCGAGGTCTTTTTCTTATAGAGGAAAAATCCGCCAAGCAGCGCTGCCAGAACCACTATAAGCACGATCACGATCCTTCCGCTTTTTCCTTTCCGTTTTTTCCGTTTCTTCTCTGCGGCCACCTTTTCGTTCTCCATACTCGTTCCTTTCCTGTCTATTGAAATCTTCCGCTTCTCTTAACTATGTTCCAGATCTGAATTTCCTTGCCTTAATTTTCTCTACCCGCATTCCTTCTGCGGTATTTCTATTTCATGTATTATATGTATATTCGTAACTAATCAATAATCTCCGACAACATCTACAACCGTATAAGTCGCATTCTCGTCGCTTCCACTCTTCTCCCACACGATTGCGATCTTGTCACCCACCTCAAACTCTCCGTAGACGGAGAACAGATACTGGAGCTCCGACCCGCTGATCTGGAACTCATCGCCCTCACCGCCGTTGTCCTGGTAATCGGTGTTTAAGACCACCTTCACCGGTGTGAACGGGTCACTGGAATCGTAGTAGATCGCCTTGATCCGGCCCTCCGTGGCGCCTTTGTTCTCGCCGCCGTTGGAATAGGCGAAGATCATCTTTGTCTCCTCGTGGTAATAGATCACGGTGGCGTAATCGTTGATCTCGCTCTCATCGGACATCTCGCCGTTTAAAAACATGGTAGCGTCTTTCAGGGAAAACGGAACAAGACTCTTTAAGTTCCGGCTGTCATTGTCTAAGATCTTCGGTCCCTTTAAACTGTTATCCAGGATCGAGGATGTGTTGATCTCGCCGTCGGAATTGTAGGTCAGGTCAAATACCTTGCTGCCATACTGGTTTCCTTCTTTTGTCTTCGCCTTCATCAGGTTATAGAACAGGTTGATGCAGTCTTCCCTCGTGAGGACCTCGTCAAGATCACGATAGATCCCAGAATCCAGGGACAGGGACTTGAACTTCGCAAGGCGGCTCTCCTGAAGACTTCCGGAGAAATCCTCGTTTGTGTATCCTAAGACTCCCAGGACTGCCTTGATGGCATCCCGCATCGTAACTCCCTCGTCCGGCTTAAAGTTTCCGCCGAGATAACCGGACATCCAGGAGTTCGTCGCCGCCGTGCGGATCGCCGCAGAATACTGGGATTTTGAGGAGACATCCGCGAATACAGATACGGTTCCCGCCGCGTTTGCCGCCTCCTTGTAGTCCGATGCCTTTACGAGGAGTTCCGCAAATTCACCTCTCGTCACATTCGCCTGGTAATTACTCGTCGTTATAATTCCAAGCAGGCTCACCGCTTTCTTCCTCATTTCAAATGTGGTGCTGGCCGCGTAAGCGTTCACCGTCATTCCGGCCCCCACCGCACAGACCGTCAGACTGACCGCTATTATCTTTCCTCTTCTCATTTCCGTTCTCCTTTCATCCGCCTTGACCGCCAGATCATCAGCCCCCTGCAGGTCATCTCTTTCCAGATCCATTGCCTGATTTCCATTGACTGCTGCGTACACTCGTCATCACGGGATCTTTGTACTTTTAAAGTACATATACTCCTGGTTCCTTGCATTTTTCTTACTGTTTATTACGTTTCTGCAATAAACTCTATCAGAAACTTGTGATTCCTCTGTGTTCGACCTGTGTTCAAACTGTGAAGGATGTCACACAAAACAGGGCATATCTGCGGCAAAATTGTGGCATGAAACAAAAAAGACCCAGAACAGATACCACTTTCGGTACCCGCTCCAGGTCTTCTCCCTATTCTCACACCCCCGGCAGCCGCCCGATCACATCGATCCCGGCGAACACCAGAAGTCCGTTTTTTATGATAAAATTTAAGATCACGACCCCCGCCGCTGCGTAAGCGATCCGGTCATCCAACTCCGGTCGGAATCTCCTGTTTCCCGTGGCAAAATACAGGATCCAGGAAGCCGCAGCCCACACAGCTACCGATGCCATATACGGCACCACCGGATGGTACAGAAAGCTTAGTACCGGATGCCCTGAAAGGAGTGCCCGGACGGCTCTCGTTCCCCCGCATCCCGGACAGTAAAGCCCGGTCATCATCTGAAACAGGCATGGCATCCGGAACCATGTCGGGATCATAATCTGGCTGCGATCTTCTGGCGCAGTCCACCGACCTTTGCTGCTGCCGAGTCGAACTCTCCCCCTGTCATCTCACCGGTCAGAACCGCGAACTCATCTGTTCCTTCCAGTGTCACAAATTTCACGTCACCGAAAGCTGCCGCAACGGCCTCTTTCTTTGCTCTCTCAGAACCCTCAAACCGTGCAAAGTACTTTCTGGAAAGCTCAGCCGCCGGATGTACCTCAAGCTTCTCGCTGCTCCAGCCGATCTTCTCCGGCTCATCGCCGAAACGGACTGCGGAGATCATATCCCCGACAACGGCGCTGGCTGTCGGCAGTTTCCCTGCTCCGCTTCCATAGAACATGGACGCGCCCAGCATATTTCCCACAACGAGGATTCCGTTGAACACATCTGTCACCGCATACAGCGGGTCCTTCGCGTCCACGAGGACCGGCACGACCTCCAGATAGATCTTTCCATCTTTATTCACGCTGGTTCCGAAGAGCTTGATCGCCGCACCCATATGTGCCGCGTAGCTGGAATCCATGGAAGTGATTTTTGTGATTCCCTGGGTCGGGATCTCCTCGTAGTTTACTTCTTTTCCTGTTGCGACCGCAGTCAGGATCGCGATCTTTCTGCAGGTGTCATATCCTTCAATATCTGCCTCCGGGTTGCGCTCCGCGTAGCCCAATTCCTGGGCGCGCTTTAACGCCTCCTCGAAGCTCCATCCCTCCTCATTCATCTTTGTGAGGATGTAGTTTGTCGTTCCGTTTAAGATACCGGAGATTTCTAAAATCTCCTCGCCGCCGAGGCTCTCCACAAGCGGGCGGATGATCGGAATACCGCCGCCGACACTCGCCTCAAACAAGAAGCTGATGTTCTTTTCCGCGGCGATCCGGATCAGTTCTGTCCCATTGGCCGCAACCAGTGCCTTATTGGAAGTCACCACATGCTTTCCCGCGAGCAGGCAGCGCTTTACAAACTCATAGGCCGGTTTTGTCCCGCCCATGGTCTCCACAACGATCCCGATCTCCGGGTCATTTATGATCTGTTCCACATCGTGGATCACAAGCTTCTCCACCGGGCTTCCCGGAAACTCCCTGAGATCCAGGATATATTTTACTTCGATCGGCTCTCCAGCTTTTTTTTCTACGCTTTTGCAGTTCTTATCAAGAACCTCATACACGCCGGAACCGATGGTTCCGTATCCCATAATTGCCGCTTTCATCCGTCTATTTCTCCACTCCTAAAATTTTCACATTCTGTACGCCTTTTAAGTGCTCGATCTCCTCAACCATACCGGCAACATTTCCCGTGTCGGAGAGGACTTCCACACTGAGCGTTACCGTCGCGGATCCGTTTACCGGGATCGTCTGGTGGATCGTAAGGATGTTCGCGCGGTAATCCGCAACGATGTGGAGCAGGTCAGACAGAAGCCCCGGCTCGTCCATCATCTGGGTCACAAGTGTCACTGTCTTTCCTCTCGTGTTGTCGGAAAACGGAAGAATATCATCCTTATATTTATAGAAGGAACTGCGGCTTAAACCGACCTGTTCCGCCGCCTCCTGCACCGTCATGTTTTTGTCCGTCTCGAGGAGACGTTTCACCTCAACGACTTTCTGAAGGACTTCCGGCAGCGCTTTGTCACGAACCACATAATACTTGTTTTTTTTCTCCATATATCAGACCTCACAAGCTAAAAATTTCTTTTTTATTACCGAAATCATACGTTTCATCGATTGCTCTGGCACGTTACCATATGTGCGTCCCAGAAAAACATGTGTACGCAAGAATCTTAGCATATTTTGGATACTTATGCAAGCAGATGTTCGCTGTCTGACAAAATCCACAGTTATTGCGTTACTGTACACGTATGCGTGTACAGTAACGTGATTTTGCCGATGCTTCGCATTCCAA
>OOAT01000542.1_pt1 | contig 24870 bp, 21 predicted proteins | sample 1671441 | NCBI WGS metagenome assembly OOAT01 (sample SAMN06348157, study PRJEB24527) | human gut metagenome | biome: human gut; feature: ankylosing spondylitis patient; material: feces | host: Homo sapiens | place: China | collected 2015-10 | reverse complement strand
TTGTAATTGATGGTGAAGGTTCAAAGGTTATTTGCAAAGACTAATTTGAAAATTCGCGTTTGCGAAGCAATGAAAGCCCCAGTGGGGCTTTTAAGCGGCAGCGCGGTCTGCGACAGCAGATGGAGGGGCGTTGCCCCGACAAGCACGCCCAACAAGAGCACTTCGGAAACTCGCAGGAGCTTGAGAAGCGAAGTCCCGGATGGCCCCTGCTCCACCCGAGGACAAGAACCATCGACTTCGGTCGGTGGTTCTTTTTGTTTTGCTGGCGCTTTGCGGGATGGTGTGGTATACTCGGCTCAGTTCAACAACTCGGAATTTATGGAGGAAAACATGCAAGGTGAAAGAAAAACGTTGACACAACTATCTGTGCCAATATGTCTGGAAACTTTATTTTATATGCTTTCAGGTATGGTTGATACACTGATGTTATCATCAGTAAGCGACCAGGCTGTTGGGGCTGTCGGAACAGCAAATACATATATAGGTGTTTTTATCATTATGTTCGGGGTAATATCATCTGGTATGGTAGCGGTGATGTCACAGAATATCGGGGCTGGAAGACCTGGAATTGCATATCAGGCGAGACAGCTTGGACTTGTATTTAATGCACTGACAGGTATCTTGATATCTGTTGTTCTTGCTGTCTTTTCAGGAGGGATACTGAGGGCAGTGAGTATTGCTCCTGCTTTGCTTGAATCAGCTGAAACATATCTTAAAATTGTTGGAGGCGCAAGCTTTTTAAATGCGCTTATTCCTATTTTTTCCAGCTATTTAAGAGTATTTGGATATACAAAACATTCCTTGATAGGGACAGTTGTCGGTAATGTAATTAATATTATACTGAATTCAGTATTCCTGTTTGTGTTTCACTGGGGAGTCATGGGAGTTGCTACTGCAACAGTTATTTCAAAAGCTGTGAATCTTATTATTGTAGCGGCAATGGGGGCTGTACTTATAAAAGCAAAGCAGAGTCCTGAACGTGAACAACCACGAAGGATACTTGCACAGATTGTTAAGATTGGGTTTCCTTCTGCATTTGAGACAGCACTTTATAATGTAGCAATGACATTTATAGTGCGTTTTATGAACCAGATGGATACGGATGGAATGAATGTTACAGCTCGTTCGTATGCTATGCAGATAGCCAATTTCTCATATTGTGTGGGGGCAGCACTTGCACAGGCAAATGCTATTATGACTGGCTGGAGAATCGGGGCAAAGAAGTATGAGGAATGCGACAGGGGTACACGGAAAGCTGTGATATATGGTCTTGTAACAGCAACGTGCTTTTCTGTGACATTTGCAATGACCGGACGTTTTATCGTTCATATATTTACGGATGATACACAGATGATTGAGCTTGTAGTAAAATTGTTGATAGTAGATATATTCCTTGAATTTGGAAGAGTGACAAATCTTGTATATGGACAGGCATTAAAAACAAGTGGAGATGCTATTTTTCCAGTTATAATTGGTGCAATATTTATGTATCTGTTTGCAGTTGGTGGAACATATTTTCTTGGAATACACATGGGACTTCTGGCGGTAGGAGCATATATTGCCATGGCGGGTGATGAGTGCGCTAGAGCAATTGGAATGGTGCTTAGATGGAAGAGTGGAAAATGGAAAAGTAAGAGCCTGATAGAATTGTAGATTTGATGTTAAATTCAAGAATACATGATATGGCAAAAGAACTTGGGAAAACATGTATTTACAACTTCCAGTTTGCCATACACGTTCCCGGCAGGGTTTGGGATGGGACCGCGTTTGCGAAGCGCAGCGAAGCAATGAAAGCCCCAGTGGGGCTTTTAAGCGGCAGTGCGGTCTGCGACAGCAGATGGAGGGGCGTTGCCCCGACAGGCACGCCCCAACAAGAGCACTTCGGAAACTCGCAGGAGCTTGAGAAGCGAAGTCCCGGATGGCCCCTGCTCCACCCGAGGACAAGAACCATCGACTTCGGTCGGTGGTTCTTTTTGTTTTGCTGGCGCTTTGCGGGATGGTGTGGTATACTCAGCTCAACAAATCAAACTTTGGAGAATGACTATGCAAAAGATCCGTACTGCCACCTTTGAAGATCTGGATGCCATTGCCGCCGTGGAGGCGGCCTGCTTCCCGGCTGCGGAGGCGGCCACAAAAGAAGAATTTGCCGGGCGGCTGACCCATTACGCCGACCACTTCTGGCTGCTGTTTGAGGACGAGAAGCTCGTCTCCTTTGTGGACGGCTTTGTGACCGATACCCCCGACCTGACAGACGAGATGTACGCCGACGCTTCCCTGCACGATGCGCATGGAGCATGGCAGATGATCTTTGGGGTGAACACCCTGCCCGAATACCGGAAGCAGGGCCTGGCCGGGCAGCTGCTCCGCCGGGCCATCGCCGATGCAAAGGCTCAGGGCCGCAGGGGGCTGGTGCTCACCTGCAAGGACAGGCTCGTGCACTATTACGCCGGCTTCGGCTTTGTCAGCGAAGGCGTTTCCGGCTCCACCCACGGCGGCGTGGTGTGGTACCAGATGCGGCTGACCTTCTGAACTTCCTACAAAAAGCAGCGCCCCCGCCTGCCGGAAACACCGGTGAGCGGGGGCGCTTTGCATTTGCTGGGAGGATATGGTCTACCTGCACCACTGGGCAAACTCTGCGTCTGTGCACTTGACGTAGTGGCTGCCCGCAACATGGTGGCTGGTACCCAGGCTGTAATCGATGCCGGAGGCGGCGTAATCGTAGGTCTCGGCCACGCGGCGCTTTTCCACAACAGGGTTGGGCAGCGGGATGGCCGACAGCAGGCTCCGGGTGTAGGGGTGGATGGGATGCTCAAAGATCTCCTCGGTGGTGCCGGTCTCCAGCAGGTGGCCCAGATGGAGCACCCCGATGCGGTCAGAGATATACTTGACCATGGAAAGGTCATGGGCAATAAAGAGGTAGGCCGTGCCGGTCTCCTGCTGGATATCCTTCATCAGGTTGACCACCTGCGCCTGAATGGACACATCCAGTGCCGAGATGCACTCATCGGCAATGATGAGCTTGGGGTTCATGATCAGGGCGCGGGCGATGCCCACGCGCTGGCGCTGGCCGCCCGAGAACTGATGGGGGTAGCGCTCGGCGTGTTCCGGGGCAAGGCCCACCTTGGCAAGAATTTTCTCCACCTTCTCCCGGCGCTCCGCCGGGGTCTTGTACATGTGGTGGATGTCCAATCCCTCGCCGATGATGTCCTCCACCTTTTTGCGGGGGTTCAGGCTGGCCATGGGATCCTGGAAGATCATCTGCATCTGGGTGCGCAGGGTGTTGTTCTGTGCGTGGCTCAGGTGCCCGCTGATGTCCTGCCCGTCAAAGGTGATCTTGCCTGCGGTTGGGTCGTACAGCCGGATGATGCTCCGGCCGATGGTGGACTTGCCGGAGCCGGATTCGCCCACCAGACCATAGGTCTCGCCGGGGTAGATCTCAAAGCTCACGTCGTCCACAGCCTTAACGGTGAAGTTCTTGTTCACCTTGAAATACTGTTTCAGGCCCTCTACTTTCAGAAGCGGGGTCGCGCTCTGTGCAGCCATTTATTCCGCCTCCTTGATCTTTTCTGCATCCGCTTTCATGCGGCTGATTCGCTGGGCCAGCTCCGGCGGCATTTCCACCTTGGGGGCCCGGGGGTCCAGCAGCCAGGTGGCCGCATAGTGGGTCTCGCTGATCTTGAACATGGGAGGATCGACTTCATCATCGATGTGCAGGGCAAAGCGGTTGCGGGGTGCAAAGGCATCGCCCGGCTTCTCATGCAGCAGGTTCGGCGGAGAGCCCGGGATGGTGTACAGACGGTCATCGGCGGTGTCCAGATCAGGCATGGCCGACAGCAGGCCCCAGGTGTAGGGATGCTTGGGGTCGTAGAAGATCTCATCAATGGTGCCGGTCTCCACGATCTTGCCCGCGTACATGACATCCACATAGTCGGCCACCTTTGCCACAACGCCCAGGTCGTGGGTGATGTAGATGACCGAGATGCCGCGCTCCTTCTGGATGCTGCGGATCAGCTCCAGGATCTTGGCCTGGATCGTCACGTCCAGTGCCGTGGTGGGCTCATCGCAGATGAGCAGGTCGGGGTCGCAGGACAGGGCAATGGCAATGACCACGCGCTGGCGCATACCGCCGGACAGCTGGTGGGGGTAATTCTTCATCCGCTTTTCCGCATCGGTGATGCCCACCTCCTCCAGCAGCTCCAGTGCCTTTTTGTAGGCCTCGGCCTTGGGCATCTTGAAGTGCCAGAGCATTCCCTCCATGATCTGCTTGCCGATGGTCATGGTGGGGTCAAGGCTGGTCATGGGGTCCTGGAACACCATGGCGATGCGCTTTCCATTGATGTGGCGGCGGATCCACTTTTTGTCCTTCTGCAGCAGGTCCACCGTCTCGGGAGAGCCGTCTGCATGGTGGTAGCTGAACTGGATGGAGCCGCTGTTCACGGTGGCGTTCTTGGCCAGAATGCCCATGGCGGCCTTCATGGTCACGGACTTGCCGGAGCCGGACTCGCCCACCAGCGCAACGGTCTCACCCTTGTACAGGTCGATGTTCACGCCCCGGATGGCGTGCACCGGGCCTGCGGTGGTCTTAAAGGTGATATCAAGGTCTCGCACCGACAAGACCTGTTCTTTTTTGTTCTCAGGCATGGGGTGTTCCTCCTTACATACTCTTCATCTTGGGGTCCAGGGCCTCGCGCAGACCATCGGCCACCAGATTGAAGCTGAGCATCAGCAGGCTCATCACCACAATGGGCGGAATGATCTGATAGGGGTGGGTGGTGAAGCTGTTGTACAGCTCACTGATCAAAGAACCCAGCGAGCACTGGGGCACCGGGATGCCCAGACCCACAAAGGACAGGAATGCTTCGGTAAAGATGGCGGTGGGGATGCTGAACATGACCTGCGTGATGATGGGTCCGATGATGTTGGGCAGCACTTCCTTGAAGATGATGAAGAAGCTACCTGCGCCCAGCGTGCGGGAGGCCAGCACGAATTCCTGATCCTTCAGCTTGAGCATCTCGGCGCGGGCGATGCGGCTCATGCCCACCCACTCGGTCAGCATCAGGGCAAAGATGATGGTGACCATGCCGGGCTGCAGCACCAGCAGCAGCAGCGTAACGATGACCAGGCGGGGGATGCCGTTGGCTACCTCGAGGAAGCGCTGCATCACCATATCCACCCTGCCGCCAAAGTAGCCGGAGATCAGACCATAGCTCATGCCGATGACCATATCGATGACAGCGGCGGCCACCGCGATGATCAGGGAGACACGGGCACCCTCCCAGGTGCGGGTCCAGATATCGCGGCCGTACAGGTCACTGCCGAACCAGTAGTAGACATCGTCCTTGCCCTTTTCCACATAGGCGTTGACACTCTTGCTGCCGGTGGTGGTACTCATCTTCTCGCTGCCGTCCAGGATGCCGAGGCGCTCGATGCCCGGCACACGGGGAGCAAAGTTCTTCTGGCTCAGATCCTGGCCGGAGTAGGTATAGCTGTTCATGCCCGGGCCAAAAACGGCCAGCAGCACGATGACGACGATCAGGATCAGGCCCAGCACGGCGCTCCTCTTGCCGAAGAAGCGGAGGATGGCATCCTTCCAGAAGCTCTGGGCCGCAAAGTTGGTATCCACGGCGATCTCATCGTCGTTGTGCTTGAGGGCAAACTCCTTGTCCTCAAAGGTGTGCTCGGGATACAGGGAATCCACCGCGCTGACAATGGCATCCGCTGTGGATTCGCCGCCCAGGCGGATCGCTTTTTCTGCCATATCAGTCATCCCCCTTTGCCAGACGAATGCGCGGATCGATGATGCCGTAGAGCAGATCAACGACCAGCATGATGCCAATGTACATGGCGCTGTAAATAAAGCTCAGGCCAATGACCACGTTGTAATCGTTGGACTGGATGGCCGTGACCAGCAGGCTGCCCACGCCGGGAATGGCGAAGATCTTTTCCACCACCAGCGAGCCGGTCATCAGATCCACGACCAGGGGTGCCAGCACCGTGATGATGGGGATGAGGGCATTGCGCAGGGCATGGCGGAAGATCAGCGCCGGGCCGGAGATGCCCTTGCTCTCGGCCAGCAGCATGTAATCGGAATCAAGGACTTCGATCATCTCACTGCGGGTAAAGCGGGCAATGGAGGCCATGGTGAACATGGAAAGCGAGATGCTGGGCAGGACGCTGGAGCCAAAGACATCCTTGGCGGAGAACAGCATCGGGAACCAGCGGAGCTTGAAGCCAAAGGCATAGCTCAGGGCCAGTGCGAACACATAGGAAGGCACCGACACGCCGATGACCGAGATGATGGTGGCGATGGTATCAAAAATGGTATCCCGCTTGAGTGCGGCAATGATGCCCAGCACCAGGCCCACAGCGGCACCTAGCGTCACGGCCATGCCGCCCACCTGAATGGAGATGGGCAGGCGGCTCTGGATGAGCTGGGAGATGGGTGTATTCTTGGAGATGTTATAGCTCACGCCAAGATCTCCGCGGAGCATATTGCCCACATAGCGGAAGAACTGGATGTAGATGGGCTGATCCAGGCCGTACTTTGCGTACAGGGCAGCCCGCATATCGGGCGTCAGCTTTTCATCATTGAAGGGCGAACCGGGCATCAGCTGCATCAGGATAAACAGCACCAGCAAAATTGCCAGCAGTGTGAACAGCGAGGTCAGGATTCGCTTGAGCGTATATTTTTTCACGTCGGGTGGACCCCCTTTTCCTTCCGGGATCTCGCGGTCAGTCGTTCGTCTGCCGCGGACAGGCACAATGCCAAAAAGGCGCACAGTGGCTCTTTGCGGGCCACTGTGCGGCCTTATTCAGCGATTCAGTTGTTTACTCGCTCTTGGTGGTGTTCTTGTACACACGGTTCAGAGCGCAGGGGTGATGCTCGACACCCTTGACGGCAGAGGAGATCATCTCGGCGTTGCACTGGCCGTACAGGGGGAAGATGACCGCCTGCTCCAGAACGATCTGCTCTGCCTCATACAGGGCAGCCCAGCGGCCCTCGGGGTCGGTGCACAAATCACCGGTGGTGCACTCGTCAATGATGGCATCGTAGTCGGCATCGCTCCACAGACCGTAGTTGTTGGAGTTGCCGGTCACCCACATGCCCAGATAGGTCATGGGGTCAGCGTAGTCGGGGCCCCAGCGGGTCAGGCCCAGCTCGAAGGTGCCGTCCTGCATATCCTGCACGCGCTGCTTCTTGGGCTCCACGGTCAGGTTGATGGTCAGGCCCTCCAGCGTGGTCTCCAGCTGCTCCTTGACGACCTGACCCACCTTCTGGGGTGCATCGTCGGCATCCACCACCATATCAAAGGTGAAGGTATCCTTACCCAGCTCAGCCTTGGCGGTCTCAAAGAACTCCTTGGCCTTCTCGGGGTCATAAGCGCAGTCATCTGCAAACTTGGTCTGGTCGGCGCTGAAATCGCTGCCGTCGGGGCCGGTTGCAAACTGTGCGGGAACAGCGGTGTATGCGGGGGTGGAGCCATCCTTCAGCACATCGCCGGTAATGGCATCACGATCCAGTGCAAAGGTCATGGCCTTGCGCAGGTTCAGGTTTGCCAAATCAGGCACAGCGTCGATGTTGGGGCTGATGTACCACAGGTAACCGGCACCCACGCTGGTAAACTCGGGATCATCCTTGACCTGATCGACCTGCTCACCGTTCAGCAGGGTGATATCCAGCGTGCCGGTCTGATAGCTCATCAAAGCCTGCTGGCTGTCCTTGATGACCTGATAGGCCAGACCGTCCAGAGCGATCTTATCCGCATCATAGTAATCGGGGTTCTTTTCCATCGCAAAGGCGGTGGCGGCGGGCTGATAATCGGTCAGCACGAACGCGCCGTTGGACAGCACCGTTTCGGGGCTGGTGCCAAAGGTGTCAGCGCAGGTGTTGTAGAAGGCCTCGTTCACCGGGTAGAAGGTGGGGAAGTACATCAGGCTCAGGAAGTAGCTGACAGGAACGTTCAGCTGCACCTCCAGGGTCTTGTCATCCACTGCGGTCACGCCCAGGTCGGTAACGGGCTTTTCACCGGCAATGATCTCGGCGGCGTTGACCACCTGACCAATGTCAGACAGCATGTAGGAATACTCGGAAGCGGTGGCGGGGTCTACGGCACGCTGCCAGCCGAACACAAAGTCGGCGGCGGTCACGGCCTCACCGTTGGACCACTTTGCATCGCGCAGATGGAAGGTGTAGGTCTTGCCGTCCTCGCTGATGTCATAAGTCTCCGCCATGGCGGGAACTGCTGCACCGTCAGCATCCATCTGCATCAGGCCATCGGTGTAATCCGCGATGACCTCAAAGGAGGTGCCGTCGGTGGCTACCTGGGGGTCTAGAGACTGGACCTCGGTCTCCAGCATGATGTTCAGGGTGCCGCCCTGTGCGGTGCCAGCCGCAGCAGAGGAAGCGCCGCTGGCTGCAGAAGATGCAGCCGTGGAGCTGGAAGAGCCGCCGCAGGCTGTCAGAGCCAGTGCGGCAGAGGTGACACCGGCAGCTGCCAGGAAGCTGCGGCGCGAAATACGACGATCGAATTTCATATATGTTTTCCCCTCTCTTTAATGCTCTACACTGATAAAGCATCATTTCTGAAAATGCACAAGGGGCTCTGCTCCCCCTCTGGAGCTTCTGCACACCCTTGTGCCATGGCCGCATTATACATCCATCCGTCGGCAAAGAAAAGCCTTTTTGCCGAATTTGTTCTCCAAAAAGGCCCATTTCTCCCCTTTGTCCAACATCCCGCCGAAAATGGAAACTAATTTTTGTATAGTTTTTCTCCTGTGCTGTATTTTTTACAAAGACAGTTCTTGCATTAAAGTCACCGATTGTATTTCCATGGAGTACATTTAACTTCGTTCACTTCATTTTATTAAGAGTTGAAATTGCTTCAGTCTATCGCAGTCCTCTTTGTCATTGCTTCGCAATGACACCTCTCCCAGCAGGAAAAGCAGGATAGGCGGTCTCATAAACCTGCACCCCTGCCCGGAGATCTGACACGACGCGCCCGAGAGGCTCACAGACAAAAAAGGAGCCCGCTGTACAAACACAACGGGCTCCTCTTGGTTCTGATCTTACTTCGCGTACTCGATGGCGCGGCTCTCGCGGATGACGTTGACCTTGATCTGGCCGGGATAATCGAGGGTATCCTCGATCTTCTTGGCGATCTGGCGGGCCAGCAGGATGACCTGATCATCGCTGATGACATCGGGCTTGACCATGATGCGGACTTCGCGGCCGGCCTGAACGGCAAAGGCCTGCTCCACGCCCTCAAAGCTGGAAGAGATCTCCTCCAGATTTTCCAGACGCTTGACATAGCTCTCCACGTTCTCGCGGCGGGCACCGGGACGTGCGGCGCTGATGGCATCGCAGGCCTGAATGATAAAGGCCAGCGGGGTCTTGGGCTCCACATCGCCGTGGTGGGCCTCAATGGCATGGATGATCTGGGTGTTTTCCTTGTACTTGCGGCAGATATCCACACCGATCTGGACATGGCTGCCCTCGATCTCGTGGTCAAGGGCCTTGCCGATATCATGCAGCAGACCGGCACGGCGGGCCAGCGTGACGTTCACGCCCATCTCGCCTGCCAGCAGACCGGCCAGCCAGGCCACCTCCATGCTGTGGGTCAGAGCATTCTGGCCAAAGCTGGTGCGGTACTTCAGGCGGCCGATGAGCTTGATGAGGTCGGGGTGCAGGCCGTGGATGCCAAGTTCCATCACGGCGCGCTCGCCCTCCCGCTTCATCTGCAGCTCAAGGTCGTGGCGGCACTTCTCCACCGTCTCCTCAATGCGGGCGGGGTGGATGCGGCCATCACCGATCAGGCGCTCCAGCGTCATGCGGGCAACCTCGCGGCGGGTCTGGTCAAAGGAGGACAGGGTGATGGCCTCCGGGGTATCATCGATGATAAGATCCACGCCGGTGGCAGTTTCCAACGCGCGGATGTTGCGGCCCTCACGGCCGATGATGCGGCCCTTCATCTCGTCGCTGGGCAGGGGAACCACACTGACGGTGGTCTCGCTGCAGTGGTCAGCGGCGCAGCGGCTGATGGCCTGACCGATCATGTTGCGGGCGATGTTATCGCAGTTTTCCTTCAGGTCGGTCTCGTAGGCAGCCACACGGACAGCCTTCTCGTGGGTGAGCTCTTCGTCCACCTTGTGCAGCAGCACTTCGCGGGCATCCTCCTGGCTCAGGCCCGCCAGGGTCTCCAGGCGCTCCATCTCCTTGGCACGGATGGCATCCACCTCAGCCAGACGGCTGTCGGCCTCCTCGTGCTTTTTCTTGAGCTCTTCTTCCTTCTTTTCCAGGGCTTCGGTCTTGCGGTCCAGCGCATTTTCCTTCTGGTCAATGCGGTTCTCCTGGCGGCTGATCTCAGCACGGCGCTGCTTGATCTCCTTGTCGGCCTCAGCCTTCTGGGCATCCACCTCGGCTTTCAGGCGGAAAGCCTCGTCCTTGGCTTCCAGAACAGCTTCTTTTCGTTTTTGGTCAGCGGTCTTGATCGCTTCGTTCACCAGGCGGGTAGCCTCGGCTTCCGCGCTGCCGATCTGTGCCTCGGCGGTCTTTTTACGGTTGTTGTAACCAATAAAATAACCCGCGCCGGCAGCAACAGCAGCAACCACGACCACGATCAACAGAATGATCGGGGACATCGTGTTCACTCTCCTTACAATTAAAGTTCAAAATTAACTAAAATCTGGAGACGCTGCCGCGCAAGGCGTGGGTCAACAATACAAAATCAAGCTCTCAACAACAAAACAGACAACAGCACCGCACAAAAAGGGCATGTTTGCCCCTGCGGCCTGATGCAGCTTTTTTATCTACAAGGTTTTCATATAAAAACGGGCAGATGAAGCCCCATTGAACTTTGGTTGTGGAAGATCCCTGCACGCAGCGTCATGGATTCCATACTACTTCTTATATTACGAAACATTTGGTACAATGTCAAGTAAAGTGAAAGGAATTTTCTAAAAAAACAGCCATTATTCCAGATACATCCGCCGCAGCCGCATCAGACGGGCGGGGGTCAGGCCGTATTCGGCCTCGAGATAGGCATCGGTGGTGCCATATTCTTTGCGGATGGTGTCCAACACAAAGGGGGCAGACTCCGGGTGGACACCGGCAATGCCCTGATAGAACTGCTTCTGTTCGGGATGCGCCTCGATCTCTTCGGCATGGGCGGCCCAGATTTTTTCCAGCTCCGGGCGGCGGCAGACATTGGTGCGGACAAAATCCTGACAGATCGTTTCATCGGAAGCCCCCAGCGCCAGCAGGATGAGCATGGCCGCCACGCCGGTGCGGTCTTTCCCGCCAGAGCAGTGGAACAGGATCGGCGTTTCGCCTGCCTCCAGCGCCCGGAACAGCTCCTTGTAGGCCTTATTGCGGAAGAGCATCTGCTGATACATGGCATCGGCGAGGTTATGCTCCTCATCCTTCTTGCCCTTGAGCAGCTTTTCAATGTCCCCGGGAGAGAAGGAGATCTCGCTTCCGTCCGGGTGGCAAAGCCCGCAGATGCGCACCAGCCGCGCGCCATCGGGCACATAGTCGGGCTGCTCCGCTGCCTCGGACTCGCTGCGCAGGTCAAGGATGAGCCGCAGGCCCAGGCTGTCCAGCAGCTTACGGTCAGCTGCCCCGGTCAGCAGTCCGGTGGGAATGCCGCGGTAGATCTGCCCCCACTTGACATGCTTACCCTCGTCGGCCTCGTAGCCGCCCAGCTCCCGGAAGTTGTTCCCGCCCGCAAAGGGCAGCTGGGTACCCGGAGCCGGGTGCTGCGGTGCCGCCTTGGGGGCGGCGCTGGACAGCACCGGGAAGTTGTAGAAGGGCTTTGCCGGGCGGCCCCGCCGGGGCGGCAGGGATGCCGCTCCCCCGATGACCTCCATCAGGTAGCCCCGCAGCAGGTCAAGATAGGCCGAGTTGTGGTCGCGCCGCTGCACCATCGAGACGCAGAGGGGCGGCAGATCTTCCAGCAGCACGTCCCGCACCCGGTCCAGCTCCCGCCGTGCTCCCGGCTCGTAGCGGGTCAGGCAGGTGCAGAGCTGCTCCTGGACCAGATAGTACGCCTGATAGAAGCTGGGGCCGATCTCCGCGTTGGGCGCAAAGCCCTCCCGGGCGCAGGCATCCCACAGGGGGCTGAACAGATCCTGCCGCAGGCTGGGCAGCAGCACCCGCTGGCCCCGCAGGGCCGAAAGCGGCACCCGCTCCTTTTCCCAGAAGGGATGGCCGCGCGGCACCAGCAGGCAGGCCGGGTCGGCCCGCAGGGTGGTGCGGGCCAGCACCGGAGCCGCCGTGCCCAGATCCATCACAAGGCCCGCGTCCAGCTCGCCCTGCTCCACACCATCGGCCACGGCATCGTTTTCCAGCAGGCGGAACCGCATCTCAATGTGGGGGTACTGCTGGCGGAACTTGTCCAGCTGGGTCTCCAGCCCGGGCAGGTAGTCCGGCACCAGCGAGACACTGATGCCGATGCGCACCGGCTGGGCCGACTGGATCTCCGCATGGAGGGCCGCCTGCATCTGCTGGAACTGCTCCACCACCGGGGCCGCATGGCGCTGCAAACTCAGCCCCCGCTCGGTGAGCGAGAGCTTGTGGTGGGCGCTGACGAACAGCGGGCCGCAGAGCTCGGCTTCCAGCGCCGTGATGCTCTGCCGCAGGGCCTGCCGCGACAGAAACAGCCGCTGTGACGCGCGGGTGTAGTTCATTTCTTCGCACAAAACCAGAAAATAGTGCAGCTGGCGGATATCCATGGGTTCCTCCTGAAGGGTTGTGTATCAATAGATTAAGGATACCGCCTTTTTGCCTGCTTGTAAAGGCCGCGCGGGCAAAAAGTCCCTCCCGGATTGACACATCCCGCCCCATGGTGTAGACTTCAAGCAGCAGAATTTTTCTCCCCGAAGAGAAAAGCTCCATCAAACACACAGAAAGAAGGTATTTTCCATGAAAGTCATCGCTACTGAAAAGGCTCCCGGCGCGATCGGCCCCTACTCCCAGGGCTTCATCGCAGGCGGTTTTGTCTACACCTCCGGCCAGATCCCTGTGAACCCTGCGGACGGCACTGTGCCCGAAGGCATCGCCGCCCAGACCGAGCAGAGCTGCAAGAATGTGGGCGCGATCCTGGAAGCTGCCGGTTCCGGCTACGACAAGGTCATCAAGACCACCTGCTTCCTGGCCGATATCGCCGACTTTGCCGCTTTCAACGAGGTCTACGCAAAGTACTTCACCTCCAAGCCCGCCCGCAGCTGCGTTGCTGTCAAGGATCTGCCCAAGGGTGTCCTGTGTGAGATCGAGGCTGTGGCAGAGGCGTAAGCTCCCGAATTGCACCGGCTTTGCGTTCTCCCCTTTACAACGCTCTGGAATTGTGCCATAATTTACTGTATTAAAGGGAAAGCCGTTCCGGTGCCGCAATTCGGCGGCGGGAACGGAAAGAGAGGGGTAAACTGTTATGAGCAAAACGATGATCCCGCAGAACTACACACCCGCGCTGAACCTGTACGACACCCAGCGTGCCATCGGCACCGTGAAGCGGCTGTTTGCCGACACCCTGTGTGCCACGCTGAACCTCTACCGCGTGTCGGCTCCGCTGTTTCTGGAGGCTTCCACCGGCCTGAACGATGACCTGAACGGCGTGGAGCGCAAGGTCACCTTTGACATCCGGGACAGCGGCATCGAGGCACAGGTGGTGCAGTCGCTGGCAAAGTGGAAGCGCAAGGCCCTGAAGGACTACGGCTTCCGCGTAGGCAAGGGCCTGTACTGCGACATGAACGCCATCCGCCGGGACGAGGAGCTGGACAACCTCCACTCCGTCTATGTGGACCAGTGGGACTGGGAGAAGGTCATCCGCAAGGAGGACCGCAGCGAGACCTACCTGAAGAATGTGGTGCGCTCCATCGTGTCGGCTGTCTGCGCCACTGAGATGAATCTGCACGCCATGTTCCCCCAGCTGCAGGATCTGCCCCTTCACACCCCCAACGTAACCTTTGTCACCACCCAGGAGCTGGAGGACAAGTACCCTGACCTGACCCCGAAGGAGCGCGAGAACGCCTTTGTAAAGGAAAACGGTACCACCTTCCTGATGAAGATCGGTGCTCCCCTGAAGAGCGGCAAGCCCCACGATGGCCGCGCCCCCGACTACGACGACTGGGATCTGAACGGCGACCTGCTGTTCTGGAACGAGCCCCTGCAGTGCAGCTACGAGTTGAGCAGCATGGGCATCCGCGTCAGCCCCGAGAGCATGGACCGGCAGCTGACCATGGCAGGCTGTGACGACCGCCGCACCCTGCCCTTCCACAAGGCAGTGCTGAACGGTGAGCTGCCCTACACCATCGGCGGCGGCATCGGCCAGAGCCGTCTGTGCATGCTGCTGCTGGGCAGCGCCCACATCGGCGAAGTACAGGCAAGCGTCTGGGACGAAGCCACCCGCGCGGCCTGCGCCAAGGCCGGGATCCCCCTGCTGTAAGCAAAACACGAGAAAAGGCTCTCTGCCAAAACCGGCAGAGAGCCTTTTTTGCAGCTCAGCTTCTGAAAAGCAAGCCCACATTTCTCTTTTTGCGGCAGTTCCCGCCCAGCCGCCAGACAAGCCAGGCATAGAGCAGGTTCATGGCCAGGATGGCCGCACACCACAGCACCGTCTGCCGGGTGGTCTGCTGATAGACCAGCAGGAACGGGTAAGGCCCGGTGATGAGCCGCTGGTAATTGGCCCAGAGGGCCACAGAGCCATAGAGCATCGTGGGGACCAGCGCCAGCGGAACGCACCGCGCAGGCAGCTTTGGCTCCCGTTCCAGCAGGACAAAGGAGACAAAGGCACACAGCGGGTTGAGCAGGTGGTGGTAGAGCATGGAGCTCTCGGTCAGCAGAAACACCACGCCGCCCTGGTCGGCACAGTAGGGCCCCAGCACGAACACCACGGTCAGGAAGGTCATGGTCAGGCAGCAGGTGGCAATGTACTTGAGCATCTTGACCCAGCGGGGCAGCTGCCGCCCCGTGAACAGGCAGATCACCTGACACACCGCCACCAGCAGGCAGACGAAGAACGCAAAGACATTGGAGTTCTCGGTGTAAAAGGTGAAGGTCTGGCTGCCCACTGCTTCCCAGGTCATCCGGATGGCCATCGGCTCCCACCGCACGATGCAGAGGTTCAGGAAAATGGAACAGAGAATGGCGATCTTCTTGATCATTTTGCGGTATTGATGAAGCTGCGGTTGTCCCACAGGTACTTGATGCCGGAGATGGCAGTGGCAATGGCCACCAGCCAGCACAGCCAGTAAGAGAGGAACACGCAGTCTGCGCCTATCATAATGGAATTGCCCCAGGTCAATGCGGTGCCGAAGTAGTAGAAGATGATGGTCAGCATCTGCAGCACGGTCTTGACCTTGCCCCACATGTTGGCGGCGATGACCTTGCCGTCCTTGGCACCGGCGGCCACCATCCGCAGACCGGACACGGCAAACTCGCGGGCCAGGATGATGCAGAGCACCACCGGGCTGCACACACCGTCCCGCAGCATGTAAATGAAGGCCACGGTGGTCAGCAGCTTGTCGGCCAGCGGGTCGGCAAACTTGCCAAAGTCGGTGACCATGTTCCACTTGCGGGCCAGATGGCCGTCCAGAAAATCGGTAAAGCTGGCCGCGGCAAAGATGATGCCTGCCACCAGATACCAGGCGGGATTGAAATCTTCCGTGCCGATCTGGGTCAGGGAAACGAAGACCATGAACACCGGCACCAAGATGATGCGGGTCAGGGTGAGCTTATTGGGCAGATTCATACAGATTCCTCCAATTTGTTATTTTGCAACCGTTCCGTACAGATCGTAAAGGTCACTGTCCTCCACCAGCACATCATAGAACTGGCCGGGGTAGAGCGGCTCCTCGCTGGAAACGCAGACATTGCCATCCACCTCGGGAGCATCGCCGGTGGTGCGGCAGAGGTACAGGCCGCTCTCCTCGTCGATGCCGTCACAGAGCACATGCACGGTCTGGCCCACCTTCTCGGCCTGCTTCTGGGCCATAATGCCGGTCTGGATCTGCATCACCAGCTCTGCGCGCCGGTCCTTGGTCTCCTGATCGATCTGGCCGTCCATCTTCGCGGCCACGGTGTTCTCCTCGGCAGAATAGGCAAAGCAGCCCAGACGGTCAAATCTGACCTCCTTGACGAAGTTGCACAGATCCTCGAACTGCTCCTCGGTCTCACCGGGGAAGCCCGCGATCAGGGTGGTGCGCAGGGTGATGCCGGGGATCTCCCGGCGCAGCTTGCCGATGACCTCCAGCAGCTCTGCGCGGTTGGAGCGGCGGTTCATGTTCTTGAGGATAGTATCGTTGCAGTGCTGGATGGGCAGGTCGAGGTAAGGCACCACCTTCTCGTTCCGCTTCATGGCGGCAATAAAGTCATCGGTGATGCGCTCGGGGTAGGCGTACATGATGCGGATCCACTCAAGGCCCGGCACCTTGTTCAGCTTGTCCAGCAGCTCACAGATGCTGCCGGGCTTGCCCCAGTCCTCGCCATAGGCGGTGGGGTCCTGGGCCACCACGATCAGCTCCTTCACGCCCTCACCGGCCAGCCAGCGGGCCTCGGCCACGCAGTCGGCCATATCGCGGCTGTGCAGCGGGCCGCGGATGCCGGGGATGGCGCAGTAGTGGCAGCGGTTGTTGCAGCCCTCTGCGATCTTTAAGTACGCATAGTGGGCAGGCGTGCCGATGACGCGCTTGCCGCCCAGCGGGAAGTCCTTTTTGGCACCGTAGCTTTCCAGATGGTTCTCGCCCTGGAACAGGCGGGCCACGATGGTGTCAATGGCCTTGTTGGAGGCACAGCCCACCACAGCATCCACCTCGGGGATCTCCTCCTCGATCTGGCTGCGGTAACGCTCGGCCAGGCAGCCGGTGACGATGACCTTCAGCTCCGGGTTCTGCTGCTTGTAGGCGCAGGCCTCCAGAATGTTCTCAATGGCCTCGGTCTTGGCGCTCTCGATAAAGCCGCAGGTGTTGACCAGAATAACATCGGCTTCGCCCAGGTCGGCCACCGTCTCGTGACCGGCCGAAAGCAGGATGTGCACCATCACGTCCAGATCGACCTGGTTCTTGGGGCAGCCAAGGGAAATACATGCAATTTTCATAAGGGATGATACTCTCTTTCTCTTTTGAGGGATGCTTTTGATTTTTTACGATTTGCTCCGGAAAAGCTCCCCCTTCGGGGGAGCTGGCAAAGCCGCAGGCTTTGACTGAGAGGGTTATTCCCCCTCCTCCACCCTGCGAATAGCTTCCTTAATGACGGAATACGAAAATCCCCGCCGCTGCAGGGCCGCAATGACCAGATCCCTGCGGCCCGCTTCCAGCTTTTTGCGGTAATGCCCTTCCACCAGAGCGGCAGCGGCTTCCAGCTCCGGGTCCTCGCCGGAGTCATCGGGGGTGTAAACAGCATCCAGCGCCTGCTGGATCTCGCCTGCGGCCAGCCCTTTCTGCCGCAGATTCCGGGCAGCGGCGCGGCGGCTCTTTTTTGCCGCCAGCAGGGCGTGGGCACGGGTCTCGGCATAGCGGGCATCGTTGATATACTCCCGCTGCACCATCTCTGCCACCACGGCGGCACTGGTCTGCTGGGTATAGCGGCGGTTCAGCCGCTCATACAGCTGGCCCGAGGAAAGCTCCTGCCCGGCCAGCAGCTCCATGGCCCGGGTGCGGGCCTTGGCGGCATCGGTGGATTTTTCCTCTTCGGCCAGCGGGCGGCGGCCACGGCTGTAAAAGGCCATTTACTCTTCCACCATGATATCCAGCTCACTCTCGCTGCTGCGGGCGGGAGCCTTGACCACCGGCTCCTTGGCTGTGGCAGGAGCTGCCGGTTCCCCCTCTGCAGGGGCGGCAACAGCCTTGCCCCCCGGGCGGCGGGTGGCATAGAGCTTGTCGGCATTGGCGCGCACCTGACCCTCGATATCGTTGGCGATCTCGGGGTTATCACGCAGGAACTGCTTGGCATTGTCGCGGCCCTGACCCAGGCGGATATCGCCGTAGTTGAACCATGCGCCGCTCTTCTGAACGATGCCCAGCTTGACACCCAGATCGATGAGCTCACTCATCTTGGAGATACCCTCGCCGAACATGATGTCGAACTCAGCCTCACGGAACGGAGGAGCCACCTTGTTCTTGACGATCTTGGCGCGGGTGTGGTTGCCGATGAACTGGCCGGAAGAATCCTTCAGGCCCTCCACGCGGCGGATATCGATGCGGACAGAAGAATAATACTTCAGGGCGCGGCCGCCGGTGGTGACCTCGGGGTTGCCGTAGACCACACCGACCTTTTCACGCAGCTGGTTGATGAAGATGCAGACGGTGTTGGTCTTGCCGATGACGCTGGTCAGCTTGCGCATGGCCTGGCTCATCAGGCGGGCCTGCAGGCCCACATGGCTGTCGCCCATCTCGCCCTCGATCTCGGCGCGGGGCACCATGGCGGCAACAGAGTCCACAACGATGGCATCAATGGCACCGGAGCGCACCAGCGCCTCGCAGATCTCCATGGCCTGCTCACCGGTATCGGGCTGGCTGACCAGCAGGTTGTTGATGTCCACGCCCAGCGCCTCGGCATACACAGGGTCCAGCGCGTGCTCCACGTCGATGAAGGCAACATCGCCGCCCTTCTTCTGGGCTTCGGCCAGAACATGCAGGGCCAGCGTGGTCTTACCACTGGATTCGGGGCCGTACACCTCAATGATGCGGCCCCGGGGCACGCCGCCCACGCCCAGTGCCAGATCCAGGCCGATGCTTCCGGTCGAGATGGCATCCACCTGCATGGCGGCGTTGTCGCCCAGCTTCATCACAGCGCCCTTGCCAAACTGCTTCTCGATCTGGGCCAGTGCCGTGGCCAGCGCATCCTTCTTGGCACCGGGATCGGTCTTCTGGGTCGCCGGGGCAACGTTGTTGTTCTGATTTTTTGCCATAGTGTCATGCTCCTTTGTCATCTGTTCCCGGCGCGGTGCGGCCAAACGCAGGCGCGGGCATTCCAATTCTTTCGGTACTAGTATAACACATTTTACAGATATTACAACAGGAAGTTGTAGATATTTTTATTGTTTTCTCGCCATCACACAGCGGTCATTGCCGCCAAAGTCTTTTCTGCACGTGATATCCGTCCACCCGTTGGCGGCAAGCAGAGCCGTTACGGCTTCCCGCTGCTGCCAGCCGATCTCCAGGGCAAGGGAACCGCCGGGACGCAGAGCTTTCTGGTAGTGTTCCGCAATGGCGCGGTAAAATACCAGCCCATCCTCCCCCGCTTCCAGCGCCATGGCAGGCTCCTGCGCCACCTCGGGCTGCAGCGCGCCCATCTCGGCGGCGGTCAGGTAGGGCGGGTTCGACACAACAAGGTCCAGCTGCCCCTCCGGCAGGGTCTGCCAGTAGGTGAACAGATCTCCATGCACCGGGGTGATGGTCAGCGCCGGGGAGAGGTGGGCGTTCTGCTCCAGATAGCGGTACGCCGCAGGGCTCTTCTCCAGACTTGTGACCTGTGCCGCCGGGCAGAAGCGCTTCACGCCCAGCCCCAAACAGCCTGTGCCAGCGCAGAGGTCGAGCACCCGGGGTGCCTCCACCCCAGCCAGCATTCCGGCGGCGGCTTCGGCCACCACCTCAGTATCGGCCCGGGGGCAGAGCACGCCGGGGCCGACAGCCAGCTCAAAGTCAAGGAAGGGCCAGCTGCCGCAAAGGTATTGCAAAGGCTCCCGGGCCGCGCGGCGGGCCGTCAGGGCTTCCAGCCGCTCTGCCTGCTCTGCACTCAGCGGAGCATCGGCAAGGCGGGCATCCCCGCCCACTGCCAGCCGGAAGAGCTCGGCCGCGTCAAAATCCGCGTCGGGGCAGCCTGCGGCGCACAGGCGTGCCTCCACCTCCCGGACTGCTGCCCGGGGCAGCATCCCTGCGGTTACCATCTGCCGTCCTCCGGGTCCTCGGGCAGAACCGGCGTGACGGCGGCAATGGCCACCTCGATCATGCTGTCGTCCGGCTCAAACACGGTCAGATGCTGCACCCAGATGCCGGGCTGCCGGATGATGCGGGTGGCGATGTTGTCCGACCGGCCGCACCACTTGAGCAGCTCGTAGCTGATGCCCATGACCAGCGGCAGGAGCAGCAGCTTGAACACCACCCGCAGGCTGGTGCTGGACCAGGGCAGCACGCTGTACAGGAACACGCTGACGATGACCACCAGGATCAAAAAGCTGGTGCCGCACCGGGGGTGGAAGCGGGTATATTTGCGGACATTCTCCACCGTGAGGGGGTCTCCGGCCTCGTAGCAGGCAATGGTCTTGTGCTCGGCCCCGTGGTACTCGAACACCCGGTGGATCTCCTTCATCCGGGAGATGGCGGCCATGTAGGTCAGGAAGATGGCGACCTTGAGCACCGCCTCCAGCACCACCTTGGCCCAGCGGCCCAGCGGCACCAGATGGTTCAGGCCGCCCACCAGCACCGTGGGCAGAACGGTGAAGAGCAGGATGGCAAACAGCCCGCCGATCACGGCAGCCGCCGCCAACATGATATCTTCGGCCTTTTTGCCCAGATGGTCACCCACCCATTTTTCAAAGGCGGTCTCCTCTTCGGTGGGGTCGTAGTCATCCCCCATGCTCACCTGTGCCGAGTACATCATGTACTTGTATCCCATGATCAGGCTTTCGATCATCGAGATGGCTCCCCGCACCAGCGGGATCTTTGTCCACACGCCGTGGGTGGGGGTGGGCTCGACCTTGGTCTCAATGGTTCCATCGGGCTTGCGGACGGCACAGCAGATGTTTTTCGGGCCCCGCATCATAATGCCCTCCATCAGGGCCTGTCCGCCCACACTCGTCTTGAAGCGTTCCTTGTTCGGTTGATTCATTGGCTCTCCTATGGGGCCACTGCGGCCCCTCTCTATCGTAAAAACTGCCCCTCTATCTTACCAGATAAATATGGACAATCTCTTATCGTTTGTAAATCGGCAGGCCCAGGGTGACCACTGTGCCCCGGCCCAGCGTGCTCTTGAGGTCCATGGTGCCGTCCAGTGCGGTCATAATGGAATCCACCAGCGCAAGGCCGATGCCGCTGCCCCGCACCGAGTTGCTGCCCTTGTAAAACTTGGTCTTGACGTTTTCCAGATCCTCCGGCGGGATGCCGCGGCCCTGATCGATGATCTCGATGAAGGCTTTGTACTCGCCCTGCCAGATCTTGACCGTGATGCGTCCGCCGGGGGCCGAATACTTGATGGCATTGTCCAGAATGTTGATGAACACCTGCCGCAGGCGGTCGGGGTCGGCGTAGACCGGGATCATCTCCTCCGGCTCCGCATAGGCCAGCAGAAGCCCCTCCCGCTGGATGCGCGCTTCACAGAAAAGGACAGCGTCCGTCAGCTCGGCCACAAGGTCCAGGGGGCGGCACTCCATTTTCAGGCGGCCATTCTGCAGGCGGCTGAAATCCAGCAGCTCCTCCACCATGTTGTACAGGCGGGCGGTCTCGTTGTTGATGATCTCCAGCCCCTTGCGGTAGTTCTCATCGGCGGGATCATCCAGGGTGCGCAGGGTCTCCACCCAGCCCCGGATGGAGGTGAGCGGCGTGCGCAGCTCATGGGAGACCGAGCTGATGAATTCGTTCTTCATCTTCTCCGTCTCTTCCAGTCCCTCGGCCATCTGATTGATGGTGCCGCGCAGGCGGTCCACCTCGTCCCGCTCGTCACCGGTCACAGGCAGGCGGACATCCAGTTCTCCTCGGGCGATGCTGGCGGCGATCCGCTCCACCTGCCCCAGCGGCACCACGATGCCCCGCACAAAGTACAGGCCAGAGGCCACTGTAAAGCCCAGAATGGCCGCCACCACGATCAGGCTGACGATGAAAACGCTCTTCAGCTGCGCCTGCACCAGCGTCAGGCTGGTGACAAGGCGCATGGCAGCCACGTCCTCGGCCGCATAGGGCACCAGACTGCACACGGCCATGACCGTTTCCCCGCTGGCGGTGCGGTAGATGGCCACACCCACGCCGTCCGGGGCATCCTGCGCCTTGTTAAAGTCGTCCTGCACAACGATGCCGTCCGCACCTGTGCCGCTGGAGGAGGCGATCACGCCGCCGTAGCCGTCCAGCAGCATGAACTCATATTTGTCTTTATCCGCAAACTGCTCCACCATCCGGCGCAGGGCCACACTGCGGCTGGCCGCGGTCTTCTGGGCCGTGTCGCCGGTGTACATTTTCAGCTGACCGTTGATGGAGGAAAAACGCCGCATCATGGTCTGCTGGACGCTGTTGTAGTAGCTGCGGCTGAAGTTGTACACGAACATGCTCTCCACCAGCAGCACCAGCAGCACCGTCAGGAACAGGCTTCCCCGCAGCCAGCGGTGGGTAATACCACTGCGCATTGCTTTTCCTCCTTTCTGTCAGTAATCCCGGCTCTCCTATTGGGAGAGCCGTCGAGTACAGCGCAACTGAGAGGTTTTTCTTTACTCCTCCCACCGATAGCCGTAGCCCCACACTGTCATAATGTGGGTGGGGTGGCTGGGCTCATCCTCTACCTTCATCCGCAGGCGGCGGATGTTCACATCCACGATCTTCACATCGCCGAAGTAGTTCTCGCCCCACACGCCCTTCAGGATCTTTTCCCGCACCAGCGCGATGCCGGGATTGTGGAAGAACAGCTCCATGATCTGGAACTCCACCTGGGTCAGCTCGATCTGCCGCCCGGCCTTGAGGAGAACACGGCGGTTCTCATCCAGCACAAATTCCCCGCTGACCAGCGTGGTGGGGGCGCTTTCGTCGGCAGCGGAGCCGCCGCCCGAGCGGCCCACCCGGCGGCAGAGGGCCTCTACACGGGCCAGCAACTCACTGACGCTGAAGGGCTTGGTCATATAGTCATCCGCGCCGATGGACAGGCCGCGGATCTTGTCCTGCTCCTGCCCCTTGGCACTCAGGATGATGATGCCGATCTTCTGATCGGTGCGGCGGATGGTCTCGCAGAGCGAGAACCCATTCATGCCGGGCAGCATCACATCCAGAATGGCAGCATCACAGCCGGGCTTCTGCTCCAGCAGAGGCAGGGCGGCTTCGGCGCTGTCGGCCTCCACCGCCTCCATCCCCGCCAGCCGCAGGTTCAGCGCGATCATCTCGCGGATGCTGGCTTCATCCTCTACCACAAGTACCTTGACCATCTAAGACCTCCATATTTTTCTGCTTTCTCCCTCTGCCCAAGAGCACACGGAGAAGCATTTCACCTCAGAACACCCAGCCTGCATCCGGTAAACTTCTGCAAAACTGAGCGGCATCATCAATTCAACCGGTACAACGACCGGGACAGCCGATAGCTCTGATCCTTCAGCACCACGTCCGGCCCGAACCTGGCCTGCATCTGGCGGGATGCCACCACGCCCAGGCGGGTCCAGCCCGCCGCGCTCTCGCTGGAAGGAACCAGGCGCATGGTCAGCACCAGCTTGCCCTCGTCCACGGTGCACAGCTCCACGGCTTCCTCTCCCTCAGCGCTGTCGGTGAGCATCAGGTTGCCCTCCCACTCGGCAGGCAGCTCAATGTAGCAGCTGCTCTCCTCGTCCAACAGGCCGAAGCTCTTTTCCGGCTCCGGGCTGGTGTAGTCCATCCAGACGATAAAATCCATCCGTCGGCTCTGGCTCAGGTTCAGCAGACCCGCCTCGTCAGGCTGGGTGGGGATCTCCACGATGCCGTCGCCGTCCAGATCCCGGCTGACCAGCGTGGAGACATTGCGCAGGGACGCATTGTACAGCTCACTGGTGCTGATCTGCTCGGCGGGCAGCATCTGCTGGCTTTCCTCATCAAAATAGAGCAGCACCGTGGCCAGATTGTTGCCCGAAAGGCCGGTCCAGCCGTCCAGCACCAGATAACGCTTGCCGTCCGCCCCCAGACCCGCCGCCACAGCGGCGCAGCCCGAGAACTTATCTGCCGAAAGGCCCATGACAGCCACCTGCTGGAACATCCCGTCCCGGTCAACGGTCAGCAGCTCGATCTGCACCCCGCCGTCCTCCAGCGTGGACATCAGGATCAGATCCTCGTTGCCGCCGCCGGTGATATCCTCCACCAGATACTGCTCATAGGACTGTTCCAGAATGGCATTGACCGTGCCGTTCTCGTAGGAGTACACCGCCAGATAGCTGTCCCCCTGCGCGGCGAGGTACCCCACCACCAGCTGGGTGGCGGCACCATCCTGCAGCTGTGCCAGCCGGACATTGTCCACTGTATCCGCCAGACCCTCGATGCTCTGGCGGACCTGCCACACGCCTGCGGCATCCTTCTGCAAAAATGCAATGCAGACGTTGGAGCTCTGGGCTGTGGTGTAGAGAACAGCGGCATCCTGCTGGCCGTCACCATCCAGATCCTGCAAAAGGAACGGCGAGAGCAGCTCCCCCTGCATCGGGTATTTCAGCTGGGCGCTCTCCCCCAGCCATTCGTTCAGGGCATTTTGCAGTGCACCGTAGTCACCCGGAAGGCGCGGGGCACGCAGCAGCTCCTCCACCTGCACATTTTCCGACATCGGAAGGCCGCACGCCGAGAGCAGGCCCATCATGCAGCCTGCACTCAGCACCAGAAACCGTCGTCTTTTCAACCGCCGCCCCTCCCTTCTGTGGAAAATTCGCAAAGTCGTGCAGAAATACAGTATAATTATAGCATTCTTGCCCCGCCATCACAAGCCCCAGCTGCTAACGCCCAACCGGGCAGCGGGGCATTCCCACGCAAGTGAAACGGGCCATTCCATCGCCCGCCCTGCTGCCTGCGGCAGCAGGGTCCCACCCCAGCGGACACTTGCTTTGGGAACACCCCGCTGCCCGGCCCACACGATGCAAAAAAGGCCCTTTCCCCGAAGGGAAAGAGCCTTTGTTACACTGTTTGAACAGTCAGAGTCGATCAGACGAGCTCCAGAACTGCCATCTCAGCAGCGTCGCCGCG
>OOAT01000537.1_pt1 | contig 25121 bp, 18 predicted proteins | sample 1671441 | NCBI WGS metagenome assembly OOAT01 (sample SAMN06348157, study PRJEB24527) | human gut metagenome | biome: human gut; feature: ankylosing spondylitis patient; material: feces | host: Homo sapiens | place: China | collected 2015-10 | reverse complement strand
TGTAATGTTGATAAATATATTTTCAGATTTTTTTGATTGCAGTGTCTATAATCGACTACTCCAATCGTTATTATAGGTAAACAACAAAAAGAAGATGGTTTCGATGTTTCATTAAATATGTTCGTTAGTCTTTTACGTTGTATGAATGAAAGGGGGCACATTTTATGAAGAAGATTATGAGTCTTTCTTCTGGACTGCCAGCTGATGAAACTCCTCAGACAAGTATACTCGTATGACGAAGACTGTGAAATACCACATCCGGCAGTCCTTCCCTTATTCTGTAGCTTTATTCATTGTTAATGGCTCGCCTGCTGATATTGCTTTCTGATTGAACGAGGGTTTCCTTTGTTTTTGATTGGGAAAAACGCAAATTCAGACAATATATGATGACAAAATCCGCATTCCATCTTTCCATAAAAAATACAGCCCTGCCATAAACAGGACTGTATCATAATACCACTTAAAATTACTACTTATCTTAAGGAGCAGTTCTATGTCTGTATCCCGAAAGAACACAAATTGGCAGAATATTCTCAGCTGAGTCTTTCACAGCTTAACGGTTTTAACTGCCTTCTTCGTGATGAAATCGGTTTCTGGACAAATCTGGTAAAGAGCAAAATGCCAACATCCCGCTTTCTGATACAGACAGATGAATTTGAGTTTGAAGAATTGGTCAGGACTTCCACATTATTATGTTTTTCCAGCAGTAAAACACCCGGCTCAGAGCAGACTCTGAAAGGACGGAAACGGATTCCCTTAACTGATCCTGAAGTAAATGTTACCTATCACCTGATTAGTTCCGCTATGCTATTTAGACAGATTGAATATTTTCAGGCTATCATTGAAACAGGGAACTTTTATCAGGCTGCTGAAAAATGTAATGTTTCCCAATCAGCTATTTCCCAACAGATAAAAAAGCTGGAACAGGAGCTTGGGGTAAAACTTCTTGACAGACATAACCGGCCCTTCTCACTGACACCAGCAGGAGAATAGGTGTAATGGTGTCTTGGCATCCTACGAAGTATATAAATGAAAAACTCTGGGTCACGTTTCCCCTTAAAGGCTGTACGAGTGTAATATTCATCTGCTTGTGTATTTCCTCTAAACAAGTCTGTATATCCATACATGGTCATTATGGCTTGGTTGACCTTAGTCTTTGCCAGCCAGACTGTTTTTGTAGATAAGTCACAATTCTTTGCAATCTTTGATATTGATAGTTCCTCTACAAAGCCTCTTAACATTTCTTTCCATGTGTCCTCTGAAAGATGAGTGTATCGAAGACTGTCTCCATAATTTTCAGACCATGAACTATTACAATCTTTACATCGGTATCGTTGCATACCTGTGCTGGTATATCCATTTTTCTTGTAGTTGACTGAACCACACTTGATACAACAATAAACCTTGCTGTTTTCTTATTTGATTGTAGAGGTGTTGTAGGTTCTGTATTTGATATGTTCCTACTTAGTTGATGATAGAGCTGTTTTTGTTCCTCTGGTGTAAGGTTATCTAAAATATCTTGCAGTTCTTTATTGGTGAGTGCCATGGCATGAACCTCCTTGCATAAACAAAATTCATACCCTTAAATGCACCCTATGAATATAAAAAGGCTTCCCAGATTATCTGAAAAGCCTTATGGTATTGTATTTGAATTTGGACTACTTGATTTTCTAATTGCATACGCAATTCGAGAAATGTATAATTATACTGTTGATACATCAGACACACAAATGTAAATAGGGACTATTGTAATATAAAAATATATTAAATTAAAAGGAGCCACTCAACTACATGGCAGATAAAATTTACCGCGTTCCTACTATATATAATGAAATGAAAAAAACAACTGCTCCTCTGACAGTCCGGGTGCCGGGTTCGAAGAGTATCACGAACCGCAGTCTCCTGCTGGCTATGCTGGCAGATGGCGAATCGACCTTGCGCGGAGTATTGTTCTCCGATGATTCCAGGCATTTTCTGCAGTGTGTACAGGATCTGGGATTCGAAACAACAGTGGATGAAGACAGCTACGTGGTCACTGTCAGGGGCCTGGGCGGAAAAATCCCCTGCTCCGATGCTTCCCTGAATGTAGGCAGTGCCGGGACCGCAGCCCGTTTTCTGACGGCTACCCTGGGTGTCTCTGAAGGAATCTTCCATATGGATGCCTCCGAACAGATGCGCAAACGTCCCATGGCTCCGCTTTTATCCTCTCTGAAAGAGCTTGGCTGTGAGATCACCTGCGAAAGGGAAGACGGACATTTTCCCTTTATTCTGACAGCCCACGGGTTCAGACAGGATCATATTTCCATCGATATCGGACACAGTAGTCAGTTTCTCAGTGCCCTGCTGATCGCTTCCACTTTATCCGCGGAGGATTTCACGATCCGGTTGAAAGGTACCCACGGTATGGCTTATATCGAAATGACACGGAAAATGATGGAGCAGTTCGGTGTCAGGGTGGAACATCCCGCCGCAGATCAGTTCCGTATCTGCACCGGTCAAAAGTATCGTGCACTGGATTATCAGATTGAACCGGACGTCTCCGCCGCCTGCTATTTTTATGCAATGACACCGTTACTGGGTATTCCCGTATGTGTGGAGCATGTGCACTTTGAAAGTCTGCAGGGAGATGTGGAATTCCTGCGTATCTTAGAAAAAATGGGATGTACTGCACAGGATACGGAAAAAGGCGTCCTCCTGCTGCCTCCTGCCGGTTTGCCGGACGCCGGATCACAGGCTCCCGCTTTCCACGGTATCACGACGGACATGTCCTCCTGTTCCGATCAGACGATCACACTGGCAGCCATCGCACCGTTTGCCGACAGCCCCACCTGTATCACAGGCATCGGGCACATCCGTTTCCAGGAGAGTGACCGCATCCATGCCATCTGTACAGAACTGACCCGTATGGGCATCCGCTGCGAAGAGACGCATCTATCCGGGGACGCCAAAGCCCTGTACCGTAGCCACCTACGACGACCACCGCATGGCTATGGGGTTTGCCCTGACTGGGCTCCGGGCCGAAGGTATCGTGATCGACGATCCCGGATGCTGCCGCAAAACTTTCGAGAACTATTTTGAAGTACTGGATCAGGTGATTGCGAAGATCATCGAAATGTAGGAATAGAATCATCCGTACTCACATAAACTATAAGTGGTTGCGCTGTGTTGCTTGCGAGGTACACAGCCAGGGGAGCCCATGCGTGGGCTCCTTTTTCACGTACAATTCACAAAGCATCCCGATATACCCGCATCACATTTCCCCAGAAAATCCCATCCAGCTGGTTTTCCGTAAAGCCGGCTGTTTTTAGTCTGTCCCACAATACCGGCATTGCCTCCGCACCGGGAAGAGCCGGATTTGTGGGGATGCCGTCGAAGTCACTGCCCAGACCCAGTATTTCCATACCGCCGACATCAGTGATATGTCTTGCCTGCCGTATCAGTGCTTCCCACAGCACCTCTGGATCTTTGCTTCCGCCATCCACCAGAAATTTATCATAATAGTTCAGTCCCATACAGCCGCCCCGCTCCGCCAGTCTGCGGACCCGGTCATCCGTCAGATTCCGGAGGGACGGACATACAGCCCTTGCGTTGGAATGGCTTGCCACGAATGGCTTCTTCGTACATTCCCATACATCGTCAAAGCCGGCATCCGACAGATGGGAGACGTCCGGGATCATTCCGAGACGCTCCATCTCTGTGACAAAATCGCGGCCGGTTTCCGTCAGACCACACGCCGCATCCCTGCCATCGGATCCACGTATCCCAGTCTCACCTTTCTCCGTCTCTATCGCCGTTGTCGGATTTTCCCCCGCACAGCTGCTCCTCCCGGTTCCCGGTATTTTCTCCTGAACAGATTTCTCCGTTAGTCTCCCATCTACGTCGCCCCTGCTCTGCCCCAGACACCGACGCGTGGCTGGCCACCCCAGTTCATTCCGATAATTCCAGGTTAACGTCAGCATCCGCACCCCCATGTCATACAGTTCCCGTAGCCTCTCCAGACTTCCGCCGCAGACCGCCCCTTCTTCCACCGTCAAAAGTGCCGACAGTTTCCCACAGGCTTCATTTTTCAAAATGTCTTCATAGCACAGTACCGGGACAATCCGGTTCTTGTTTTTCTCCAGCTCCGTCCGGTAGACCTCATACAGAGCACACACCCGCTCCCAGGGTGTCGGTGTGCACTTTCCGATATCCACAAACAGGGCGAAATTCTGCAACAGATATCCGCTCTCCTGCATCCGCTTAAGATCCAGATGGCCGCTGTTTTTCCAAAGTTCCCCGCCCCGGTCCGCCAGTTCGGATATGGTGTCGCAATGCATATCTATGATCTTCATGTTTTCTCCTGATCCCCTATGAAAAAGAGAGCATCCACAGCTCTATGTTCCTGCCATGAATACTCCCTCTTACTTTCTTTGTTCAGTTTATGCTGTTTTCCGCAAAAAATGTCTTAGTTCTCCTGACCCTTTACTGCGAAGCATACGCCGGTGTCATCAGGCTTGTCCTCATCGAACTTGTAGTCCTTGCCGGGCAGTACTGCATTCAGGATAATACCGGTCAGTGCACCAACTGCCAGTCCGGACAGGCTGATGGTGATCTCTCCGATGTGGAATGCGATAGCACCTGCTGCACTGTAGTTGATACCGATGGACAGTACCAGGATCAGAGCGGCGATGATAACGTTACGGCTCTTGGTGAAGTCTACCTGAGTCTCTACGATGTTACGAACACCGACTGCAGAGATCATACCATACAGTACCAGAGATACACCACCACAGGTAGCAGTAGGCATACATCCGATCAATGCTGCTACCTTCGGGGAGAAGGAGAACAGTACAGCGAAGCCTGCTGCAATACGGATAACTCTGGGATCGAATACCTTGGTCAGAGACAGTACACCGGTGTTCTCACCGTAAGTGGTATTTGCAGGAGCGCCGAACAGGGATGCAATAATGGTAGCCAGGCCATCACCTAACAGCGTACGATGTAATCCGGGCTCCTTGATATAGTTGATACCAACAGTGGAAGAAATAGCGGAGATATCTCCGATATGCTCTACCATGGTAGCCAGTGCGATCGGCATAATGGTGATCACGGAAGTAATTAACAGAGAAGTGTTACCATCGGACAGTGCCCAGAAAGCAGTCTCATTCCAGTGGATGGGAAGTCCGATCCATGCAGCCTCCGCAACGGTTGCGAAATCCACACGGCCTAAGATAGCTGCCAGCACATAAGAACCGACAACACCGATGATGATCGGAACGATCTTCACCATTCCCTTACCCCAGATATTGCAGATCACTACCAGTGCGATAGCAACCACTGCGATCAGCCAGTCTGCGGAACAGTTGTCGATAGCGGACTGGGACAGGGTCAGACCGATGGCAATGATGATGGGGCCGGTTACGATGGGCGGGAAGAAACGCATTACCTTGCCGGTACCGAAGATCTTGATTAACAGGGATAATACCAGATACAGCAGACCTGAGCAGGCCACGCCGAAGCAGGCATAAGGAAGCAGTGCGGAATTGTCCGCTCCGTCTGCCATAGGGGCAATCGCGGCATAACCGCCTAAGAATGCAAAGGAAGAACCCAGAAATGCGGGTACCTTTCTCTTGGTCAGCAGATGGAACAGTAAAGTTCCCAGACCTGCAAATAACAGTGTTGTGGAAACATCCAGACCTGTCAGCATGGGTACCAGAATGGTGGCACCGAACATTGCGAACATGTGCTGAAGTCCCAGCAGAAGCATCTTGGGCATGCCCAAGGATCTGGCATCGTAAATGCCGTTTTCGCCGAGTGTAGTCTTCTCGCTCATTTTTCTCCTCCTGTGTCATAGACATGTGAACATGTAACTATTTTTCGTCGCATAAATTCGGGCAGATAGTCCTCTATCTGCCCTCACCTATGTGACTCTATTAGTTACATGATAGCTTTTCACCGTTCTACAGTCAAGAGGAAAATCACTCCACCGCATGCTCTTTCAGGAAATCCAGCCAGATAGGAATATACTGTGCCTTCAGATGCACACCGTCATAAGTATAGGAAGCCACCATTCCACCGGTCTCGTCACAGATCAGCGGATTTACATCCAGGAAAAATATCTTCCGGTCATCCGCCAGCTTTGCGATTTCTGCATTTCTGGCTTCGATTCCTTCGTTGGTGATATAGTCCCCCTGTTCGGAGCGTTCCGTTGTTACTTTCATGATGGCCTGCAGATAGATCACCGCATCCGGCTGCAATTCCTGCAAATGCTGTACCGCTTCCCCGTAAGCCTTCATAAAAGATTCCACTGTGCCGGTACCCATTTCGTTGATACCGATCATCAGATAGATCTTGGCAAACTGCTTCTCCGACAAAGCTTCCTCCACCGTGATCTTTTTCTTCTGTCCCGGCACCGATACGATGGCACTGTCGAACATCTTGTAGACTGTCAGTCCGGTGGAAGCATAAAACGTGGATGTCTCCTCCAACCCACCGTACTCATACATACCTACCGTCCGGGAATCCCCGATAAATACCGCATCATCAAAATAACTGTCATCCACCGTGTGATAGACCACTTCCTGCGGTGTCTCTTCCACAGGAACCGTCGCGGCGGGATCCTGCGTCTCTGTTCCGGTGGTCTCCGGTATTGCGGCCTCTTCTCCCGTAGCGGGACTCTGCACCGTCCCCCTCGTCTGATCCGTCTGGTTCCCGTCACTCACTGTATCTCCGGTCTGTACGTTTTCCCCCGGCACATTGCCGGATACGGATCCCGTTGCATCACTCTGTTCCCCGGATATTCCCGGCCATTTTCCTTCCACCAGCTGCTCCGCCAGAAGCACTCCTTTCGTATAGGTCTCCTGCAGCGGTTCCGTATATACCTGCCAGTTATCCGTCCAGGTAAAGAATACAATTCCCGCCAGCAAAAGACATCCCAAAAAGGAGTATTTATGCAATTTTTCCTTCATTTTCGACCAAATATTTTTATTTTCTGCATGATTCATTGCATAATGACCTTTTCCTAAAAGCTAAAATACATAAAAGGATTATTTCCTTCTAATAAAAGTCTCCAGATGCAATACCAGAAGAGCCCCGCCAGAAGCACCTTCACCGGCAGCTTATCCTGCCACTTATGGTACAGCTTCTCAATGACCGGTGTGCAGGCCAGTCCGGAGACCAGAAGCAGTCCTCCATAGGTACTGAGTGCCTTCCAGGCATCCTCGTAACCGCCGCTGAAGCCCGGTACCAGCCACAGCATCTTATCCAGATAGACCTGTAACTGTGACAGGTCCGTGATAGCAAAGCACATCCAGCTCATTGGGATGACCAGCCACAGATAAATGTGCGGCAGTACCTTCATTTTATGTACAAATTTTAATCTGCCCAGCTGCCGTTCCAGTACGATGCAGATCCAGAGCAGTCCGCCCCAGCAGAAGAAGTTCCAGCCGGCACCATGCCAGAAAGCGGTCAGCATCCATACCACCAGGAGGTTAAAAATCGTGCGAAGCTCTCCCTGTCTGCTGCCGCCTAACGGAATATACACATATCGGCAGAACCACTGTCCCAACGTCATATGCCATCTGCGGTAAAAATCCCGGACACTTCTGGCCATATAGGGTCTGCGGAAGTTGGCCGGCAGTTTGATCCCCATCATCCGGCCCAGTCCCATGGCCATCAGGGAATAGCCCCAGAAATCAAAATAGATCTCCATGGAATAGGCGATGGCTGCCAGCCATGCTAACGGTGTCGAGATGCTTTCAAATCCGGTCACCTGCACCTCGTGCCACAAGATTCCCACCCGGTCTGCCAGTAGCACCTTGGCCGCCAGTCCCAGAATAAACAGCTTCATACCGTCTTCCAGCCCCCGCACCGTGAAAGTGCGCTCCGTTAGGCTGTCCGAGATATCGCCATATCTTGTGATCGGTCCGGAGATCAGTTTCGGGAACATGCTCACATAAGTAGCAAACTTCAAAAAAGAATACTCCCTGCTCACCTCTCCCCGGTACACATCGATCTGATAAGACAATATCTGGAAGGTGTAAAAGCTGATCCCCAGCGGCAGCCCCGCAGAGCCTCCCCAGTCCTTGAACCAGAGCAGTACCGCCAGATTCGCACCAAGTGTCAGGATCAGCAGAAGCTTTTTCCGCCACAACGTCTTAGGACTGCGTTTTGCCAGATGAAGACCCAGAAAATAATTGCACAATATAGATATCATTAAAAGGGGAAGATACCTGACGTCTCCCATGGCATAAAAAACAATGCTTCCCACGAGCAGTGTCAGGTTCCTGTATTTGCGAGGTGTGATCCCGTAGACGATCAGAAAGATCGGCAGGAACCACAGCAGAAATTCAATGCTGCTGAATATCAAAAAAATCACATCTTTCTATTTCTGTTTATCTGTCTTACTATCATAGTAGCTTGAAACCGTTTCTATTACAACAAAACAATTCTTAATTTTAAATGACAGAATTTTACAACTGCTTAATCTTTTTGCAATTTTTCACCGCATCGTTTACAATAGTTTTAACACCACAGGGCTGCGCCCGAGAAAGGATATTTTCCATGAAAGAACAGTTATATACCATCCCTTTAAACGATGCCGTAAATGCACAGGACGAATGCCCTTTCTGCTTTATCCACCGCAGTATTGAACAGGATCTTCTGGATTTCGTGTTAGGCTCCGGTTCCTCTTATATGGAAGCGGACATCCGCGAACAAACCGACAAAGCAGGCTTCTGCCGGTATCATTTTCAGAAAATGTTCGACTACGGCAATACTCTGGGCAATGCCTGGATCTTAAAGACCCACTACCAGCGCATGATCCGGGAAATGCAGCAGGAATTTGCCTCCTTCCGCCCCGGCAAAAGCTCTCTCCTGGGTAAATTCAAAAAAGTCGAAGGCAATGAAAATACCATCGGCATGTGGGTCCGTGCAAAAGAGGATTCCTGCTATATCTGTTCCCAGTATAAAGATACCTACGCCAGATATCTGGACACCTTTTTCTACCTGTGGAAAAATGATGAAAACTTCCGCAATAAAGTTATAAACGGCAAAGGCTTCTGCCTGCCCCACTTCGGCGATCTCTGCGAAGCCGCTGACCGCAAGCTTTCCGATAAGGAAAAACAGGACTTTTACGATCAGTTGCTGCCGGTCATGGAATCCAACATGCAGCGCATTTCCGAAGACGTCTCCTGGCTGGTGGAAAAATTCGACTATCGCAACAAAGACGCCGACTGGAAGAGCTCCAGGGATGCCATCCAGCGCGGTATGCAGAAATTAAAAGGCGGATATCCCGCAGATCCCGCCTATAAGATGTCTAAATAGCCACAAAATTTTATTCAAAAATACGATGCAATTATGATGCTATTTTTCCGTAATTTCTTCGTCAGAGGGCTGTCCGGACCGTTCCGCCAGTCTTCTGCTTAATTGCAGATACTCCAGAATTTCCTCATACAGCATCTCCGGCTGAAAGGCATCTTCCAGGATTCTCTCGTTCATCAATCCCTTAATGGTCAGTTCCATCATCTTACGAAGTTTCACCACGTCTTCCGCAGCCGCATATTTTCCCAGATCCGCTCTGGCATAAATATTCTCATAAGCCTCTTCCATCTGCTGTTTTCGCTCTTCTACCGCCACCAGTGCCTCATTGACATTCTCTGCCTGTGCCCGGTTCAGGAACGGCTGCAGATAAGGATAGCCGCACATGGCATGCATTTTCCCGGTCTCCACCTGCTGCATCAGAGTGAACAGATCCGTCTCCTTCGCATCTACCGCTGTGGACAATTCCAGCAACAGATACCGTACACTGTAGTCATAGACAAAAGCATAGACTCCCAGCTTGTTCTCAAAATAATGAAATAATAATCCCTTACTGATGGCTGCCTCCCGCACGATATCATCCGTACTGGCATGACGGTAACCGTTCAGGGCAAATACCTTCAGAGCTGCATTGATCATCCGGTCCTGTTTTTCTTTTTTTAAATCAAAAAATTTCTCATTCATATCGCAACATATCCCTTTTCATTTTCATCAATAAGGTTTATTATGTAACTGTATGGGCATATGCATGAAATTCAGACCAGTTACATACACTACAACATGGAAGGAGCAACCCTATGGCTAAAAAATTTGGCAAATTTCTGCTGTTTACCGCAGCAGTAGGTACCGCAGCCGCAGCTGCTTACTACTATATGCAACAGAAAGATTCTCAGCTGAAGGAATCTTCCGATGCAGATGATGATTATGATGATTTCCACGAGGATCTGGACAAGAGTACCGAGTTCTCCCGCAATTATGTTCCTCTGAATACACCCGTGCAGACCTCTGCCCCGAAGAAAGAGACAGGCACAGAGTCCACACCGGCTTCCGAAGAGGCGGCACCCGCTTCCGCAGAGGCATCTGATTTCACACCGCTCACCGATCAGGCTACCGGATTGTCCGGCGAAGAGGGCGAGACCGTCGAAGACGTGGAAGAGTTCTTCGATGAAGAAGATGCCGAGGACGAAGAGCCTCCCGTAAATGAAGAATAATCGTTCTATTTCGAAGGTCTCAGAGCCATGCTTTTTGCAAGCGTCTGAGACCTTCCTGCATTTCCGCCTCATCAATACTTCCAAAGCCCAACAGCACGGTAGCTTTTCGCATTGTGGCTTCCACCATATTCTCTGACATCCCATAGGCTTTCACTTTCTCCGCCGCTGCTCTCTCCAACAGTTCCTGTTCCGTGACATTCCCTTTCGCTGTCAACAGAAGATGCAGTCCCGCATCCTCTCCGGAGATCACAAACTGCTTCTTAAACGGTTCCAGCCCGGCCAGCAGCAGGTCATGTTTGGCCCGGTAGCGCATCCGCATTTTATTCAGATGCCGCTCGAAATACCCGTCCCGGATAAATTCATTCAGGATCCGCTGGTCGATTCTGGACACCGTGCAGGAATAAAAAGAGCAATCCCTGCGGTAGATATCCAGCAGATCCCCCGGCAATACCATATAGCTGACACGGATTGCCGGTGCAATAGCCTTGGAAAATGTACCGATGTAGATCACTTTTCCCTTTTCATCGGAAGATTGCAGGGAAGGAATAGGCTTGCCCCGATACCGGAATTCACTGTCGTAATCATCCTCGATCAGATAACGATCCGGCTCCCTTTCCGCCCAGCGAAGCAGTTCTGCTCTCCTGCCGATGGTCATGACCGCACCGGTGGGATACTGGTGGGAAGGCATCACATAGGCCACTCTGACAGGCAGTCCCGAAAGTCTGTCCGCCCGCATTCCCTTATCATCCATGTCTACCGTGTGAATGCGATAGGCAAAAGATTCAAAGATGCGGTATGCCCGCTTGTACGTGGGATTCTCCATGGCAATGCCCACATGTCTGCCCAGTATTTTCTCCAATAGCAACAGCAGATAATCGTTTCCTGCTCCTACAATGATCTGTTCCGGGCGGCAGTTCACCCCCCGGGAAGAATGCAGATACCGGCTGATGGTCAGCCGCAGATCATAATCTCCCTGAGGTTCTCCCTGCGCAAACAGGTCACTGTTGTTGTCATTCAGAATATTCTTCGTGATCCGCTTCCATACGCCCACAGGGAAACCGTTCATATCAATACCATAAGGAGAAAAATCAATGCATCCCTCTTCCGGAACAGATTCTTCTCCTGAAGTGTCCGGCTCCGGTTCGTTCTCTTCCCGCGGTTCCATGGCAAATATCCCTTCCAGACGGCAGACAAAATAGCCCTTATAAGGTCGTGCCTCGATATATCCCTCGCTTAACAGCTGGTCGTAGGCATAGTCCACAGTGCTTCTCGCCACCTGCAGATATTCTGCCAGAGAACGCGTGGAGGGAAGCCTCTCTCCTGCCAGAAGCTTCCCTTCCCTGATTTCCTGTCGTATATGCTCATATATCTGCTGGTACAGACATTTGTCACTGTCTGTACGCAGCCGGATCGTCATATCATACATACGGTTATCCTACTTTTTCTGGTTCTTCAGTTCTTCCAGAATCTGGTCTTTTAACTCTCTTGCCTTGTCCTTAGTCCGGGCATTGGCGGAAGGGGACGTCAGGATCGTGGCTACCATACGGCTGGCCACATCATATTTCTGGAATCTGGCAGCAAGTACCGCAATCAGAAATTCTACCGTGATCTCATCCATACCGCACATGGGGAATCCTTCGGTCTGCAGGGCCTCCGTAAAACCAGTGTAAGCGTTCTTCAGATAAGTCTCCTCCATGGTCTTCACTTCCCGGAGTCTGGCCATATCCGTATCCCCGGACTCTTCCAGATGCTCCTGATAACCACGCATCAGCCATCCGCTCTTCAGACAGATATAAGCCTTTTCACTGGCATGGGCCCGTTTTACCACAGCGTTGGCCAGGCAGAGCTTATAGCGCTCAATGGCTTCTTCATAGCTGTAAATATCGTCATCGTAGGTATGCAGCTGCACTTTACTGCTGATATTTTCCTTGATCTGCTTTATATAAACCTTATTCAGGCTGTTGAAATACCGGTTCAGTGCTGCATAGCCGCAATGCGGACACAGAATAACATCATATTTCACCGCATCAATGCCTTCGTATTTTGCACGAAGATCCTGATCGGTACTTAAAAGTCTTGCCTTTCCGGTCTTCATGATCTTCGCCGGGAAATCTTCTCCGCAGACAGGACAGGTAAATGTCTTGTCAAAGATCAGATCCTTTTCTTCTATTTTTGGGGCCTCGGCTGCTGCCTTCTCTTCTTTTTTATCCTGTCCGTAAATGTCCATGTTCTCCAGGTCATCCAGACCCAGACCGGCCAGTCCAAACAATTTGTCCGACATATGTCTCTCCTTTTCTTTTGTACTGTCCATTCCCGGTGACAATACGAATACAACTTTCCCAATTCCCCTTATCGGTTGTCCTACTGCTTACTTAGGCAGTACATAAGAACTCTTCAGAGATACGATACGGTTAAATACCAGTTCTCCCGGCTTGGTATCCTTGTAGTCCACGCAGAAGAAGCCCTGTCTTACGAACTGGAAGCGGTCATACGCCTGTGCCTGTGCAAATGCAGGATCCAGACGGCACTCTGTCAGTGTGGTCAGAGAATTGGGGTTCAGATTCAGACTTCCGTCTTCATTGTATACACCCTTCTCTTCATCGATGATATTCTCATACAGGCGCACCTGTGCTTTTACAGACTGCTCTGCACTTACCCAGTGGATCGTTCCCTTTACTTTACGTCCATCGGGGCTGTTGCCTCCGCGGCTCTCCGGATCATAGGTACAATGTACTTCCACGACTTTTCCGTTCTCGTCCTTGACACAGCCGGTGCATTTTACGAAATAAGCACTCATCAGGCGCACTTCGTTGCCGGGGAACATACGGAAATATTTCTTGGGAGGCTCTTCCATGAAGTCCTCTCTCTCAATATACAGTTCTTTGCCGAAGGGAACCTCGCGGCTGCCCAGAGCTTCGTTTTCCGGATTGTTAACTACAGGCAGCATCTCCGTCTGTCCTTCGGGATAATTGTCAATTACCAGTTTCACAGGATCCAGAATAGCCATCATGCGGGGTGCCTTTGCCTTCAGATCCTCACGGATACAATACTCCAGCATTGCATAATCTGCGGAAGACTGTGCCTTGGAGATACCGCACAATTCTACGAACTTCTTGATGGATTCCGGTGTGAATCCTCTTCTGCGCAGTGCTGCGATGGATACCAGTCTGGGATCATCCCAGCCGTCCACGATGCCCTGTTCTACCAGCTTCTTGATATAACGCTTACCGGTCACCACATTGGTCAGGTACAGCTTTGCGAATTCGATCTGCTTGGGAGGATGAGGATATTCCAGTTCTCTTACCACCCAGTCATATAAGGGTCTGTGATCCTCAAATTCCAGCGTACAGATGGAATGGGTCACGCCCTCAATAGCATCCTCGATGGGATGTGCGAAATCGTACATAGGGTAAATGCACCATTTGTCACCGGTATTCTGGTGAGACATATGTGCCACACGATAGATGACGGGATCTCTCATGTTGATGTTGGGAGAGGCCATATCGATGCGGGCACGCAGTACCTTAGTGCCGTCCTCGTATTTGCCGGCCTTCATATCCTCGAACAGTGTCAGATTCTCTTCTACGCTTCTGGTGCTGCCGGGATCTTCCTTGCCGGGCTCGGTCAGGCTTCCTCTGTATTCACGGATCTGCTCCGCACTTAAGTCAGAGACATATGCCTTGCCTTTTTTGATCAGCTTTACGGCTGCTTCATACATTTGGTCAAAATAGTTGGATGCGAAAAAGAGTCTGTCCTCCCAGTCTGCTCCCAGCCACTTTACATCAGCCTTGATAGACTCTACGAACTCTGCCTTCTCCTTGGTGGGGTTGGTATCGTCAAAACGCAGATTGAATTTGCCGTTGTATTTCTGGGACAGGCCGTAGTTCAGCAGAATACTCTTGGCATGTCCGATATGAAGATATCCGTTGGGTTCCGGAGGGAAACGGGTGTGTACAGTATCGTATACGCCCTCCGCCAGATCTTTCTCAATGATCTGCTCTATAAAATTCTTCGATTCCTTTACTTCTGCGGAATCTACGATTTCCTTTTCGATCTCGCTCATGGTAATGTCCTTGCCTTTCGTTTACTTAATACTGTTTTCGTATCCTTTATCTTACCACACAAGAAAACTTTTATAAACCCTTCTCTTCAAAATAATTCAGCAAATTCTGCTCCGTCTCGATGAAGATATTGTGCAGATCATCCTCACTGGCCGCCAGATAATCTCCGGCCCTTCCGGTCATATAGCCGTCCTCGTCCCATACCGGGAACACTTTTACCCCCTGTGTCACCCGGATGGCATAGATGCGGAACTCATCCTTCGGCATGCACATGCGCACATATTCCGTGATCAGATGATTTCTGCCGTCCGTACCGTCCTTGACCCTGGGAACGTATGTCATATTCCTGCAGTAGTCCTCGGACACCGGAGCGTCGGACAGTTCCAGGATCCTGTGGAACCGCTCTCCCGCCACCCTGTGAAGTTCACCGTTTCTCTCCAGCGTGTAGCAGATATTCTGTCTGGTATCGATGTCCATGGTGCCGTTCTGGGTGCGGACGGACACCACCCTGCCAAGCTCCGCCAGATCAGAGGCCCTCACACAGGCCAGAGGGATTTTCTTTCTCTGATATCTTGTGCCCTCACTTACCGGGAATGCCCGGTCTTTGGCGTAGAGGATCCGGAACGTATCGAAATACTGCGTCATGCGGTTATTGAAATACGCTTCGGAATGCAGTGTTGGATATTTTTCCTCATATAATTTCATACTAATGTAGCCGCCGGCCTTCTCGTAATGTCCGCCGCCGGAACCGATGCCCTCCGAAAGATAATCCGACAGTTCGCTGGCATTGACCTCCCGGATACAGCTTCTGACGGAAAATTTGTATCCGCCGCTGTCCTCATTATAGACCACGCAGGTATTGACGCCCGCCACCTGCAGGAGGAAGTCGCTGATCAGGCCAAGTACATTGGGATCACAGGGCTGGGAATGGATCACGGCGAACTGGTAATCGTCGTTATAATTGCAACGCAGCATTGCCACACCGGCAATTTCCAGCTCTCTCAGGGAAATATTGGAATTACGGAACAGGGATATCTGGTTCTTATCAAAATTCAGACTCTCACGCATATCCATGTCCACCGGGTTAGACAGTTCGGAGAACTGGTTGGTATCCATATACAGGCCGTAATACAGCGCAGTTCCCAGATCTCTGTTTTTTTCCACGGGATAATGCATTTCCTGCAGCATTGTCCACACCAGGGTTGCACAGCTTCCCATATTGGGCTGCAGACGCATCCGCTCGGTGCAGATGACTTCCAGTGGATGATGGTCGATGACAGCGATCTCCTCCGCCGGGATCTTCGTCACATTGCCGGCACCGTACTGACAGTCCACCGTGATCAGCAGTCCGTCTACTGTATCTTCCATCTGAGGCTGGTACTCCAGCGGAATGTGCAGTTTCTCCACCATCAGCATCAGGTTGGCCTTTCTGACTTTATTCCGTCCGGAATACAGCAGCCTGGTATCCTTTCCCTTGTCCCGGAAAAAACAGTACAGCCCATAGCCGGAGGCTATGGCATCCGCATCCGGATTGTCGTGGCACTGGATCGTCACATGGTCATAGCCCAATAATTCATCCAGCATCATTTCTCTGCTCTTTGCATCCCCTCGTCTGTCCATAACTACGCTTTCCTCTTCTTCCTCAAAAAACTATTCAGAACCACATTCGCAAAATCGCCTTTTCAAGGCTCACCTTTTGCTCATGTGGTTACCTCGCCATATAAATCTCTAAAAGTCTGACCATAAATGGTCAGCTTATTACAGATTTACATGGCTCTGAATAGTTACAGGCAGGTCCTGTTACAGTCCTGCCCGCAAAATCTGTCTTAGTGGTGGAACAGACGGATGCCTGTAAATGCCATCACCATATCGTATTTATCGCAGCATGCGATCACATCTGCATCACGCACGGATCCACCGGGCTGTGCGATGTATTTTACACCACTCTTATGTGCTCTCTCGATGTTATCGGAGAAGGGGAAGAATGCATCGCTTCCCAGAGTCACATCCTGCATTTTGTCAAGCCATGCTCTCTTTTCTTCTCTGGTAAATACAGGGGGCTTTACCTTGAAGATACCTTCCCAGGTACCGTCCGCCAGCACGTCCATGTACTCATCGCCCATGTAGACATCAATGGCATTGTCACGGTTGGCTCTGCCCAGGCTGTCTACAAACTGCAGGCCCAGTACCTGAGGAGACTGGCGTAAGAACCAGTTGTCTGCCTTGCTGCCTGCCAGTCTGGTGCAGTGGATACGAGACTGCTGTCCTGCACCGATACCGATAGCCTGACCATCCTTGACATAACATACGGAATTGGACTGGGTATATTTTAAGGTGATCAGAGCGATCTTCATATCGATCAGGGCACTCTCCGGGATCTCCTTGTTCACAGTCACGATATTGGACAGCAGATCGCCGTTGATATCCAGTTCGTTACGCCCCTGCTCGAAGGTGATGCCGTATACCTGCTTGCGCTCGATAGGAGCAGGCTGATAGGAAGGATCGATCTGGATGATGTTGTAGGCGCCTTTTTTCTTCTGCTTCAGCAGTTCCAGTGCTTCGTCGGTGTAGCCGGGAGCGATGACACCGTCGGATACCTCTCTCTTGATCAGGCGGGCGGTATCGGTATCGCAGATATCAGACAATGCAATGAAGTCACCGAAGGAGGACATTCTGTCTGCACCACGTGCTCTCGCATAAGCACATGCCAGGGGAGAAAGCTCTCCCAGATCATCCACCCAGTAGATCTTCGCCAGAGTATCACTCAGAGGAAGTCCTACCGCAGCACCGGCCGGAGACACATGTTTGAAAGAAGTGGCTGCGGGAAGTCCTGTAGCTTCCTTCAGCTCTTTTACCAGCTGCCAGCCGTTGAAAGCATCCAGGAAATTGATATATCCGGGCTTGCCGTTCAGCACGGTCACCGGCAGATCACTGCCGTCTTCCATGAAGATTCTGGAAGGCTTCTGGTTCGGGTTACATCCGTATTTTAACTGAATCTCGTTCATCTTATTTTTCTCCTATTCTATTCTACGATATTAACTATTCAGAACCTGCATTCGCAAAACGCGTCTTCACAACCTACTTTACATATTCTTATTCACGATCTTTGTCTCATATTTACCGGTCTCGATATCAATGAAACGTACAAACAGAGAGACCTTGTTATCCTCATTCAGGCTGTTCCACAGCATATCGGTAAAAGCATCCATATCATCGGGGATCTCTACCAGTTTCGGCTCGCCCTGGAAGCTGGGCAGCGGATTGCCGTCGTGCATATAAGTGTGAATGAAACGTCCCTCTCCGGGAAGAGGATTCTCATAAGCATAAGTGAAACGCAGACAGGAATCAGGATTGCCGTTGTCACTCTTCAGAATGGACATAGCGTAATTGTACTTGCCGTTCTCGATGTGCATGATACCGGAAATTCTCGGTGTATAGTTGGGGCCGTCCGGCTCGAATTCTCTGCTGCGCAGCGACTGCTCAAAGGTCAGCTGTTTGTCCATTCCCTCGTAGATAGTATCTGTCTGGTCACCGTTGGTCACGATGGTCTTGTTACCAAGGACACGTACGGGTGCGTAGATGATCAGACTGGGATCTTCCAGTTTGGAAGGATCGAAAGCCTGGGTACGGATTCCCTCTCCTTCTGTCACGAACACACGATTGCGGCTGTTGGCGCTTCTTCCCATGATGAAATAAGCGGTCACGGCATATTTACCGTTAGCAGAACGTCCGATCACGATACCTCTGCCTGGATAAGCATTGCTTTTCAATTCCTGTTCCAGTTGTAACATAGTTTTTCCTCCGTTTACTATATATCGCGTAACTATTCAGAGCCATAAAATATTGACAGGTGTTCGTCGAATGCTGGCATTCGTAAGAACATTCGGCAATATTTTATGGTTCTGAATAGTTACAAAAAACCGCCTAAGCACCAGAAATAGACGGTGCCCAGGCGGTCGGCTTTCACTATTCTACACTCCCTGTGGGTATCTCCACTGCAGTAAGCTGCGCTCCGCCAGTCGTGTAGCTGTTTTAATAGTAGCATGGTTCCCCGATACTTGACAAGAGGGATTTTGATAATTTTGTTGCTTCCGTAACAGTTCTGCCCCAAAACATTCATAAAAGCGTCTGCTGCGCAGCCGTCGCTGCTTTGCAGCTCATCTTTTATTCATGTTTTGGGCGCTCCGCTCATAGAATAGCAAAAGCGATGCTCCGTGTGCAAGCACCCGATCATCGCTTTTACTATTCTATGGCTGAACTGTTACTTCACATATTTTGCCTCAAATGCATGCCTCTCCAAAGGACGGTCAAAATAATAGCCCTGAATGTATTTGACCTTCATACCCTGCAATACTCTGAACTGCTCCGGGGTCTCGATACCTTCCACGCAGACGCTGACGCCGATGGTCTCCGCCAGCTCCGCCACCATTTTGATAAAGGACTGGGAGTAGGCATCCTCCGCCAGATCTTTGACAAAGCTCTGATCCACCTTGATGACATCAATGGGAATCTCCCGGATATGATTCAGGGAGGAGTAGCCGGTACCGAAATCATCCAGCGCCAGCGAAACACCCAGAGATTTGATCCGGTTCAGGATCTCCTTCATGCGCTCCATATCGTTGATGGCGAGGCTCTCTGTCACTTCCAGGGTCAGATTCTTCGGGGACAGACCTGTGTCCGCAAGCGCCTTTTCCACCGTCTCCACGATGTCCGGCTGTAGGAGCTGTACTACGGAAAGATTTACGTTCACTTTATAATTCGGATAACCGGATTCGTTCCAGCGTTTGCAGCGGGTGCAGGCCTCGGTCAGCACATAATTGCCGATGGGATTGATTAGTCCCAGATACTCTGCCAACGGGATGAATTCCGCCGGGGAGATAAATCCCAGCTTTGCACTGTTCCAGCGGATCAGTGCCTCAGCTCCGGCGCAGACATCCCTGCCGCCCTGAATATCAATGATGGGCTGATAATAGACCTCGAACTCCCGGTAGCCCTCCACCGTGGCATCACGCATGTTCTTTTCCATATCCAGGCGGCGTCCCGATACGGAATCAATGCCCTCGCGGTAGGTTGCCACCCGGTTCTTACCGGTCTTTTTTGCTTCGTACATGGCAATATCCGCTTTTTTGATCAGATCAGCCACGGAATCCCCGGCATCCGGGAAAGTGACGATACCCATACTCATGGTACAGTAATAGTCCGCGTCCTTCAAAAACCAGGGCTTGCTGAAGATCTTTTTAATATCTTCCACAATATTTTCAAACCGGGAATAACTGTCGGGCGGGATCACGATGACAAATTCATCGCCGCCCATGCGGTAACAGGTATTCTCGATGCCGTTGATCCGTTTTAATGCATGGGAAATGGATTTTAACAGCACATCTCCGTACTGGTGCCCCAGTCCGTCGTTGATATGCTTGAAATCATCCAGATCCAGATACAGCAGAGCACCTTCGCCGCCGGTCTTCTTCGCCTGATCGATCTGTCTTGCCAGATCCCTCTCACAGCACATACGATTATACAGTCCCGTCAGGAAATCCGTATAGGCCTGCTGCTCGATGCGGCGCTGGTACAGTTTTTTATCTGTAATGTCATACAGAGAGTACAGATTGGCCTTTTTACCGTCCACCCAGGCAATCTCCTTGCACAGCAGATCGTACCAGGTCTCCTTCTCCGCATGGTAGACTACACTGACTGACTTGGTTTTTTCCTTGCGGACACTGCTCTGTAACAAAGCATCAAAATTGTGATCCAGCAGTTCCTTAGCAAAGGTATTTTTCAGGATCTGATTGGCAAACAGCATCCGTCCTGTGGTCTGGTCTGTCACATAAATGGCACAGCCCACGTTGTCCAGAATCTCCTCCAATGCTGCGTAGGAACCGGCCAGGGAATTCTTCTGGATCCTTCTGGTGAGGATGCTCTGCAGGATCTTCACTGCATCCGCTGTGAACTTGATCTCCGCCATGCTCCACACATGCCCCTGGGTTCTATGATTCAGAGACAGCACCATATTTCCGCTCTCCTGCTTCAGGATCGGGAAGATCATCACGGCCTTCATGCCGATCTCCTCGATTTCCTTCGAGCCGGCATTGCCCAGGCTGTCCGTGGATACCACCAGTGGTTTCTCAGCATGAAGGAAGGAATATGCTTCCACTCCGTTTATCTTGTCAAAATAAGAAATCTGTCCCGGGGCACGCCATTCACAGACCACGTTCATGGTATCTGTGTCGGAATGCAGTTGAAAAATATCCGCAGTATCTACACGGATATGCTCTGACAGGATCTTCAGCCACTTATTCATGGCAAGTTCAATCTGTTCATCACTGTCTAAGAGCTGGACGATCTCCGTGGTCGCCTCAATAGTATGGAGATTCCGACTCATCTCTTCCTCAGCGGAACGGCTCCTTCTGCTCTCTGCCTCCGCGCTGAAGCAGGACATACGATCTCTGTAAATATCTACGCTGGTATCCCGCAGCAGATCCAATATCTGATAAAAGGAAATGGTGTCGATCTTCTTCAGATCATACACCTGCCAGTACAGGATCGTGTTGTTCTCCACACTGACAGCCACTGCTGCCACATGTCCGCCGTCCGGCAGTTCTTCCACCACCTGTTCCTCCAGCGAACCGGCCTGCACTCTGTCCAGTGCCTGTGCTGCTTTCCTGCGATATTCCGTACTGATCGGGTCTTCCCCATCCAGTCTCTTCCATGTCTTGTCCACATACGGCTCCGTCACCACCTGATTCTCACTGTCCAGGCAGACAGCTGCCACGCCTGTCACCTTGCAGAATTCATTCTGCAAATGCTGCAGACGTCTGGGATCGATCAATTCTCGAAATGAAATTTCAGCCACTTTTTTGCTCCCCTGCTTCTCTTTTAAATATTCGGGGAATACGCCCTTCCTCGGCACCCGAACAAATATATTTTACCATGTGACGGGAAATTCATACAAGATATTATTTTACATTTTTTGCCATATTCGTTAAATTGCTTGAAAAATTGCAAAGTTTTTGTCAATTATTGCAAATATTTTGAGATTCAAATGATTTCTTTTTCCATAAAGAGGCGGTTGCAAGTCAGACTTACAATCGCCTCTTTCATTATAGCCTTATTTTCACAACTTATTTATCATCCACGCTGTAGTTCGGAGCTTCCTTGGTGATATGGATATCATGAGGATGGCTCTCCTTCAGGGATGCTGCAGAGATCTTCACGAATCTGCCGGTCTCCTTCAGAGTTTCGATATCCTGTGCACCACAATAACCCATACCGGAGCGGAGACCGCCCAGCAGCTGGAATACGGTATCTTCCACGCTGCCCTTGTAAGCCACACGGCCTTCAACACCTTCGGGAACCAGTTTCTTCGCATTCTCCTGGAAGTAACGATCCTTACTGCCGTTCTCCATGGCTGCGATGGAACCCATGCCACGGTATACCTTGTATTTTCTACCCTGGAACAGCTCGTATTCTCCCGGGCTCTCCTCACATCCTGCGAACATGGAACCCATCATACATACGTTACCACCGGCTGCAATAGCCTTGGTGATATCTCCGGAATACTTAATACCACCATCAGCAATGATGGGAATACCATATTCCTTTGCCACGCTGTAGCAATCCATGATAGCGGATACCTGAGGAACACCGATACCTGCAACGACACGGGTGGTACAGATGGAACCGGGGCCGATACCTACCTTAACCGCATCTGCGCCGGCCTCGATCAGGGCACGGGTAGCATCACCGGTAGCCACGTTACCTGCGATTACCTGCAGATCTGGATATTTTTCCTTGATCATCTTCAGGCAGTTCAATACGTTCTGGGAATGACCATGTGCGGAATCCAGTACAATAACATCAACCTTGGCTGCTACCAGAGCTGCCACACGATCCAGTACGTTGGCGGTGATACCTACACCGGCGCCGCAGAGCAGTCTGCCCTGGGAATCCTTGGCTGCCAGAGGATATTTGATGGTCTTCTCAATATCTTTGATGGTGATCAGACCCTTTAAGTTGAAGTCCTTATCTACGATAGGCAGCTTCTCTTTTCTTGCCTTGGCCAGGATCTTCTTTGCCTCTTCCAGAGTGATACCTTCGGGAGCGGTGATCAGGCCTTCGCTGGTCATGGACTCTTTGATCTTCTTGGTGAAGTCGGTCTCGAACTTCAGATCACGGTTGGTGATGATGCCGACTAATTTTCTGCCCTCGGTGATAGGCACGCCGGAGATACGAAACTTAGCCATCAGAGCATCTGCATCTGCCAGAGTATGTTCAGGAGACAGAGAAAACGGATCGGTGATGACACCATTCTCGGAACGCTTTACCTTATCTACCTCTTCTGCCTGTGCCTCGATAGACATATTCTTGTGAATGATACCGATACCACCCTGTCTAGCCATGGCAATCGCCATACGATGTTCGGTAACAGTATCCATTCCTGCGCTCATCATAGGAATGTTCAGCTTGATCTTCTTTGTCAGCCATGTGGTCAAATCCACCTGATTAGGGACTACCTGAGAGTAAGACGGTACGAGCAGTACGTCATCAAAGGTAATGCCTTCACCAATAATCTGTCCCATTTTCTTTCCTCCTGTGTTCATTTGATAAGATTTGTGAATGATATCTTGTTGCGTTATAAGTTGTGATTATATTACATATTCGTTGTACTTATAGCATTTCCATGAGTTTAGCAGAGTTTCGTAGGACTGTCAACCGGATATCTTATATTTTTTATCATTTAGCAATCATATTACCGCGTTTATTTCTGTTTCTGCAATAAAGAAGGTCCGGCGTATCATGTACACCAGACCTATATTTTTGACTCGCCAGGCATTCAACTGCTTTGATGCTGTTCCCTGCACCGGACTGTTGCGAAATATTATTCGCTGAACACTTTGCGGGGTGCCATGTTTTTGAGCACCTTGACCAGCTCCTCATTAGGGCTTAAGAGGATCTTCTCGCCACCTTCATAGTACATAGCATAACGTCCGTCCGGCTGCAATACCTCGCCGATACTATAATCCTTTTCCTTCACCTGACGGTTTTTGAAGTTATCCAGATGATAGGAGTAAACCGGTGCAAATACCTCCATGCGGTCAAGGCTGTAAGTACCGACACGCTTTCTCTTGCTCTTAGCCATGATCTTGTCCACGGACAGTTCCTTGTCCAGATAGAGGTATTCATATTCCAGATCGGTATACATATTCAGGAAATAAGCTCCCACCCCCGCTGCCAGTGCCACCGGCAGGAAAATGATAAACACGAACATTACCAGACAGCTCAGTACTGTCAGTGCGATCAATAATACCTTTAAAATTTTTGCCCAGGTGGGCTGTTTTGCTTTTACCAGACATTCTACGTAAGAATCACTCATTTTTTGTTTCCTTTTCTCTTCGTTTATTTTATGCAGAGCCTATTCCCTCTTAAGGAAAGCCTTCTCTTCTGGGCCGGTTCTGAAATTGCCCGCGCCGTTCTTCCGTTTCTTTGGGAAATCTCTGTTTACGACTGTCCGGATTCTGTTTTCTCCTGACAATCGTTTTCTATTATGATATATCATCTTCACAAAACTTGCAAGGCATGCCCGGATTTTCCCGGCGATTTAATTGTTTTTTTAGATTCCCCTCACACTTCGTTCATTGACTTTCAGATAGCGAACCTTTATCATTAGTATATTATGAAGAAATTTACCCGGAATGTGGCGTTCTGCCATATTTCGGCAGCAGAAAGGCGGATCTCCCCATGGCAGTAATGGATGAATTCAAAGAAGAACGAGAGGCATTGAAAAACGGTACGCCAAGGCAGAAACTGGCGTATTTCTGGTATTATTACAAGTGGCATGTGATCATTGCCCTGGTGGTGATCATTATGATCATCAGTTTTGTAAAACAGCTTACAGACCGGAAGGATCCCTCTTTTTATGCCGTGATGCTGAATGCCAGCCTCTTAGATCAGATGACCTCGGAACAGCCGGATTTTGTTACGGATTTTGCAGAAAAAGAGGGCATTGATCTGAACACCAGCGATATCACTTTTGATACTTCCATCCGTATCGTGGAAGACAGCATGGATGAAACTTCTATCACTTCTTCCCAGAAGCTGATGGTGTATGTGGCAGCCAATGAATTGGACTGTATGATCACAGATTTCACTTCTTTCCAGAAATATGCCAACAGCAGCATGTTTCACGATCTGCGGGATATTCTCACTGATGAGCAGATACAGGCACTGGAACCTTATTTCTATTATGTAGACAGAGAAGTGGTACTGGCCATCGAAGCAGCCAACGATGATATGAATACCGATTATACCCCAGACTATCCCGATCCCCTCCACCCGGAGGACATGCAGGATCCCGTACCGGTAGGCATCTGCCTCACAGACTGCAAGGATCTGACTGATACTTATTACTTCCGTGGTGACGGCATCGTCATGGGCATCTATGCCAATGCGGAACATGTGCAGACCGCGGTGGATCTGGCGGAGTATCTGTTGAATAAATAGAAAGTTAGCCTAGCTACGAGCCATGCAAAAATAGAACGGAATACCTCGGTGG
>OOAT01000503.1_pt1 | contig 26947 bp, 26 predicted proteins | sample 1671441 | NCBI WGS metagenome assembly OOAT01 (sample SAMN06348157, study PRJEB24527) | human gut metagenome | biome: human gut; feature: ankylosing spondylitis patient; material: feces | host: Homo sapiens | place: China | collected 2015-10 | reverse complement strand
ACCATTGCATAAAGCAATGCTGAACGCACAGAAGTCAGCAGAGGTCATAGTAGCCGAGAGGTGAAGGACCGAATCAGTAGGAGTCTTGAGTATGACCGAGAAAGGAGGAATGACCATCTATGGCAGAAGACATTGAAAACAATGGCTGTTCGCAAAGAGATAATGTGGAACATAAAGGGTATGTGAAAGCGTCTAGGTCATTCAATCGGATATGGAAAGAAAGAGACAGTGCACAGCCGAGACTTTTGGAAGCGATATTGTATAAAGTGTTGTGGTCAAGCTTTTTTAGCCACAAGTGTTACAAAAAAGCTTGACCACAACACTCCACGGTAACAGCTTTTCTATACCTGCGGGCTCATTTTTGTAGTCCGGCATCCATCACCTTTGCAGCAGCTCCGGTGCCATCTCCTGAAACAGTTCCGCCAGTGCTGACGCTGCTCTGGAGCGGTACTTTCCGGCGGGCCATGCAAGGGCGAGGTCAAGGAAGATTCCTTCTTTTCCTACTCGGAGATAGCGGAAATGATCTCCTGGGACACGGCAGGAACGGTAGGTGAAGGCGAGACCGGCGCCTTCTCTTGCCATAGCGGCGGCGAAGGAGGCGGAGAGATCGGTGCCCTGCCCAATGGGCTCGATTCCGGCATCCCGCAGCGCCTGACGGCCAACACGGCCGAGTACAGTGTTTGGCGGTCCGAAAATATATTCGAAGGCGGCAGTGTCTTTGAGATCGATCCAGGAAAGCTCCGGAGCGGAATCACATGTTCTGGCAAAGTCCATGACCGGATGATCCGCGGTGGTGACGATCATGATCTCATCGCGCATGAATGGCGAAACGCTGTGTCTGATCCGGACCGGCGGGGCGGCGATCAGGGCGAGGTCCAGAAGACCTTCTAAGAGCTGATCTTCGAGGTCAATGCTGTCCATCTCACAGATCTCAACATGGACCTTCGGATAGAGGGTGCGGAACCGCTTTAAGACCGGCGGCAGAAGATACGTGCCGCGGTAGGTGCTGATCCCGAAGATCATGGTACCGCCGTTGAGATTTTCGATGTCTGCGGCTTCACTGCATGCAGTGCGGTACTGCTGCAGGATCTGCTTTGCGTGGGAAATAAAAGCATCCCCGGCGGCAGTTGGCCGGACTCCGCGGGTAGTGCGGACGAAGACAGAGGTCCCGAGATCCTGCTCCAGGACACGGATCGCCTGGCTTAAGCTGGACTGGCTCATAAAAAGTTTCTCCGCGGCGCGGGAGATACTTCCCTCGTTGGCGACGGTCACAACATAGTTTAATTCCTTCAGGTCCATAGGATACATTTTCCTTTCAGCCGTTTGGCAGGTAAGAAGATTATCGGAATAACAGGCGGTATCTCCATTTCGCGGCCTGTAGGGTACCGGATCACGTTCAAAACAGCCATCGGAAATATCGATACCGGGTATATGATTTTAGTACTTTTTTTAATAACAAATTTAGTATAAAATGAATCCCGTAAGAAAGCAACAGCAAAAATGATCAGAGGGGAACAACAGCTGATGAAAATGGATCTTATGAAGGGTGTTATTGACATGCATGTTCATACAAATCCGGATCTGCGCCTTCGTGCCTATGATGATTTCGAATTGATGGAAGCTGCGATCCGTGTGGGTGCGCGGGCCATCGTGATCAAGACTCATCAGGGATCGACGGTGGACCGGGCATATCTCTGTAACCGCCACAACGAGATCGTACATGGAAAGACGAACGACTTCACGATGTTCGGCGGGATCACGCTGAACCGGGCGGTCGGCGGAATAAATCCGAAGGCCGTTGACGTGGCACTCCGCATGGGCGCAAAGGTCGTCTGGCTTCCGACCCAGTCGGCAAAGAACCATCTGGAGAAGATGAAGCAGGACACGAGCCAGTGCGTGGAGGTCGTAAAAGACGGGATGATCGTTCCGGAGCTGAAAACGATTCTGGAGCTTGTCCGTGACTATGACGCGGTTCTCGGCACGGCGCACATCTCACCGGAGGAATCCTTCACGGTGGTGGAGGCGGCCAGAAACCTTGGGGTGAAGAAGATCGTAATCACCCATCCGGAATGGTGGGTCGTGGGAATGACCATGGAGGATCAGATCCGCATGGTAAAGGACTACGATGTGATCCTGGAGCGCTGTTATGCCCAGAACATGGGCGGCGGAACGTATAAGAGCAATCTGCCGGATAACCTTGAGATCATCAAAGAAGCCGGATACAAAAATGTCATGGTTGACACAGACGGCGGCCAGACAGAAAACCCGCACTGGGAAATTGAAATGGCAGAATATATGCAGTACCTGCTGGATCATGGGATCCCCGAAGAGCAGGTATACCATATGACACATACGATACCGGCAGATCTGCTGGGAATTTAAAAATCAGGAGGAGTTTTAATTATGAAACACACAGTAACAGTATTTCGCGGCGATGGAATCGGTCCGGAGTTAGTGGACAATGTCTTAAAGATCTTAAAAGCGGCAGATGCGCCGTTAGAGTATGAGATCTACAATGTCGGCGAGGATGAGTGGAAGAGAAACGGTGCCCTGATCCCGGACGAGGCGTATGCTTCCTTCGAGCGCACAAAAGTTCTCTTAAAGTCCCCGATCACGACCCCGGTTGGAAAGGGATTCCGTTCCTTAAACGTTACCCTTAGAGGCAAGTATGACCTCTACGCGAATATCCGCCCGGTAAAGTCCAATGACGCGGTAAAAACTCCGTTTAAGAACGTGGATATCGTGATCTTCCGTGAGAACACCGAAGGTCTGTATGTCGGAAAAGAAGAACAGATTGATGAGAACACGGTTCACGCGATCAAGATCGTCACCAAGAAAGCATCTGAGCGCATCATCCGCGACGCCTTCGAGTACGCGAAGAAGAACGGCAGAAAGAAAGTTACCTGCGTTCACAAGGCAAACATCCTCAAGATGTCTGACGGCATGTTCCTCGCGATCTTCCGTGAAGTCGCAAAGGATTACCCGGAAATCGAGGCTGATGACAAGATCATCGACAACACCTGCATGCAGCTCGTCATGAACCCGAACCAGTTTGATGTGATGGTAATGCAGAACCTCTACGGCGACATTCTCTCCGACCTTTGCAGCGGTCTGATCGGCGGCCTTGGTCTTGTACCGTCCAGCAACATTGGTGCCGACTACGCAATGTTCGAAGCCGTTCACGGAAGCGCTCCGGATATTGCCGGAAAGCACCTTGCAAATCCGACGGCGTTCCTGTGGTCCGCATGCATGATGCTTGAGTATCTCGGTGAAAATGAGACAGCATCCCGCATCCGAAAAGCAGTGGATGAGGTCCTTGCGGAAGGAAAGCACCTGACAAGAGATCTCCATGGTGAGGCATCTACGGAAGAGTATGTGGATGCTGTGATCGCGAGATTATAATAAAAGAAAGATAGAAAAAAAGAGAACCAAAACCCGGCGGATCGCCGGGGATGGTTCTCTTTGCTGCGTTTTACAGCACTTCGCAACCTGCGGAAGCGGAATCAACTGTGCTTCTCATCACAATATCTGCAGCGATATACCTCATGATCCTTATCATCGAGATAGAAAATATGCGGCAGCTCCTGCTCGATGGAGGTGATGCAGCGCGGGTTCTTGCAGTGGATCACGTTCTTTAAGATCTTCGGGAGATGCAGGGTGCGCTTCTCGGCGATCTTGTCGTCGCGGATGATGTTGACGGTGATGTTGTGGTCAATATAGCCGAGGATATCGAGGTCGATGGAGTCTAACGGTCCCTCGATCTTGATGATATCTTTTCTTCCCATCTTGTTGCTCTTTGCGTTCTTGATGATCGCGACTGTGCAGTCTAACTCGCCGAGGCGCAGATAGCGATAGATATCCATGCTCTTGCCCGCCTGGATATGGTCAAGGACAACGCCTTCCTGAATTCCGCTGATATTTAACATGGCTTTTCTACCTCCAGTAATGTCATAATGAGTGCCATACGGACATATACGCCGTTCTGGGCCTGTCTGAAGTAAGCGGCACGCGGGTCATCGTCCACCTCAACAGAGATCTCGTTGACACGCGGGAGCGGGTGAAGCACATACATATCCGGTTTCGCAAGCTTCATCTTATCCTTATCAAGAATGTAGCAGTCCTTCATGCGGATGTAGTCTTCCTCATTGAAGAAACGCTCCTTCTGGACTCTTGTCATGTAGAGGATATCCAGTTCTTCCATCGCGTCATCAAGACTGGTCGTCTCACGGTACTCGATATTTTTGGCATCAAGGACACTCTCCTTGATATAATCCGGTACCTTTAATTCCGGCGGGGAGATCAGGATAAAACGGATTCCCTCATAGCGGGACAGCGCGTTGATCAGGGAGTGAACGGTACGGCCAAATTTCAGATCTCCGCAGAGTCCGACCGTCATATTGGAGAGTCTGCCCTTTAAAGAACGGATCGTATATAAATCGGTTAAAGTCTGTGTGGGATGCTGGTGACCGCCGTCTCCGGCGTTAATAACAGGAATCGAAGATTTGGTGGCGGCTACATAAGCGGCGCCTTCCTTTGGATGTCTCATCGCGCAGATATCTGCGTAGCAGGAAATAACACGGATTGTATCGGAAACACTTTCGCCCTTGGAAGCGGAACTGGAATCAGCGGAGGAAAATCCGAGAACGGAACCTCCAAGATTTAACATGGCAGCTTCAAAGCTTAAACGGGTTCTTGTGCTGGGCTCATAGAAGAGAGTAGCTAATTTCTTTCCGTCGCATACATGTGCGTATCGGAAACGGTCTTTCTCAATGTCGGCGGCAAGTTCTAAAAGACTTTCCGTCTCCTCAAGAGAAAAGTCAAGAGGATTTAACATGTGTCTCATGATGTTTATAATCTCCTTTCAGGCCTCACGGCGGTCCGCATCGTATGTGACAGCGCTTAGGCATTTTCACTATTATAGCGAATCTGAAACAGAATTTCCACTATTTTTTTAAAGAAAATTGTGTTAAAATATGAAATAGTGAACGCAGAGAAACAAAAGAAAAATAAGTGGACAAATTCTGCAGGGCAGGAAGAACTGCCAGATGAAATTCGTGAAATCCCGTGGAAAAAGGACATTGGAGAAAGTCAGAAATGCAAATGAAAAACTGCGGGAAACGCGCGGTGGAGGAACTATGAGAAAGACGATGGAACAGATCGTTCTGGAAGGGCAGGTCGCGAAATGCCGCTCTATAGAGGAACTTTATGTGTTGTGGGAGCTGATGCAGCAGATGGAGGAAGATCCATTTGGGAACACCTGCTATCCGGAGCTGGATCAGAGAAATTTTCATATCGACGGAATCGCGGATCCGGAACATTATGACGGGACGCTTTACATATTAAAAGAGACAAATATGAGAAAGATGATCCAGAAGGGTGAGACGATGCCGGTGGCATCGGACATCCGCGCGGATTTCCTATCCGGAAAAAGTCCCTCCGGCCGGGTGGAATATCTGGATTATCTCACAAGCATGCAGAAGATCCTGTGGGAGGAAAAACATCCAGGCGAGGAGTGCAGGCTTCCGGGGAAAAAACTAAGGGAAAAGGCAGCAGTCCTCTATATCAATAAGCGCGGTGGAAAAGGCGCGGCCGACGAAATCAGCATGGACTACGGCCAGTATTATATCGAGTTTATCAAGAAGCAGATCCGTCTCTTAAATCCAAAGACCGTGGTCTGCTGCGGCGAGGATCTCTTCCGCCTGATCGTTATGGAAGTTTTCCAGAATAAAAAGCAGAAAAAGAACCGTGAGATCTATATGAAATGGAAGGATCTGGTCCGGGGAGATGTATTCTTTGCGGACAGGGACTACCGACCGGTGAAGGAAACAAAGAAGGACGAGGCAGAGGTCCGGGTCGTGCGGATGTGGAATCCGTCATATCGGGTAAATAATGGACAGTATGTGTCGTTGGAAGAGTACCTGAAAGAATTTAAGAGGAGACTTTCCGGTGAGGAGGAAAATAAGCAGGGAGAGCAGTGGAATATGGACAGAACGGTTGAAAACCTGCAGCCGGAAACGAACAACGAAGAAAAAGCAGACATAGAAGAGGCAGATGTAAAAGAAACAGATTCAGAAAAAATGGAATAGGACAGGCGCAAAGGGAATTTCTACGGTTTCAGTAAAACCGGAGAGATTCCCTTTTTTCTATGACTGCGGAGAGAATTGACCGTGGGTTCTGCGGATCCGGAAGAACGTAAGAAATTGTAAGAATAATTAAGTAATTTTATATAGTCAGAACACGATGGGAACGATATACTTGAAATATAAAAAGAATCGGCGAAAAAACGCTGTAAAAATTTAAGAAGAAGGGGGCGGACGGATGCAGCAGAAGGAAGATGCGGTAATACAGGTAAAAGATCTGTATAAGGTTTACCGCATGGGCGAGGAGAAGGTTTACGCGTTAAATGGTGTGAGTTTTGAGATCCACCGGGGCGAGTTCTGCGCGATTACCGGACCGTCCGGTTCCGGTAAATCGACGCTTTTAAATATGTTGGCAGGTCTGGAACACCCGACAAAAGGAGAGATCGTGATCGCCGGAAAACATATAGAAAAGTTGAATGAAAAACAGCTTGTGACCTTCCGAAGAGAGCGGGTCGGGTTTATCTTCCAGTCCTACAACCTGATCGGGTGGAAAATGTGGCTTTGCCGTTATCGTTTCGGGGAATGCCGAGGGCAGCGAGGATCAAGCGGGCGAAACAGTATTTAAAGCTTGTGGGACTTGAGAAATTTATGACCCATATGCCGAACCAGATGTCCGGTGGACAGCAGCAGCGAGTCGGGATCGCAAGGGCTTTGGCGATGAACCCGCAGATCATCTTTGCGGATGAGCCGACAGGAAACCTGGATTCGAAGACAACGATGGAAGTCTTAAAACTCATGCAGAAGGTCGTAAGGGAACAGAAGCAGACGCTTGTGATGGTTACCCACGACAACAATCTGGCGACCTACGCGGACCGGATCTTTAAGATTATCGACGGAAAGATCGTGAGCATCGAGGAGAATCACCACGAGGTGGACCTGGTGCAGTTAGAAGAGTCCATGCAGGCGGCGGCAGAGGCGCAGGCGGAGGGGAAATCTAAGAATCCGGCAGAAGAAGAGCAAATAGAGACAGTTGTGGAAGCAGAAGAACACCGGATAGAGGGAAAGTCAGAATAAAATTTTGGAATAAACGCAAAAATATGGAAAGCTGGCACAAATAACTAAAATAGAACAGCCAGGAGGAGAGGAACAGTATGAAAATAAAAGGATTACGCTGGATGGCAACATTCCTTGCCGCGTGCATGCTGATGGGCGCAGTCCCGGCAACTGCATTCGCGGCGAAGGAGACAACAGAAGCGGCGGAGACGATCCCACAGGTATACCGGATGGATGACGACAATGATACCGTCCGCCTTGTGATCGGAAAGACGCCGACCTTATATATCGGAAAAAACGGAACCGTCTCCGTGACACTCATGAACATGGAGGACAAAGACTGGATCGAGACGGAGATCTGGATCGCCTCCGAGGATGATTTCCGGAACCATTATTCCGATGAGATCACAAAGACGGAGGACCGCGACAGCGAGGAGAGCAGCATCGTTCAGTCTATGAAGACGATCTATCCCTTTGAGGTGACAGATTCTTTAAACCGCCATTACAAGGTCGGTCATGTAAATAAAAAAGCGAAAAAGACCGTCAACCTGAATGTCAATGTAAAAAAAGGTCTGGAAGAGGGATACTATCCGATCCTGATCTATATCTCGAAGCGCGCTCAGGGCGAGGACGGAATGTCATCCGAGTACGCAAAGACGATCATGGCGTGGATCGAGACAAAGAAGACAACAGGAACCAGTGAGACAAATGAGGACAACTCCGAGCCGGTAGCATTCGCCCTCGGCGAGAATCAGCCCACCCCGTCCGCGAACTATTCCGAGGTCATGAATTTCGATGTAAATGTGAGAAATACCGGTTATAAGACCGCCTACGATGTACGTGTCGATATGGAGCTCTCTGAGGATATCGCGAAGTTTCCGTTCGAGATCAATGACGGAAATTATGACCGGCAGATGGGAAATATGAATCCGGATCAGACGGTGGCGGTTCCATTCAGCATGGCGGTGCGGGAAAAGGCGAAATCCGGCTATTATCCGATCAAGTTTAAGATCCGTTACCGGGAAAATGAGAATGGAAACTTTGCTGCTCCCATTGAGGATACCTTTTATGTGCGGGTCTATGGAAAAGACGAGGATGATTCTCTGGATTCTGAAGCAGGCGAGAACGAAAGAACAAAGGCGCGTATCATCGTCGACAGCTTTGAGACGGATCCTGCGGAGATCTATGCCGGACAGGATTTTACGCTGAAGGTGCGCATGAAAAACGCTTCCAACAGTATCGCAGCCAGCAACATCCTGTTTACCTTCGAGTCGGAAACAGTGAGCGACAGTCCGGTATTTACGACGGTGAACGGTTCAAACTCCGTGGTTGTTAATTCTCTGGCACCGGGAGCATCCGACACGCTGACGATAAAATTTTCTTCAAGTCCCACAGCGGAACAGCGTTCCTACACGATCACGATCAATGAGCAGTATGACAGCCCGGAATTCAAGAACGCGAAGGAAGCCGTAAAGATCGCGGTTGGATTAAAGCAGGAGGCACGGTTAAATACCGGCACCATCGAGGTCATGCCGGATGCTATTTCCGTAGGCGAAGAGTCAAACGTGATGTTTTCCATCAACAACACCGGAAAAGTCATGCTCTATAACGTGAACGCGGTCTTTGAGGCTGATTCTATCCAGAAGAATGAGGCTTATGTTGGAAATATCGAACCCGGAAAAAGCGGAAACGTGGATACGATGATCAACGGGATCGCCCCGACCATGGATGACGGAAAGGTAAAACTCTCCATTACATATGAGGATGAGAACGGAAAAGTCTCTACGGTCGAGAAAGAGATCCAGCTTATGGTAAATGAGGATCAGAGCATGGATGAAAGCAATGTTGATGATACCTGGAGCAGTGACGATATACAGCCGGAACCGTCCACGACGGATAAACTGAAACATCTCGCAATTCCGGTGGGAATCGTGGGAGTGGTCCTTGCAGCTGTGATCCTTGTGGTCATCAGACGCAAAAAGAAGAAAGCGGGAATGGACGATGAGATTCTTTGATCTGCTCATCATGAGCATCAATAACCTGCGCAGACGGAAACTCAGGACGGGACTTACCGTTCTGGGTGTTGTCATCGGCACGGCCTCCATCGTAGTCATGGTCTCTCTGGGAATCGGATTGAAGGAAAATACCGTGGAATCCTATGCTTCCTTCGGAAGTCTCACAAGGATCCAGATCAGTTCCGGATACGGGAACCAGTCCGAGGACGATTACCTCGTGGACGCCACGGTGACGAAGCTTGCGAAGATCCCACATGTGAAGAGTGTGTCCCCGATCCTGGAGACAGATGTGAATCTGAAGCAGGGAGTTTATCAGGGATATTCGAACATTGTGGGAATGCCAAGGGAGGAGTTGGAACAGATTCCGCTGGCGGAGGGAAAGCTTCCGGATAAGAATGCGGCGACTCTGGAATTTATCGTCGGAAATATGGTTTCCGACAACTTTTATAACAGCAAGACCGGAAAGGGAAGCTGGGACGGTGAGGATCTTTCCAAAGTGGATCTTATACACAAGCCGTTTTTTACCATGTTCCAGAATATGGGAAACGGGGATGAAAACAGCCAGAAAAAGTATCTTTTCCCGGCCTGTGCTCTGGTGGATGGCGGCGAGAACGGATTTTCTGAGTATGGATACCAGATCTACACGGATATTGATCTGTTAAAGACCCAGCTGAAAAAAATCTACCGGAAGAACCCGATCCCCGGACAGCCGACAAATAAAAAGGGAAAACCCTACAATTATTTTGTCTACAATATGGTTTATGTGAATGTGGACGATATGGAACATGTGACGGAGGTCCAGAAAGCGATCACAGATATGGGCTATGAGGCCTACAGCAGCATGCAGTGGCTCGAACAGGCCCAGCAGCAGACGGATATGATCCAGGCGGTCCTCGGAGGCATCGGTGCTGTATCGCTGTTTGTGGCGGCAATCGGAATTGCAAACACGATGATGATGTCCATCTATGAGAGAACGAAGGAGATCGGTGTGCTGAAGGTTTTGGGATGTGCGCTTGGAGATATCCGGACGATGTTTTTGATGGAGGCAGGATTTATCGGATTTATGGGAGGCGTTCTGGGACTTGGCTTAAGCTACAGCGTCTCCGCGGCGATCAATAAGTTTCTGGGAGCCAGTCTCTCCGGCATGACCGGCGGCTCCGGAGCGATCTCAAGGATCCCGCTGTGGCTTTCCGGATCCGCTGTGGTCTTTGCGGTCCTCATCGGCATGCTGGCCGGACTTTTCCCGGCACTGCGGGCGATGAAATTAAGTCCGCTGGCGGCGATCAGAAACGAATAAGATAAATGAGTCCTGGGTGCGCTGACACCTTAAAAATCTGACATTTCAGCCAGTCCACAGGCAGGTTGGAAAGCGGCAGAAAAATTCCACTGTAAAGCCGCACATGGAAAGGCGGACGGTTGACAGGCAACAGAAAAATCGGGATTAAAAGATCCGGTAAAACAAAAGACACGCCATACAGGTTTCACTTAAAACCTGTATGACGTGTCTTTTTCAATTCTTAAAATATCTGATCATTTACCCGGCACTTAAGCCTTGGCCGCCTTCTGTCTGGACAGTGTCTGTACACCTTCAATAACAAGGATGATCGCAAGGAAGATCAGAAGGATTCCGAGGATCGTCTGTGCCCACGGACCCCAGTCAGCGCCGCCTGCGGCAATCATGCCGATCTGGTTCTTAACTGTGAGTGCAAGGGAGGTGATCGTAACGATGATCATGAATGCCATCGGGATCAGGAACATCTTGTTGTTTTTGCCCATGTTTCCGAGCCATGTGGCAACGGCTAAGAGGCCGATACTCGCGAGAAGCTGGTTGGCAGCTCCGAACAGTCCCCAGATCTTTTCATATCCGTTCATGCCGAGAAGGATGCCAAGGACAACTGTGAGGATCGTAGCGAAGTACGGATTTACCATAACCTTTTTCCAGCCCTCTTTGATGTCGGCAGCAGTTTCACCCGGCTCAAGCCAGAATTCCTGGAACATGAAACGCGCAAGACGTGTTGCGGTATCAAGGGAAGTAAGACAGAAGGCAGAATAAGTAAGTACCAGTAAAGAGTTTAAGATGCTGTAGCTTCCCGGGATGATATCGTCGATCATGTGAGCGATACCGCCTCCGAAGATCGCTGTCGCGCCCTTTAATGCCTGATCCGGATGAACTGCGTTCCACTTGTAAGCATAACCGATGGCGCAGAGAGTTAAAACTGCGAGAACACAGATTAAAATTATAAAAATTTTATAAAATCAATTTGTTGTACCCCTGCCGGTAAAAATATGCAAGATTTTTGCAAAAAAATAGTAGTAACGATACGAAAAATTAACAAAAAAAGGTGAGCATCCGGCGCGGATACGATGAGATACAGGCAAGAAAGACCGCAGATCCAGATCTTGATGTAAAGGAAAAACAATCGAAATTGTAAAAGCACCTGAACAGATCCGCCCGCATAAAATAAGGTAATGAAGCTTAAGGCGGCTTTCTTTGAAGACATTTCCGAAACCACTGAGCATACAGGAAGAGCGGGAGTACCTGAAGCGTTACAAAGAGGGCGACCTGGAAGCGAGAGAAGTGCTGATCAACCGGAATCTCCGTCTTGTTGCCCATGTCATAAAGAAGTACCAGCAGACCGGATACGATATGGATGATCTCCTGTCGGTGGGGACCATAGGACTTATAAAGGCAGTAAATACCTTTAATGTGGAGAAAGGATCACGACTTGCCACATATGCGGCGAAATGTGTGGAGAATGCTATGCTAACGTAACGGAACAATCGGGAGTTTCAAGTGGAAAATCATGAAACTTTTGGTGCAAAATGGAGCTATGTTCTGCCGCCTGAAGGTCTGCAGCTATATATTGGCAGCGAATGATGCAGGTTCGTTAAAAGCTGCGCCGCTCCGAATTCTCAAGTTCCCGGTCGTTCTCCCTCACAAGTTTTTGGATGCCGGGAGGTTCAATCTGCGGTTTTCAGATACATCCGAGATCATAGAAATCGCGGATAAGCTGCGGTGGTATCGCTATCAGAGAGGACTTCGCCAGCGCAGTGTGGCGGACTATGCAGACATCGACCGCAGCACTTACATTCATTATGAAGAAGCAGGACGGGGCTAAGATACGAAGGAGTAAATCAAAGCTATTTGCGTATGTATCACCTCTGTCCCTTCAAGTGCTTCATCGTTGCATCTACCAGTTCCAGCTTCTGCTCCGTGGAGCAGGGCAGCTTCTGTACATTTTTCAGTATCTGCCCGGACTGAAACTTCGCCAGCTCCTTTACCAGCTCCTGCTTTGCCTGCTGTGATTTGGGGAAAATCAGAAACACTTCCATCGCAGCCATCCTTTCCAGAGCATTTGCTGCTTCAATCTATGCGTGATTTCCAATATGTATGTAGACAGATAGAGCCTGTTTTCTTATTTATATGGGAAATCATATTGCCGCTTGCGAACTGTGGTTGGTGGAGAATGTACTTCTGTGTTCATAAAGGAAAACGATTGAGGAAAAAGAATTTATGACAGACATTCAAAGCTACGAAATAGGTGGAATAAAGCATTCTGGGCAAGAGGATACTATGTAGAGACAATCGGCAATATAAAAGAGGAAAACGTACGGAAATATATAAAGAGCAAGCAGAAGAATCGGGAAGAGAAGTTTCCGGCAGCATCGTTTTATAGTAGAGCCGGTAATAGTGCTTGCGATACCGCCCTTCGGGGCGAGCAGTGGCATAGACCTTAGGAGGGCTAATAATATTAAACCACCACTCATATCATCGAGGTGGTGGTTGTAACCTGTGCAGCCAGGTTTGCGTTATGCTCAGGCGCGCTGATCCGCAGCGGTGCTTGCGCCCAGGTGGAGCACCGCTACGGTCTGATCACCGGAATGTTCGTCCTCTATCGAGGGGAGAGCTATGTGGTAGATGACATTGAGTATCTGAACATGGAAGAATATCTGCGAAGGCTTGCATAAGGTGTTTGGAACAGCCGATAGCCCCGTTGGGAATCAGTTTTGCTCTGAAGCCTTTTGCTTACCGTAAGTTATTTTAGCTAGTAGAACTCCGTAATTTCCAATGTGGAGTGCACACGAAGTTTGATTACTTGCCTTGGATACAGTGGCACACTTTTTGGACGGATTTTCATAGCCATACACATCTGCTGATAACGTCCACAATAGTAAGGGGCAAGGGAATGACTCTTATATTTGCGGAATATCCTGCAGGTATATTTTATAGATTTTGGCGGGACGTCCACGTAAATTAAGCTGGCGATGATACTGCACAACAGCTAATCCTCCAGCCTCAAGCTTGGATAAAATGCGGGAGGCACTGCGGGATGTGACATTGAGGAAATAGGCCAGTTCTTCGGCGGACAGTGTATCGTCTCCCCGCTGTGAGAGGACAGCGGATATTTTGCTCAAGTATAGCGGAGAGATAGACAAACGGTCAGCAAGCTTAGAGAGAGGCTGACTGGGTGCGTCGCTGTAGTCGATGCGTCGGGGGCTGGACAATGGGCCAATGATCCTGTTATCGTCCATAACAATAAAAGCAGATGAGCTTTTGCACAGCAGCGCTTCTTTCACAGCGCGCTGGGCGTTTCGATGGGCATCAATTACATTGCTGGAACATCCCCACCCTATACAAACGTCAAAATCCAGCCTGCTTTCCAAAAAAGCGGTGACGGGGCAGACAGTATACTGCTGAGAGATATCCTTTAATACGGAGACATTTGCGGTCAGTTCAAAGTGGTCGCCATGTTCATAGACTAAAAACGGCATACTAAACAGCTTGTTACAATTTTGAAGTTGGATCTCCAAAGCGCTATGCTGTTCGTTTGATAACGCATTGGGGGAACGAACCAATCCAAGACATGCAGAGGTGTCATGCATCTCACCGGCCTGGAGCTGCATGAGAAGGCCGTGAAAGGCTTCCAACATTGATTCTGGAGAGGGAGCCAGATATCGGAAGTTGATTTGATGCTGGCGAAAATAATCATCCATACTTCCAAAACGTGTAACCAGAAGATCAACCTTTCCGCTGTTCCATACGCTCAGATAATAATCCTTTAGGGGGACGTACCAATCTGTGGCGGCTACCATATTCCAGTCGATTGGAGCGCTACCCAGCAGTGGAACCCCCTGCTTTAGAAAAATATGATGGAAATCAACAGGGATTTCTGGACGGTCAAAATAGACCCTGGAAAAGTCCAAACCAGGTTGCTGGACGGCCATCTGGGCGATGAGCTTATAATAATCCCGGTCAGAGACATTGCAATGTGCATGAGGCTTGCTCAGCGGGCCAAATTCTTTGCGCAAAACATTATATGGGTAAGAACCTGTAAACAGGAATCCATCAAAACGGTTGCTGTTCTGCTCATAGAGATATTTGAGGTGTTCAGGGGATGAGTAGGGCAGATAGGTAATATTGCTGTGCTCTTGCATTTTCTGGTCGATAAGCATGATGTGGCGCAGGGATCGCTCTGTAGTGAATACACCAACGGAATACATATATTATCTCCTTTTGCCTGCCGGGAATCAGAAAATCCCAGCGGGATCATAAATTCTAATTTATATTATATCTGATAAAGTCCTCAGGGGCAAGAGAGTGTCGGAAAATATGTCGCAAATCACTACCAAAGCCTTATATGACTGAAATATGACCATAATTAGACCTTAATATGTCGTTTTATACAATGATAAAGTCTAATATTTATATAAAACAGAGAAAATAAAAATGGTATATATTCGATACTTGCTAAAATTAGGCAGAAATTGTATAATTATGTTGTTTCCAAAATATGTCTTTAATTATATAAAGATATGCAGTAAATGAAATGGGAAAGGAGCAATCGAATGGAGTTGAAAAAACAATCAGCGCTGGAAAACATTGATGCCTGCAAGGAGTTGCTGGAGTCCATGAGTGATGCGCTGTGGGATCATCCGGAAACGGGCTATCATGAGCATTTTGCTGCCCGCTTATACTGCCGCATGCTGGAGAAACTGGGATTCCAAGTGGAACAGGGACTAGCGGGCATTGAAACTGCATTCTCTGGCACTTATGGAAGCGGAAAACCTGTCATTGGTTTCTTGGGCGAATTTGATGCGCTGCCCGGTTTGAGTCAGCAGGCCAATGTTACCAGAATGTGCCCTGTAACGGAGGGCGGACCAGGCCACGGCTGTGGACATAACCTGTTGGGTGTAGGCGCGCTGGCTGCGGCGCTTGGCGTAAAAAAGTATCTGGAGGATAATAAACTGCCAGGTACTGTAAAGTTTTTTGGGTGTCCGGCTGAGGAGGGCGGTTCCGGAAAAGGGTTTATGGCGCGGGACGGTGTATTTGATGGGGTGGACGCGGCTTTTTGCTGGCATCCCGGCGAAGTCAATAGCGTGGCCACGGAAAGCACCATGGCCAATTACCAGATCTGCTACCACTTCCACGGAGTGGCCTCCCATGCGGCCATGACCCCTGAATTGGGCCGCAGTGCGCTGGATGCTCTGGAGTTGATGAATACTGGTGTACAGTATCTCCGGGAGCATGTTCCCACGGACACCCGGATCCATTACGCCATTACAAATTCTGGGGGAAACGCTCCCGGAACAGTACAGGCCTATGCGGAAGGGCTTTATCTTCTGCGGGCACGACAGCTCCCCCAGGTCAAGGAGCTTTACAGACGGGTAAACAACATAGCCCAGGGGGCGGCCTTGATGACGGAAACTACAGTGGATATTGAATTCATCAAAGCGTGTTCAAATTCGATTATCAACACAGAGCTCAATCATGTCATGCAGCGTAATCTGGAGCAGATACCTCCGCAGGCTTTTGACGATGCGGATTTGGAACAGGCCCGACAGTTCCGGGCGACATTAACGAAAACCAGCACTTATTTTGATGCACTGGCGGCAGAGGCAACGGATCCAGAGGATCAAAAGCGCTTTCAGGCGGATATGGATTCCCTGATCCATGCAGTCCCACTGCCTCTGGCACGGGAGCGGCAGGGCTTTGTTTCCTCTGATGTGGGTGATGTAAGCTGGAACTGCCCGGTCGCCCAGATCAATGCGGTGACCATGCCCGCCGGAGTGGCAATGCACTCCTGGCAGATGGTGGCTGTGGGGAAAAGCTCGATGGCCAAGAAAGGGATGCTCTACGCTGCAAAGGTGATGGCTGGATCTGCCATTGATGTATTGGAGAATCAGGACATCCTCCGGAGAGCACAGGAGGAACTGTACAGGCGCACCGGAGGCCGGAAATATGATTCCCCAATCCCAGACGATGTAAAACCTCATATCTCTTGACGGTTTCACGAATATTTTAACAGGAGGAATATCTATGAATCAAATGACACTTTGTCTGCTGCTCTTCGCCCTGATGATCGTACTGTTTTTCATCAAGAAGATCCCCATGTCGTTCAGCGCAATGCTGATTGTGGTGCTGTTGGTGGTGACTGGATGTGTAGAGTCCAAAACTGCGCTGAGTTCTTTTGGCAACTCAACGGTTGTCACTATGGCTTCTATGTTCGTGGTAGCTGCGGGTCTGACCCGTACTCAGATGATCAATCGGATATCCCAGATGCTGTATAAGGTGACGGACGGCTCCTTTACCAAGGTGCTGGCTACATATATGGTCATCACCTGTATTCTGGGTCAGTTTGTGCCCAGCATTGTGGCCCTCTTTGCGCTGGTGTATCCCTTGGTACAGAATATGTGTGACCGCATGAAGATTAGCCCATCCAAGATGATGTACCCTATTGCCGTTGCCTGTGTGTCCACAAGTTTTATTATTGAACCTATCGGCCCCTATGCCGCCTGGTATGTCACCCAAAACGGCTATCTGGAATCTTATGGCTGGACCGCCAGTCAGCTTGGCATGTGGAGCGAAACACTGGTCTTTCTGCCGGTAGGCATTGTTACAATGTTGGTTGCTGTTTTTATCACTCCCAAAATGTTGCCTGACAATCCTGAGACGGCCCTGGGCAATGTCACAGCGCGGAAAATGCAGGAGAAAGAACCCCTTAGTCCGATGCGCGAGGTGCTGGGGTATGGTGTATTTATCGCAGTGATCATTGGTCTGATGGCTGGGCTCCCCTCTTGGCAGATCACTCTGGCTGGTGCTGTGGTAGTTGTAATTTCCGGCGTTCTGACAGAGAGGGAAGCGATCGATAACCTGAATATGAGTACGATTTTGCTCTACATCGGTGTCACCGTTTTGGGTTCCGCCCTGGCGGAAACCGGCGCGGCGGAACAGCTTGGCAATTGGCTGGCTGGAGTGCTGAGCGGTGTGACAAACGGTTATATTATAGGGTTTGCGTTTTATGCGGTCGGTTATATCATGACGTCTTTACTGTATAACCGTGCTGTCAGCACCGTCCTGGTTCCACTGGCGGTCATCACCTGCGGTGCGATGGGCTGTGATCCCAGAGGCCCCGTGATCCTGTGTGCCCTGGCCTCTATGTCCTCCCTTATCACGCCTTTGTCTACTGCTGTAGTTCCCATGGCGATGAACGCCGGCGGCTACAGCGCAAAGACAGTGTTTAAGGCTGGTATTGTTCACGGTATAATTCGTGGCGTGCTTGGTACTGCGATAGCAATGACCATATTCCCAGCGTTTTAATTAGAACAAAAAATTGTTCTGTGATTTGTTGAACTTTAAAAGAGTTGTTGGCACAGTCAACCCCCGAAACCGTAGTGTTTCGGGGGTTGCTCTTTTTTGACGTCCCGTGCCATCTAGGCATATTACCGAAATCAGTAAATGCCGAATTACATATGCAAATTGTTAGGGATCGCCCCGTCATGACAGTTCAGTCAAAATTTCACCGCCATCGCCATTTATGCAGATGGAGCAACGCCAAACATACTCCCAAAACAGCATCCGGAGAAAAACTCCTTTGCGGCATCCACCGTGGTTTTGGTGAAGAAACTCTGACGGACAGTGACGTGTCTTGGAGCGATTTTCCTGGAAATATGAGATAGATTTATTGTGAGTCGATTTATCACGTGATTGATATGCCCGCGGATATTGTTTTGTCGTCTCATGCTGGCAGAATGTGGAAGCGTACGCTGACGGCGCGCAAGGACATGATTCTTGCTCAAAACCGGAGAAAGAGAACATTTTCTCAGAAATATTTTCATATTCTTCTATAGCCCCCCCTTTCTAATGGATTCCAATCCGTCATAATATTTCTAACATCCTAACGAATAACGTGAGGTGCCGATATGAAAATGAAAGACAAGCCACAGGAGAAGCAATATATTATCTATTCCCGCAAATCCAAATTTACCGGGAAGGGCGAGAGTATCGAGAACCAGATTGAGCTGTGCCGACAGTATATTGCCGTGCACTTTGGTGAGAAAGCGGCGAAAAATGCGCTGGTGTATGAGGACGAGGGATTTTCTGGCGGCAATCTGGAGCGCCCACAGTTCAAGAAAATGATGAAGGATTCGCAGGAGATCGTGTTTGCGGCCATCGTGGTCTATCGACTTGACCGCATCAGCCGCAACATCGGTGACTTTGCAAAGCTCATCGAGGATCTGGGCGATCGGCACATTGATTTCATTTCCATCCGCGAGCAGTTCGACACGTCCTCCCCCATGGGCCGTGCCATGATGTATATTGCGTCCGTCTTCTCCCAGTTGGAGCGGGAGACTATTGCCGAGCGTATCCGGGACAACATGCATGAGCTGTCCAAGACCGGACGCTGGCTGGGTGGAACGACCCCCACCGGATATGCCTCTGAAAGCCTGTCCAGCGTGACGGTGGACGGCAAGGTGAAAAAAGCCTGCAAGCTGGGGCCTATTCCAGAGGAAATTCAGTTGGTTAAAACGATTTTCTCCGTATTCATGGAGACAGGCTCTCTAAGTAAGACCGACCAGTACCTGTTGGAGCATCGCTGCGTCACGAAGCGCGGCAAGCAGTTCACCCGCTTTGCCATCCGGGGCATTCTCACGAACCCGGTCTATATGATCGCCGACGACACGGCGTATCAGTATCTGAAAGAAAACAATGTTGACCTGTTTGCCGAACGCTCGGAATTCGACGGCGAGCACGGCGTCATGGCCTATAACCGCACCCTCCAGCGCCCCGGCAAGGCGAATCAGATCCGTCCCATGGAGGAATGGATCGTGGCGGTGGGCAAGCATCCGGGCATCATCGCAGGCAGCGACTGGGTGCGAGTGCAGGCCATGCTGGATGTCAACAAATCTAAGAGTTACCGCAGGCCCCGTAGCAACGTGGCGCTGCTGTCTGGGCTTCTGCGGTGCGGCGAATGCGGCGACTATATGCGCCCGAAGCTGACCAACCGCCGCACGGCAGACGGTGAGCTGATCTACACCTATATGTGCTCCAGCAAGGAGCGCAGCCACGGTACAGTCTGCTCTATGAAAAACTGCAACGGCAACACGCTGGACGCCAAGATCATCGAGGAGATCCGCAAGCTGTCTGCCGACAAGGAGACCCTTACCCGGCTTCTGGCGCAGACCAAGAAGGTCATCAGCGGCAGCAAGGAGGGTTACGATGCAGAACTTGCGCTGCTCCGGGAGAAACACGCCGAGACGGAAGAACGCATCAAACGGCTGGTGGAGTCCTTGTCCGTTGCCAGCGACACCTCTGCAAAGTACGTCATGGAGCAGATCGACGAACTGCATCGGGAGAGCGAGACTCAGCAGGCAAGACTTTCCGAGTTGGAAGCCCTCACCGAGCAGAGCCGGATGCTCCATCAGGAGTTCGCCTTCCATCAGGAGATGATCGAATCCTTCGCCAGCGCGGTGGATTCTGCCACGTTGGAGGAAAAACGCCGCCTGCTGCGCACCATCGTCAAAAAGGTGGTCTGGGACGGCAAAAATGCCTATGTTTACCTCTTTGCGGTGGATGGAGAGGCGGATTTTCCCCCTGTTGAGCAACCTATGTATCCGTTGGGAGAGGATAGCGAATGAAATCCTAATGATGTTCCGGACCGGAAAGAAGTTCTCCAGAGAAGTTTCCATCTATGATCCCATCGGAGCGGATAAGGACGGGGAGACCGTGAGCCTCTTGGATATCCTTGAGGCGGGGGACAGGGAAGTCCTTGAGACTGTGATCATCAAGCAGGACGTGAAGATCCTCTACGAGGCGTACAAGGAAAATCTCACGGATATGGAGCAGACCGTGATCCGCATGAGATATGGACTGTTCGGGACAAAGGAACACACACAGCGGGAGATCGCGGAAAAGCTCGGGATCTCCCGGTCCTATGTGTCGAGGATCGAAAAACGGGCGGTGGGGCATATGCGGGAGGCGTTTTATGAGCCTGCCGGGAACACCCGGTGATACATTTTGTAGAAAGTTTCTGCGGGAAGGGAGTTTAAGAATGATTCGGACGGAACGAGAAGTCCCCGGTTCGTCCGGCTTCCTTCCAGGAACGAGAGGTCCGGCAGCGGATCGGCAGGAGCGCAGCTGTAAAGGCATCCATTCGTTGTGTAAAAGTGGCTGAATCTCGGACCGCGCAGCTTTTCTATGACGGCGAAAAGGGCATCTTTCGGGACCGAGGTGCCCGCACAGATATAGGAGGGGATTGCCGGAGCGCCTTCCAGAGGCCAATAGGCCTTATTTTTTTTGCCGTCAGCCCGGAGCGCATAGACGGACGGAACCAGGGCGAGAGGTGACGCACCGATGGAAACCTGATGAAAGGCCTGGATCGGCATGTCGAAAACATTTGATGCAGTAAGAAAATGTTTTGCTGTTTCCATACCGAAGGACTCCCATGTGAGCTTTGCGACAGTCTTTACGGCAGAGTTGTTGATGCCGCCATAGGAGAGGGGAAAGGATGATTCAACGAGCCGGTTAAGAGAGATACTTTGCTCACTGTCTGCATCGGTTCCTGTGAAAAAATTAGCGTTAATGCTCCTGGCATCCATGCTGGTCTGGCGTAGAAGCTCCACGTCGGAGTAAAACACGAGAGGAATCGCAAGATAGGGAAGGAGAGCGGAAGCTTTTTTGAGTCCGCCAAGCTCCGGAATATCTTTTACCGGGAAGAACTCTTTTAATGGAAGAAGTCCATGCTCTCTAAAACGGTTCCAGATCCGCTCATCCTCAAATACTTCCAGATCCGTGGAGACCACGAGATCTGGAAGGACGGAATCTTCCTCCCTCAGATAGTCGGACATATGGCGGCCATATCCGAGACCGAAGCAGGTGATATCAAGGTCGATGTTATCCTTTCTGAGTTCCTCCCGGATCTCATTTAAAAATTGCAGCTCCTGCCGGTGCAGGACGCAGATATTGTTCCAGTAAAGTCTGATGGTTGTCATAAAAGTTCTTCTCCTTGTCGAAGTAATTCCTGAAGATGTTTCTGACACTCGTAGGCAGCATCCAGCTCTGCATAAAGCGTTTTTTCCGCCTCTGTCCGCTTTCTGATCCGGCAGACCTCCCCACCTTTCATTGCGAGGCGTGTGGATGCCATCAGGGCAGTGTGGGGATCATGAGTGACGATGAGGACAAGCTTGCTCTGGTCGGTGAGGAGCCGCAGCGCCGCTTTTTTGTCGATTCCTGCGTTTTCTATCTCGTCGATGAGGACGATAGGGCTGTCACAGATGCAGGCAAGGTCGGCGATCATAAGTGCCCGGGTCTGGCCGCCGCTTAGGAGGTTTAAACTTTCTTCCGGTAGAACCGGCTCCGGCGTGATCTGGTTCGCCATGGTTAACACATCATCCGGGGAGATCTCCGGATGGTTCCGGCACTGGCAGTGGAGCTTTAAAAATTCCCGGACGCTGAGATCCAGGACGAAGCGCATGCTCTGGGAGAGATGGGCGATGAGTTCCTTCGAGAGGCTGGAGCGGTCTGCCAGGGTGACCGGGACATTGTTTATGAGGATGCCCCGCCTGCTGATTCCGTCACCGTTTACAAGCTGCTCAATGTCTTTTATGAGACGGCTTTTTCCAGCCCCTGTGTTTCCGGCGATGGCACAGAGCTCGCCGGGATGGAGTGTGACCGGGGCAAAATGTTCCGGTTCCCCGGCTTTGTTGGTTCCTGGTAGAATCGTCAAAGATTCAAAGTTCATCTGTGGATACCTCCTTGAAAGATCTTGCCGACGACACCCTGCTGGTAGGCGGATCCCACCCGCTGTTCACCGACGCAGTAGGAGCAGACTCCGGCGGGCATGGTGTGGCGGAGCCGGTCTTCCTTCAGGGATTCAATTTCCGGCCGCTCCAAAAGCCAGCCCCCTAAAAATTCTGTCCCGTATCCGGCGAGACCGTCCGCAGGGAAAATCCTGGCACCCGGATTTATTTTTTTTAGCTGCCATTCGATGATCTCAAGCTCCGCCTGGGAGACCATATCGATCTTTGTGAGAACAATGAAATCAGCGCCAGAGACCATGGGACCAAGGCGCTCCGGGGAGTGGCTGCTGGCGGTGCAGTCCAGGACACATCCCGCGGTACAGAGTTCTGTCGCAGGAGAGCAACGGTGGCAGAGCCCGGCTGTCTCGATAAGAAGGCAGTCCCGCCCGAGGCTGTCACACCAGTCCCAGAGCTCTGGGAGATTTGATACGAGAAAATGGTCCGGGCAGATATCCCGGCTGAGTCCTGTTACCGTGGGGATATTGAGATTCTTATATACAGATTCATCGTTGGAGGACAGGCAGTCGATTTTACAGATGGCTGTCCGCATTCCTCCTTTTTCTAAGAAAGGGATCAGATACCGCAGGATGGATGTTTTTCCAACTGCAGAAGATCCGGAAAATAAAAATACATGCTTTGGCATTACAACTCCTTTGTCTGTCCTGAATGAACAGAACGTGTCACAATATGTAAAAAGCATAGCAGAGCCGGGGATTTTTCGTCAGTATCAAATGAGACTGGCAGGGGTATATTTTGGGCTTGTAAAATAATTGTTGTTGTGATACTATTCTAGTTAGACATAACTAACTAACGACGGATCATAGGAGAGACATATGATAAGAGAAGAAGAGATAAAGGCGGCTGTCGAGGCATCCCCTTTGCTTGGCGGCTGCAATCTGTCGGTTTCTGGTATGAATGTGAAATATTGTCATAAAGGTCAGATCGTGAGCGATAGACAGAAAAATGAGGAGATCATCGGTCTTGTCATGGAGGGCAGTATGGACGTTTACAGCATCGCCCTTGACGGGAGGGAGATCCTGCTCTCTCAATTGGAAAGGGGAGACTGTTTCGGGGTGGTAAATCTCTTAACAAACACGGAATTTCCGACAGTACTCCGGTGCCGTACGGATACCACATTGGCGACGATGCCGAAAAGCCAGCTTCTGGCGGTCATGGAGAAAAACAGTGAACTGGCACTCCGGTATGCCGGATTCTGCAATCGGAAAATGCAGTTTCTGATCCGGAGGATCGAGTTCCTGACCATGCAGTCCGGAAAGAAGAAGCTGGTGCAGTACCTGTTGGAGGAACCGGATAAGGGCAGGGCGTTTGGAAAGAACGTTTCCAGAGATGAGCTGGCATCGATCCTCGGAATCAGCCGCGCTTCCCTTTTCAGGGAACTTGCAAGTCTGACAAAACAGGGACTCATCGCCCTGCGGGACGGAGAGATCTGTCTGTTGAGGCCGGATGAACTGGAAGAGATCTTATACGCGTAAAGGGACGGCTGTGGTCAGAAGACAGGAAGGCGGTTTGTAAATCCGGAGACGGAACAGATTGCGGAAGAAAAATCGAAATAATATGAATGTTCCCGTGTATGGGAAATAACAGATAAGAAGCAGAGGTTTTGCGAATGCACGAATCCGTGTGCATGAAACCTCTGCTTTTTGTGCAGCAGGAAATTATGATAAAAGAAAGGTAACTATTCAGTACCTTCATAGTTACACGCAAAAATCCATTCCAGATCAGCTTCGCTGATGGGATTTTTGCCCTCCAGCCTATGTTTTCTTACGGTCAGCGCAGCAAGTGCGCAGACCTACTGAACAGTTACAAAGAAAGTTTCATAAAAACGCTGTAAAAAGGCAAAAAAACACTTGCATAAATATACACATAGAGTTATAATTATGCAAAATTATTCAAAAATATTCACGGTCTCCATCCGCACCCCACAAATTCACGGCGGATGGGAGACGAACCTGGAATCCAGAACAATCTATGAGCGAGAGGAGAACAATTATGAAGCCAAAGGTATACATTGACGGAAAAGAAGGAACCACAGGACTCCAGATCTACGACAGACTTGCATCAAGAGACGACATTGAACTCCTGTTAATTGATGAAACAAAGAGGAAAGACCCGGATGAGAGAAAGAAACTCATCAACGCGGCGGATATCACCTTCCTCTGTCTGCCGGATGCGGCGGCGAAGGAGGCGGTGAGCTTTGTGGAGAAGGATTCCGCGAGGATCATCGATGCCTCCACGGCGCACCGTACAGCACCCGGCTGGGCATACGGGATTCCGGAGCTTTCCGATATGCATAAAGATGCAGTCGTCCATGCAAAATTCACAGCAAATCCGGGCTGCCATGCGTCAGGATTCGTGATCCCGGTCTATCCGCTCGTGGCGTCTGGAATGATCCCGAAGGAGACGCCCCTCACTGTATTTTCCCTCACCGGATACTCTGGAGGCGGAAAGAAGATGATCGCGGAGTACGAGTCCCCGGAGAAGCCGGAACTCTACAACACGCCGAGAATCTACGGTCTGAACCTGAAACACAAACACCTCCCGGAGATGCAGAAGATCTGTGGACTTGATGTTCCGCCGGTGTTCTGCCCGATCGTGGATGACTATTATAAAGGAATGGCAGTCACCGTCATGCTGCAGAACTCCATGTTAAAGGGAAATCCCACAGCGAAAGATATCCACGGGGCGCTGGCTGCCCACTATGACGGAAAGAAGGTCATAAAAGTCCATCCTTTCGGATATGAGGATCCGATGATCGCCGCCGGGACCATGGCGGGGAAGGACAGCATGGAACTGGTCGTCAATGGACATGAAGGTCAGACGATCATCACGGCGCTGTTTGATAACCTCGGAAAAGGCGCTTCCGGCGCGGCGGTGGAGAACATGAACCTGATGCTGGGATTTGAGGAGACAGCGGGACTGAATTTATAAATAAACCGCTTGATTCTATTGGGTGCAATCTGAAAAGAAGGAGAAAATTTATGGAAAATCTGAAACCGGAGACAAGAGCGGGCGTCCTTGTGGAGGCGCTCCCGTATCTTCAGGAATATAATGGAAAGATCGTAGTCGTAAAGTACGGCGGAAACGCCATGATCAATGAGGATTTAAAGCAGGCGGTCATCCGTGACATCGTCCTCTTAAATCTCGTGGGTGTGAAAGTCGTTCTCGTCCACGGCGGCGGTCCGGAGATCGGGGAACTTTTAAAGAAGACCGGAAAAGAGTCCAAATTCATCAAGGGTCTGCGCTATACAGACAAAGAGACGATGGAAGCGGTCCAGATGGTCCTCTGCGGAAAGCTCAATAAGAATCTGGTAACACTCTTAAAAAATGCCGGAGGAAAAGGCGTGGGAATGAGCGGAATGGACGGCGGCCTGTTTGAGGCGGTCAAATTGAACGATCCGGACGGAACGGAATACGGCTATGTGGGTGACATCGTTAAGACAAATCCGCAGATCGTCCTTGATATGCTGGAAAAAGGCTATATCCCGGTAGTTACCTGTGTTGCCGCAGGAATTGACGATACCTGCAACTACAACATCAACGCGGATACAGCGGCTGAGAAGCTTGCCATCGCGTTAAAGGCGAAAAAGCTGATCATGCTCACGGATGTAAGAGGACTTTTGAGAGATCCGTCCGATGAATCCACACTGATCAAACGTCTGAAGGTTTCGGAAGTTCCGTCTCTCGTCAGGGAGGGCATCATCAAGGGCGGCATGATCCCGAAGGTCAACTGCTGCGTGGAGTGTGTCCGTCAGGGCGTGGAGCGCGCGAACATTCAGGATGGCCGTGTGCCGCACTCGATCTTAATCGAGCTGCTTACAAATGAAGGTGTAGGAACCATGTTTTCATAAAAGGCAGACGCAGATCCATGTGAAGATGCAGGTTCCTGTAAGAAAACGTATCCGGCGCGGAATGTGCCAGAGTACACGTTTTTTGCAGAGAGAACGCAGGAAAAAGCGTGGATCTGCCGAATCAGTTGCCACAGGAGGAACGATATGACAGCGGAAGAGATCAAGAAAAAAGATTCAGAATATATCATGCATACATACGGACGGTTCGACATCGTCCTTGACCACGGAAAAGGCGCGACGCTCTGGGATGCGGACGGAAAAAAGTACGTGGATCTGACCTCCGGGATCGGAGTAAACAGCTTAGGCCACGGAAATCCGGCGATCGTAAATGCCGTGACAAAACAGGCGGAAAAGCTCATGCACGCTTCCAACCTTTACTACACGGAGCCCATGGTGAGCGCCGCAGAGAAGCTCGTGACAGCCACAGGGATGGGAAAAATCTTCTTTGCAAACTCCGGTGCGGAGGCGAATGAGGGCGCCATCAAGCTCGCGAGAAAGTATTCCTTCGATAAATACGGTGAGGGAAGAAACACCATTGTGACACTGATCCAGTCCTTCCACGGAAGAACGGTCACAACATTAAAGGCAACCGGACAGGAGAAGTTCCACCAGTACTTCTTCCCGTTCACGGAAGGCTTTGCCTACGCGAAGGCAAACGACCTGGCGGATGTGACTGCGAAGGCAGATAAGACCTGCTGTGCCGTCATGATGGAGATGATCCAGGGAGAGGGCGGCGTTCTGCCATTAAATAAAGAGTTTGTCCAGGGCGTCGCGAAATTCTGCAAGGAAAACGATATCCTGCTCATCGTGGATGAGGTCCAGACCGGCATCGGAAGATGCGGCAGCCTCTTCG
>OOAT01000473.1_pt1 | contig 28987 bp, 43 predicted proteins | sample 1671441 | NCBI WGS metagenome assembly OOAT01 (sample SAMN06348157, study PRJEB24527) | human gut metagenome | biome: human gut; feature: ankylosing spondylitis patient; material: feces | host: Homo sapiens | place: China | collected 2015-10 | reverse complement strand
AGCTGAAAACAGAATTGGTGGTAGACAATCATTCATGCGTTTGTCGTGGTGAGATCGTGAAGAGGTATTGACAATTACAGAAATAAGAGGTTTTATTCATGAAGAAAAATAGATTAAAATTATCAATGGCGGCATTCGCTGCCCTGACCGCACTCAGCCTTTCTGGCTGCGGACAGAAAAATTCAGAAATAACAGAAGCTGCTGTATCACAGGAAGAAACAACAGAAGAAGCAGCCGAGGCAGGCAAGTTCTAAATAGACCTTACAATTTGAAAAGACGTTAAACCCAGGAAGTACCGTAATCACAGCGATTGCGGTACTTTTTTGGTGCCTGGAAACGAAAAAATGAAATGTGTTGTGAGAAGTGCTGAAAAGTAGTGAAAATTGGAAAGTAGGAAACCGGTAGGTAACAAGTAGGAAACATGGAGAAGGTAACACTTTTTGAAGCATCTGCAGAAAGCAGAAATACCGCAACCACGTGGGTTACGGTATCTTTTCCAGCTCAGCTCTGAGCCATTCCAAGTCACGGTCTGTATAAGCGGCTTCGGTTATGTCGGTGATTCTGTGACCGACAAGTTTCTTTATGGTGTATTCGTCAACCTCAGCCTTCTTTGCCATTGTGATGAATGTCATTCGGGGATCATGCGGTCTATGATCGTCACGAAGTTTGAGAGCAGCAATAACCTTATCGAAACGGCCGGCATATTTGTCATAAGTGATCGTCATGCCGCCTTTGAGAGAATCCGGATCGTTAAAGAGGCGGGTGCTGCCAAGTTCAACGGCGTAGTCGTAGTTCTTCTTTACCAGGTCGAACACTTTAGGGTGTATTGGTACCATGCGGTGCCGTCCAGCCTGGGTTTTCATTCCGCCGACAATGTAGCGTTCGTCCAGGTGTACGTCCTCTAATTCCAGTATGGCGAGTTCTTGTGGGCGCCATCCCATGTAGCACTGTATGAGAATCCAGTCTACAAAGCGGATCTTGCCGAGATTGTCCCAAAGGGTCTGCATTTCGGATTCCTGGAAGATGATGTGGCCACGTTTCGCCTCTTCCTTTTCTTTGATGATGTCGTCCGACAGTTCAAATGTCCGGGCGTAGTTCTTATCTACAAGCTCATATTCGAGAGCATAGTCCAGCATGAGATTGAACATAGACTTGATCCTGGATTTGGTACCAGCAGATGCAAGCACCTTTTCGCCTTTGTTGGCTCCACGTGAAGGGATAATATAGCCGTCCTCCATAATTCCTTTGATATGGCGGGCGCGCAGATCCTTGACGCGCATACCGGCAATGGCGTGGCAGTAGCTCCATGCCGATTTGATGGTACGGCAGGAAGATTCGCTTTCCAGGGTAGCAAAGTATGCTGCAGTCCATTTTTCGTAAAGCTCAGCGAGAGTCATTGAGGCGTTCTGTATATCGTAAGGGTTGGCTCCGTACTCAGCGAGTGCCTGCAGAGCTTCCTTTTTGGTTTTGAACGTCCCCAGGGGTACACGGTTCTGTACTGTTTTTCCGGTTTGTTCGTCTGTAGTCCAGCCGAGAGTGACACGGGCCAGGTACGGCTTACGCCTGTTTCCGGAAAGTTTGGTTACGCTGCCGTAACCGTTAGGTAGTTTCATCCGGTAACCTTACTGATTCCACAGCCGCAGGCAGGCCTGAGAAATCTGTTTTGATTGGTTCCAGTTTGAGAAGAGAGGACAGAGAGATTTTCTTCTGTTCCGGCACCTTCTCATTAAGAACCGATGTAGGGAGCACATAAAAGTCCCAGTGGTCCAGGTCCAGGATTGAAACATCACGTGTACGAGCGGTAAAGACGCAGAACACATACAAATCATTATTACGCATAGCTTTAGAGGCGTAGGTAGCTCCGTCCCAGGCAAGTTTCTTTGAGATGTCGAAGATGATCTGCGAAAACACATCTTCCGGAGTCCATGCCTGCAGGTAGGCAGACGACTTGACCTCAATCCGCAGACCGGATGGAGAGGTAAGGTCGAACGGCAACCAGTCGGCACGTGCGACATCCTTTATTCCGAGAGCGGAGTGTACGAGAAATTCCGCAAGCACTCCACGGTGAGTATTGTTGAGCAGATCAGAATACGCCCAACGCCAAAAGTCCTGCAGGATGATAGAAGTATCGGAACCGTGCAGGGTAAATGGTTCATTTCCGTTTAGTTGTTCCATGATTTCCTCCGTATCTTTCCAGGAGCGTCCACAGGACACGCTTATCGTCGCTGGAAGCGATTGAATACAAGGACACGAGCATTTTATCGTCCGGGACATTATGAAGTCCGAGAAGGTAGTCTACGGAAACGTCGAGTGCATCTGCAAGGAGAATGACATTATCGACAGTAGGCGTTCGCAGTCCGTTAAGGTAGCGTGAAATTGTAGCTGCAGTCACGCCGGAAAGAGTAGCCAAGTCGTTACCGTTCAAGTGGCGTTCCTGCATACATTGAGACAGACGCTCTGAGAATCTGTTAATATCCATAGGCGTAACCGGACAGACCGGCACCACGTATGGAGTAGTCCAATAGTTTCCTGCACTCCGAATCCGAAAGCGGACCATAGGAGCGGATCAGTCCGAACAGCTGCAGATCAGTAAGCATAAGTTTACGCTGCAGGAGACGGATTTTTGCGATAGTACCGTAGGAAGTATTCCTGGTACCACGATTACAGCTGTCACAAAAAGAGGAGAGATACAGAAGCAATGCAGCGGCATCGTTCCCGGACCTCTCCTCATTGCGTGCCAGCTCAAAGTATTTGTTATTCATAGGCACATCTCCTCAATACCGGCCGTAAAGTCGGTACCATTCTAAACTGATAATCTTTTTTCCTTATCGAGATATTTCTGAGATTCTGTGTAGGCTTTCAAGAAGCCTTTGAGTTCCCCGATAAATTCAAATTTTTTGTTCTCCGGCAACGCCCGGTACAAATCAAGAAGTTCGTCCTCTTCTGCAGTAGTGAGCTTGCGGGCAGGAGCCTCTTCGCCAGTGAGCAGATAATGAACGGACACGCCCAGGAAGTCAGCAATAGGTTTGATATACTTTGCTGGCGGGTCGCTATTGCGAGTTTTCCAGGTAGACATAGTGGACGTGCGTATGCCGAGACGATCGCACAGGTCAGTGGCTTTTTTGTCCCGCTTTTCAAGGGTTTCTGTGATTCTTTCAATGATTTCCATAGGCAACCTCCGATATGAAAATAATACGCAAATAAGAGTAAAAACATTTACAAACTCGCATATACGTGTTATAATAAATACATGAAATACAAAACAATTCAAAGTTGCGAGCTGAGATATTGTGCGTGTATTTCGTGCGTCTGTTTGCGAGTTTGTAAAGAGGTTTACTTACATTATAGCACGCAAATCAGAAAAGATAAATAGTTTTTACACAAATGCGAGAAAGGAGTGAAACGCAAGCATGAAGCAGGAAACATCACAGTGGGGCAAAGCTGTTAAGAAGGCAGTGATCGACCACAACATGACATTGAAGCAGCTGGCCGAAAAAATCGGTTACAGCAATGCAACTGTTTCCCAGGTCGTCAATGGCAGATATTCCAATTCAAGCTACAAGATGATTGCTGAGAAGATCAACAAAGTGCTTGGAACGGAGGGACTGCCGGAGAGGACCGAGACACCTTCCGATGAATGGTGCCAGTCAGTGAAGATCGAACTGGTGAAACAGAGCATGACCGTCAATGAGCTGGCGAAGCAGCTGGATGTCTCCAGGGATCGGCTGTCACTGGTAATTAACGGCAAGATGATGAACGAAGCAATCGTTGGCGGGGTGAACCGCCTGCTCAGAATCAACACGGCCGCTGTTCCAGCTGATAAGTAAATTATAGCGGAAGGGTAGGTAACAAGAAATGGGAAGAGGCCCTATGAATGAGAACCAAAATGTATATTTCCAGGCGAGAAAAAAGGCCGCAGCATACAACGAGAGGCTATGGAGCCGTGAAGGAGCAGCAGAACTGTTAGGAATATCGGTATCGACGCTGGCTGATTATGAGCTTGGAAATACGAAAGTGGTTCCAGTGGATAAGGTAGTTCTTATGGCGGACCTCTATAAAACGCCGGAACTGATTACTGGGTACTGTATGCGAGAATGCCCGGTACACGGATTCCTACCGCTGGCAACCGAAGAAAAAAGTTTAGAAGGAATTGCATTAAGGCTTTTGCAGAGCTTCAACGAGGATTCATTGAAGGATATGCGGGACAATCTGATCGAGATAACAGCAGATGGGAAAATCACAGAGGATGAATTACCATCCTTGAAGAAAATCATCGACCAGCTCGAAAAGATGGCAGAGGTAATAAGCGAAATGAAAATTGCCGGAGAGAAGTACATGAACGGTAAGTAAGCCGGAGCAATGCCGGAAAGGAGTTTCAGAATTGAAGAAATCGAGTAAGCGAAGAGTATTGTTTGCGGTGCGAACAGCGACAATGATCGGAGCTGCCCGGTTCGCTGTCAATGGCATTACAGATACGCTCGGACAGGAGAAAGAAAAAAGTCGGCCGGTCTACATAGCCACAGAAGGGGTGGCAGAGGCAACGTACTCACCGGAAGCAGGAGCGACAGAAACACAGCCAACAGAAACAGCGAAGGCAACAGAAGAACCGCTGATTGCAAGCATGGATTGGGACAAGGACGATTCCTATATGTTATGCAAGATAGCGATGGCCGAAGCTGAGAGCGAAGGCGTAGAAGGAAAGGCACTGGTAATGCTGGTAGTCCTCAACAGAGTTTGGAGCGAAGAGTTCCCGGACACAATCGAGGAAGTGATTTTTCAGAAGAACCAGTTCAGTCCAGTAGCAAACGGAAGATACGATGAAGTAGAGCCGGATAAGGAATGTTACGAAGCATTGGAAATGATCCAGGTTGAGCATTGGAACGAAAGCCAGGATGCTTTGTATTTTGAAAGTAAGAGTGACAGTAAATGGCACAGCGAGAATTTGGAATTTCTTTTCAAGTACGGCAGACATTACTTCTACAAGTGAAAGGGGCATACGACATGAAGAGAATCAAGAGAAAAGTGAGACGGTTCGTAAGGCTGTATTGGTTTTGGGTAAGCCTGGGACTGGTCCTTACGAAGGTGTCCGTAGAAGCGGCATACGCAGAGAGAGGATACAAGGCATACGGAGGTGAGTGGCTGATGCTTCCGATAATGCTAATCGTCGGATATTTCGTGAATGAGGCGAGAATGTATCTGCCGGATCTCATTGAAGAATGGAGAGAGGAGAAAGCCTATGAACGAAGAATTGAAAGAAATCGTAGAAGGGTACAGGACAGAAGGAATACACATATCCGATGAAGAGGTAAACGAAATCCTTTGGCTGTGCAACAGAAAAATGGAGATCAGCAAGATCGAGAACGGAGAAGAGTACCTGCCGTTGCTTTTCAAGGACGAGGTAAAAAACTATCTGTTCAGACGAGGAGTAAATGCAGTGACACTTTTAAGAAGTTTGGAGGCGAAAGGAATATGTGTTCAGTATGCGGAATGAATCCGTGCCATCCAAGTTGTCCGAACGCACCGGAACCGGTACCTGTTTATGAGTGCTGCAGGTGTGGGTACGGAATCTTAGAAGGTGACAAGTTTTGGGATTCTCCGGAAGGCTATATGTGCGAGGATTGCGTAGATGAAATGGACGAAAAAGAGATATTAGAAATGTGTGGCGAAAGTCTCACAGAAGCGAAAAAGGAGGAAATGTAAATGGCAGAGCAGAATGCAGTAGCAACGCAGCAGCAGAACACGCAGTTAAGCGTGACTGTACAGATTAAGAACATGATTTCCCAGGATGCGGTCAAGAAAAAATTTGCTGAGGTACTGGGGCAGAAAGCACCGCAGTTTTTGGCATCTATCACGAATGTAGTGGCAGGATCGGCACAGTTAAAAAAATGCCCGGCAAACTCAATTATGAGTTCGGCATTTGTGGCAGCGACGTATGACTTGCCTATTGACAGCAACCTTGGGTTTGCGGCGATTGTTCCATACAATAACAGCAAGTACAATCCGCAGACGAGACAATGGGAGAAACATCCGGAAGCACAGTTTCAGATGATGTATAAAGGCTTCATCCAGCTGGCAATTCGCTCCGGATATTATGAGAAGATGAACTGCTCAGTAGTCTACAAGGACGAGCTGGTGTCTTACAATCCGATTACCGGAGAGGTTGAGTTTGTGACAGATTTCTCTCAGTGCAAGAACAGAGCAGAAGGCAATGCAGAGAATATCGTCGGTTACTATGCCTGGTTTAAGCTGCTGACCGGATTCAGAAAAGAGCTGTTTATGACGGTAGCCGAGGTTGACAACCACGCAAGAAAGTATTCCCAGGCGTACCGCTATGACATCGACCAGGGAAAGAAGGCCAGCAAATGGACGACGGATTTCGAGGCAATGGCATTAAAGACGGTTATTAAGCTGCTCCTCAGCAAGTGGGGTATTTTATCGGTGGATATGCAGAGAGCAATCCAGGACGATCAGAAGGTGTACGACGAGGAAGGCGAAGGAACGTATGGAGACAACCAGCCGGACATCATCGAGGCAGAAGATCCGTTCAAGATTGAGCAGCACGACGAGGAAGAACAGCAGATTGGCGGTTTGGACTTAGAAGAGGTTGAATAGGAGGAAGAGAAATGCAACTGACATCAGAGAATTATTATAGCCAGGAGGCTAACAAGGAGTACATGAGTGTATCGGGATATAAGGACTTTGCAGGAACATACGGGAAGATGCCTTGCGAGTTCTATGGCATGGAAAAGCTCAACGGACGCTGGGAGGACGAGAAAAGCACCGCATTGTTGGTAGGAAGCTATGTTGACAGCTACTTTGAGGGAAGCCTGGAACAGTTCAAGAAAGAGAATCCGGAAATCTTCACACAGAAGGGCGAGTTAAAGGCAAACTTCAAGCAGGCAGAGGAAATCATCGCACGTATTGAGAGAGACGAATATTTCATGAAGTTTATGAGCGGGCAGAAGCAGGTTATTATGACCGGCGAACTGTTCGGGGCAAAGTGGAAGATTAAGATGGATTCCTACATTCCGGACGTAGCAATCGTTGACTTGAAGGTTATGGCATCCATTACGGACTTAAAGTGGGTGAAGGATATTGGCTATCTCGATTTCGTAAGATATTGGGGTTACGACATCCAGGGAGCAATCTACCAGGAGATCGTAAGACAGAATACCGGAAAGAAGTTGCCGTTTTATATTGCGGGAGCAACAAAGCAGGCAGAGCCGGACATCCGTATCATCCATGTTACAGACAACTACCTGCAGGAGGCACTTCACATGGTCGAGGCAAATATGCCGAGAATCCTCAGAGTGAAGAACGGAGAGGCAGAACCGGACAGATGCGAATTGTGCGATTGCTGCAGACATAACAGAGTGCTGACACGTCCGATTTCGATTATGGATTTGACAGCAGGCATTTAATACGACAGGCGGTGGTTTAGTGGCAGACAACAGAAAGTATTACTACTTGAAGCTGAAAGAAGATTTTTTTGACAGCGACGAGCTGAAAATATTAGAGAGCCAGAAGGACGGTTACTTATATAGCAACATCCTTTTGAAACTCTATCTGAAAAGCCTGAGCAACGCAGGAAGATTGATGTTCCGGAATGTAATACCGTACACGCCGGAGGTTTTGGCAACGCTCACAGGGCACCAGGTAGGAACAGTCGAAAAGGCATTAGATGTATTCAAGAGACTGGGATTGATAGAGGTGCTGGATAACGGAGCAATCTACATGATGGATATTCAGAACTTCATAGGCCAGTCGTCAAGCGAAGCTGACAGGCAGAGAGAATATTACAATCGCATGAAAGCTGAGAAGGATGCACTGGCTGATCCTGGAACACCAAAGGCATTGCCGGAAGTGCCGGTTGAAACACCGGCACCTGCAGAACCGAAGTCTAATAAGGCAATCAAAGGTTACACATCAGACTTTGAGGAATTTTGGCTGATTTATCCGAGAAAGGCAGACAAGGCACAGGCATACAAGAAGTACAAGGCAAGACTGGAAGATGGCTTTTCACATGAGCAGTTATGCGAAGCCGCAAGGAATTATGCGGCACAGTGTAAACAAGACAGAACGGAAGATAAGTACATAAAGCATGGCAAAACATTCTTAGGAGAGTCAACGCCGTTCCTGGACTATCTGCCGAAAGAAAAGCCGGTACAGAACGAAGCCGAGTACGACGACAACGAGAATCCGTTCGGAAGGAGTGAGTGACGATGGATTTGCAGAGTATTTTACCGGCAGAGGCGTTTAAGACAGAGAAGAATAGCGGCGATTACATCGGCGAGGATGGACTTCTCTACTGCGGAGTCTGCAGAACAAAGAAGCAGACCAGGTTGCCAGCGTCGGATATTACGCAAGGGAAGGAGCTGATCGTTCCCTGCATCTGTAAGTGCAAGGTGGAAGAGAACAGACGAAAGGAAGAGGCTGAAAAGAAGAGACAGGAAATGCAGCGTTTGGAGAGACTGAAAGCCGGCAGCCTTATGGATGCAAAGCTGAAATCGGCAAGGCTGGACGGGTACCAGGTTGATGCGGATAATCAGAAAATCTACAACCTGGCCGGAAAGTATGTGAACAGGTTCGATGAAATGTACGAGAAAAGGCAGGGGTTGCTTTTTTGGGGTACAGTCGGAACAGGGAAGAGCTACACTGCAGCCTGCATCGCAAACGAGCTGTTGGATAAGATGATTCCGGTGGTTATGACATCATTTGTGAAGATTCTGCAGAACATCCAGGGCAATCCAAACGAAGAAGAGAGAATTATGGCAGGACTGAATGCGGCAAAGCTGCTGATTATCGACGACTTAGGAGCAGAACGAAGCACAGACTACGCATTGGAGAAAGTGTATAACATCATCGACAGCCGGTATTTATCCGGCAAGCCAGTGATCCTCACTACAAATATGACGTTGAAAGAAATGCAGGAGTCTGAGGACATCCGGTATAGACGTATCTACGACAGGATATTTGAGATGTGTTTTCCAGTAAGGTTTGCTGGCAGGAGTTGGAGAGAAAAAGCGGCGTCCAAGAGGTTCGATGCCATGAAGAATTTAATGGAGGAATGACAACATGGGTTTGATTAAGGTGGCAGAAATCAGCATTGACAAGCTGGACGACAGAAAGACAGTTACGGCGATCCTGCACGAGAACGGCTATACCGTCGGGCCAGGAAAGAGAGCAAAGACACCGACAGGCAAGCAGTTAGATTATTACTTGAAGGTGTATGTGGAGGAAGGCACCGATAAAGCGGAACTCTACAAGGCTACAAGCGGAAAGACGAAGATTACAGCCAAGAAGGTGACGGATAAGATGTCAGCGGAGATTGGCGACAAGGCATAGGAGGCAGAAAGTGGATGAAGATATGAAGCAGATTCGTTTCTCAATACCAGGACAGCCATTCGGAAAGCAGCGACCGAAGTTTTCAAGAGCAGGAGCGTATGTTAAGACGTACACTCAGAAAGAGACAACCAGTTACGAAAATCTCGTGAAGCTGTTTTACAACGAAGCGGCCAAAGGAAGAATGTTCCGGGAAGGGGCAATGCTGGATGTTCGGATAATCGCATATTACGAGATCCCGAAATCCACCAGCAAAAAGAAGCGTAAGGAAATGTTGGAACACAGGATCAGACCAACCAAGAAGCCGGACTGGGACAACATCGGAAAGATTATTTGCGACAGTCTGAACCTGGTAGCGTATCACGATGATTCGGCAGTCGTGGATGCACAGGTAAGGAAGTTCTATTCCGAGACACCAAAGGTTGATGTACTGATAAAGGTCGTAGGACCGTAGCAAATTTAGGAGGTAGACAATGGCAGGAAGAAAGAAAACTGAAACAGTGGAAGCAGAAGTTGTCGAGACTACAGAAGTGGTACCGGCAGGAAAAATGGAGTTCAGACTGATTAACCCGACAGAGGACGGTTTCCTCAGACGGATTCAGTGGAACAAAGAGGAGCTAGAGGCAGCGGTCAGAGCAAAGATAGCCAGCTATGAGAATGTAGTTTACACAGAGGAGAATATCAAGGCGGCCAAGAATGACAGAGCGGAGCTGAATAAGCTCATTAAGGCTATCGAGGATAGAAGAAAACAGGTCAAGAAGATCATCAATGAGCCGTATGCAATATTCGAGTCAGAGTTAAAGGAAATCCTGGCACTTATCAATGAGCCGGTAGGACTGATCGACCAGCAGGTAAAGGCGTTCGAGGAGAAGCAGAAAGAAGAGAAGAAAGCGGCAATCAAGGCAACCTACGATGAAAACATTGGAGACTTGGCTGATGTATTGCCGTTTGAGAAGATTTTCGACATCAGATACCTCAATCAGACCTTTAAGCTCGCGACCGCCCAGGAAGAGGTAAAGGGCAAGATCGATACAGTTAAGACGGACTTAGAGACTATCGACAGTCTCGACAGCAAGTACAAGCTGAACGCAAAGGATGTGTATATCAAGACATTGGACCTCAGCAGAGCGTTGGCAGAGAACAAGAGACTGGCAGACCTGGAAGAAAAACTGGAAGCTGAGAAGAAACGCAAGGAAGAGGAAGAGGCAGAAAGAAAACGCCAGGAAGAAATCCGCAAGCAGAAAGAAGCAGAGGAGAAAGCAAAGCGTGAGGCAGAAGAGGCGGCGCGCCAGGAAGCTCAGAAGAAAGAGTTCCAGGGGCCTGTAGTAGAGCCGGTTAAACCTCAGTCTGAAATGGGTAGAACGATTGAATCCATTGAAAGATCAGCGTTCGCCCAGGCGGTAGCCGGAGATGTTCAGAGCGAGCCGGGAGAGCAGGCGGTTGATCCGTTCGCACCGAAGGCAGAGCCTAAGCAGGAAAAGAAGTACAGAGTCAGATTCTATGCAGACGGAACCAAGGAACAGCTGGCTAAGCTGGTAGAGTTTCTGAATGAGAACAATATCAAATACGGCAAGATTGCAAAGGAGAGTAAGTGATGAACGAGTACGACAAGAGATTGGATTTTGACAGCGACACCTTCGAGGGTATGAAACACGATATGAATTTTGTTCTGCAGAGATTGCTCGGCAACATGATTGAGAAGCAGTCCACCGAAGGAAGCATGACGATTAAGATCGATGTAACCATGGTAAAGGAATTTATCCCGAATTACGATCCGAACGTAAAGGGAGAGTCAAGAGAAATCAGCAAGCCTCAGTTCAAGCATAAGGTAACGTCAGCGGTCAAGATCAGCGACGAGAAGAGCGGGAACCTCAACAACGAGATGGAGATGGTTATGGATGAAGAGACCGGCTGCTATGTGTTACAGCCGATTGCGAACACCCAGCAGAGAACTATCTTTGATTCGGACTTTATGGCCGGGCAGAAGAACCAGGAAGGCGAAGGAAACGACGACGTCATCGACGGTACATATATCGATGCGGACGTAAGACCAGCGTTGCCTGGTCCTTCCGACAATGAAGAACCTGCAGAGGAGCAGACAGAAGAGACTCAGCCTGCAGAAGAAGAGGGAACGGACGAACCGACAGAAGAACAGTCCGGAGAACCGGCGGAGGAAGAGCCGGAAGATATTACGGACGACATCCTGGGAGATACAGACACAGAAGGTTATGATTACGAAGATCCGGAGGAATAGATATGGGATTGATTAAACCGAGAATGAGCAGCTATGTAGACAGAGGCAATAAGTTAATTGCGGAAGGCAAGACAAAAGAGGCAATGAACCTGGTAAGCCACGGTCTGCAGTATTACTCAGAGAGGGTTATCAACAGCATATCTCCATACGCCAAGGCAGATGCAGGACTGATTGTTTTAGTCCTGCGCCACCTGGCAAACGAGATTGAGAAGAATAACCCAGGAGCAAAGGAACTGGCAGATGGCATGGAGAAGTGCGTAGGTAAACCTTCCTTGCAGGAAATTGAGAAAATCAAGAAATCGAATAGGAGGTAATATGTATGCTATCTGAAAAAAGAATACGTGCAATCGTCAAAGACGAACTTAAAGAACAGATAAGGAAACAAACGATCAGGATGCGAGTATTGGCTTCCTGCAACAGAGTGGCAGAAAGGTTCGGGAATCCAACCGGTGACAGCTACTACAGTAAATCGGAAGAAATAAAAGAGGCTATAGACAAAGAGTTAAAGTATGTAGGCAAGGTGTATGGGATAGAGATACGGTCATACATTAGCACAAGGTACACGGATATATTAGGAGCTGAATGTAAACACGACGAGTATCATTTTGAAGTCAAGGAAAAAGATGCGGATAAGTGGATAGACATTGATGAATGGTAAGGAGGCAATATGAATACACCGGAGAGTGATATGGAACAGGCAAAATTTGCGAGAGAGTGGGTACGAGCGCACGCCGCAAAGAAGATGGCAAAGTATGAGAAAAAGCTGAGAAGAGCCGCAAAGGATTTCTTCGGACATCCGGTATCAATCGCATACGTGAAGCCGGGCGTGATGTTTGAAATCAAAGGTACCGTAGAAAAGACGCAGGCTGCAGTGGAAAGAGAGAAAGGATAAGCGATATGGCAAGAGGCTTCATATACGTGTATGAGCGTATATATAAAGGCGAGAACGAGATGCAGGCTGAGTTCCGGAAGATACCGGTAAACGGAAAGCGAACCTCAGTAGCAGATCAGAAGAGAATACGGAAGGTGATCTCAGATAATGCCTATCGAATCGCCCAGGAGTGCAAAGTGCTTGTCGGCTACCCAAGAATGAGAATCGAAGGAACGAAAGTCAACCTGGGAGCTGCGAGCATCATGCTTCCGGATTGCAGACTGATCGGCATCGAAGAATTAAAGAAAATTGAGCAGGGGGGGGTGAAATGAATGCGGAAGCACAAAGAAACGGAGCAGGAAGCCATAGAGAGGCGAAAGCAAATGTATGGATGCAATGGGAAGTGCTGCGACAGAGTAATTGATCCGGAAACAGGCGAAGGGCAGTATTTCATATGTGGTGGCATAGATACCTGCGACGAAACAAGGGTAGGCGAGTTTATAGGAACGGTAGGAGCAGCACTGTTTATCGTCCTGGCACCGATCGTGTTTATAGCAGGAATAGTAGCTTTGATAGTGTTTGAAATATAGGAGAGCAACAATGAAATGTGATGCAAGAAAGGAGTGATAAATCCAATGAGGTCCCATGATCCGTTCGGGACTTGCAGGAACTGTGGGTGTCATATTATGTGGGTTAAGACAAAGGCTGGAAAGAATATGCCGGTAGACCCTACGATGATCAGCTACCGCAGGCCAGGAGCAGGAGTAAAGGCAAAGGAGAAGATAGTAACGCCGGAAGGAGAGGTCGTATGTGCTGACAAGGTACCATCCGAGAGCGCAGAAGGCTTTGGTTACATATCACACTTTGCCACCTGCAAGGCAAGAAACCGTTGAGAAAAAGAAAAGCCGCCCCTTTGACAGGAACGACTCGTGACTGAGAATATTGTACTCGCAAATGCGAGAAAAGTCAAGGAGGCGACATTATGGCAACGGAGGAAAAGAAGAACCAGGAAAGACCGGCTGTTTACGTTCTCACGCAGGAGCAGATCAATCAGATTGCTGCAGTAGGTGCCAAGGAAGGAGTAAAGGCATTCAAGGAAGAGCAGAAGAAAGAAGAGCGTAAGCGTAAGAAGGAAGATAGCAAGGTAAGAAAGACAAAGAAGCTGCTGAGTTCGTATAGGAGAATCAAGGCGACGTTATCAGACGGAGAGGAGTTCACACCGGAAGAGCAGGCAGAATTGAGATGGAAGTTCATTGAGGACCTCATGGGGAACACAAGGGAGATAGCAGGAAAGTCCGAGAGGACAATCAAAGATACGGAACGCAAGAGAGAAGAGGATCTGTACTGTGTGTTCCGGATAGAAAAAGCGACAGAAATGTACCGTGAAGAGTGTGAAAAGAGCGGAAGTGAAGAGGCGAAGCGACGTTTCAGAGAGTTAAGCATGATGTACCTGGACGAAAAACCTTACACGGTGCAGGAGATTTCGGAAGTAGAAAACATAAGCGATAAGACTGTCTACAAGGACATAGGAATAGCTTGTGGCATTGTGGCTATTTACTTACTGGGTGCGGATTTCTAAACGCTCCCTGTGGCTGTAAATGCACCAGGTAGAAAATGAGTAGGTTGCATAAAGAATTACCAAGTGGTAATATGCTAATTAGCCGATAACCCAAATGTCACCCCTAAAAATAGCCAGTTGTATTTCTTCCCAACGGCAGGCAAGGCAGGGCGAAATCCCTGCCGGTTAGCCGAAGAGGAAATGTGAACAATCGGTTAAATAAGGCTATTTCAGTGTACTTAGGCAGGTCTGTATAGTATAATAAAACTATAAACAACCAGCATTAAAGGAGTGATTGAGATGGCAATTTGGATTAGCAGGTATAGCAACAAAGAGTTACAGAGTGGTAAGTATTACCCGGTTGGAATCAGTATCGGGACACCGAAGTTTCCGCTGGGGTACACACTGAGAAAGCAGTGTTATTCGCTGGCACCTAAAGGCTATATGTTGAATATGGAGCTTGAAAGATTCAAGCCTGCGTATTACGAAAAGCTGGAAGGTATCGGTACAGACAGAATCATTGACATGGTTCAGCGAATGGATGAAGAGGCAAGAGCCGAAGGGAAAGAGCTTGTGCTTCTCTGCTACGAAGATGTGAGAGTGCCGGGCGACTGGTGCCATAGAACTGTATTCGCTGAATGGTGGGCGGAGCAGACCGGAGAACTGATTGAGGAGCTATATGATCCGTCAGAGCCGAAGGTCAAGAAGCCTACAGCAAAGAAAGAAAGCAAGGAACCTGTCAAGAAGGCAGTCGAAGCTAGGAGAGAAGAACCTGGTTACGAACAGCTGAGCTTGTTTGGTTTGGCAGGGATTTAATCATAACATCCGGAACTGGTGTAAGTAGCACGTGGCTATTCCATAGTTAAAGTCCTGTTCATCGCAGGGTTCCGGTCCAAAAACAATGGCATCGCCTCCAAGACGGAAGCGGTGCCTTATTTATTGTCATGGAACGTACACCGGTGTCCTTTGCGGTCCGGTGTCTTTTTGTGCAATATGCTGAGGATGGTATCAAAAATCTCCGGTGTTACACCAGGGAACCGCCCCAGCTTTTTGTATATATTGAACAATTTTTAGGGAAGGAGACAAGGATATGGCATTTTTTATGGACCCAGGAGCAATGTTCTTGGGGTGCTTAGGTCCGTCGGAGCAGAAGTTTCTCGTTACTCTGATAGAGACGGCAGCGAAGTCCGGATATACAAGGTTCGTTGAGCCATGTGCAGGTACCTTTGCTATGGCGAACCTGGCAGTACAGAATGGGTTTAAGCCGGAGCAGATCGAGACAAGCGATGTCAATATGATGTCAACGGTTCTCGGATACGCGATTACCGGCCAGTCGTTAGAGCCGCTGGAAATCCATGCACAAGGCTTTAGCGACGAAGAGCTACTTGATCCTGCGACAGCATTGTATGCACAGCTGTACCTCAGAACGTCGAAGAATGCGGGCAATGATTATTTCTATCAGATACTCACAGACCTACGCCTCAGAAGAGACGAACATATCGAGAGTATCAATCGGCAGATAGAAGTTATTAGAAATCTGCTCGGCGGTATGAGCTACAGACCATTGGATATGTGGGAACATCTGAAAGAGGTGCTGGATGATCCGCACGCTTTGGTTATCGCAAATCCACCGACCTACTTCTCCGGCTATGAGAAGTTTTACGACACACAAGGCAAGATGACCTGGAAAGAGCCACCGTATGAGTTGTTTGATCCGGAGACAGGACACCAGCAGTTCTACGACCTCTGCATGGATGCGAAGGCATTGGTTATCTGTTACCAGGAGAAGAGAGTAGGCGAAGCGGTAGGCTACACGATATACGCACGCTCCGGTACGAGAGCAGACTTAAACGCCTACATCACTACGAACCGGGAGGAAGAGGCAACCGCCCTGGCAAACGGTAAGAAGATTAAGCGTCCGGCAGAGAGTAAATTGCAACCGCTGGACTGCAGTATGCTTCCGAGAGACTACGAGATCAAGGAAGATAGCAAAGTGCAGGTGATCCCGATTAAGTCGGCAGAGGCCCAGTATTACAGAGAACTATGGACGCACAACTTTGTGGGTTCATCTGCAACCTTCAACAGGGCATTGCTGATTGACGGATATGTGGCCGGTGTATTCGGTATATCGAAGATGGCTGCAGACAGCGTATTCGTGTGGTATGTGATGAAGGTACCGCACAAGACATACCGGTTAGGCAGACTGTGCTATATGCTGGCACAGAACAGAGAGTTTGTAGATACGCTCCTGGATAACATAGAGCAGGAGAAAGTCACAAAGATGCGTACTGCTATGCTTACCAGGTACCCGGAGAATAAAGAAGTCCGAGGCATTATGAAACTGGTAAATAGGGCAGAGGACAAGAAGAACGGCTACAAGCTCACGTATGAGGCTGAGCTGGTCGAGGGAAGAACCGAACAGCAGACACTTCAAGAATGGCTAAGGAGGGAGAACGAATGGCAGAAGAACAGAGCAAAGGCACCCAGCAAATCGAAGGGTGCGAAGTAATCTACGATATGGGTTCCGGCTTGGTGATTGCCAAGGTTCCTTTAGATAAAGTCAAGGAGCAGGACATCAACGCCAGGATAATGAAAAACGAGATGCAGGATCAGTTGACCGCTAATATCAAGAAGCGAGGACAGCTGGAAAGCCTGCCTCTTTTTGTCTTGGTGGACGGCAAGCTGGAAATCATCAGCGGACACCACAGAGTAAAGAGCGCACGTGCTGCAGAGATGAAAGAGATAATCGCTATTGTCGATGTGTCAGGTCTCTCACGCAGTAAGATAGCGGCAAAGCAGCTGGCACACAACGCAATCTCCGGTTTCGACGACGACAGTACGCTGAGAGAAATCGTGAAGATGATTGACGATGTGGACGATATGATTGAATCGTTTGTAGGCAAGGAGATCATGGAGGAACCGCTGGAACAGTATGACAAGATGCTGAGTCCGTCGGTTTCGTTTGATTTTAAGAATGTGACGTTTACGTTCCTTCCACACCAGGTAAAGGATATGGACGCACTGATTAAGGATTTGGAATCTAAGGCCCCGGATATTGTGGGTGTCGCTTCATTCGAGCAGTGCAAGTCCTTTGTGGAGACATTGAGCAAGTATCAGAAGTTTACGGACATCCGGAATGTCGGTGCGGCGATTCATTCCATGATCGAGAATGCCACACAGAAGATGGACGACACAGGATTCACAGAGGAAGGAGAATGGACCTACCTCGCAAAACTGTTTGGCAGTAATGCGGTACCGGGTGAGTCCGCTTCCGTTATCCAGCAGGCAATCAAGAAAGCTGAGAAGGAAGGGACAATCACGAGTAAGAACAGGTGGCAACTGATCGAGTACCTATGTGCTGACTACCTCAGTGGCAGGTAGTTAATGTATGGCAGCTAAGCCAAAATACAATGCCCCTTACCACGATAATTGGGCGTGGTCTTTGGCTGCAATGGGTGCCACCAACGAAGAGATCGCCGTTGCTATGGGAGTCTCCGAACGAACCATTATGCGATGGGCCAAGGAACACGAATCATTCGGCAAGGCGCTTGGAGAAGGTAAAGGCGTATCAGATGCGAAGGTAATAAGGAGTCTCTACGAGAGAGCTACCGGCTATGAGTACGAGGAAGAAAAGAGAATCATTGAGTATGACAAGGACGGTAATGTAAAACCGGTCAAGATTGAAAAGACCAAGAAGCACGTACCGCCGGATGTCACAGCTCAGATATTTTGGTTGAAAAATCGTCAGAGAGACCGTTGGCAGGATAGACCACAGGACTATGTGGATCAGACCAGCGACAATGACGCAGAGGTTCAGATTTACCTTCCGGATAATGGGAGGGACGATTGATGAAAGAGAAAATCGTATTAGCTCCGCAGAAAGGACCGCAGGAAATGTTCTTAGCTACTTCTGCGGATATTTGCATTTATGGAGGCGCTGCAGGCGGAGGAAAAACCTTCGGACTGCTGTTAGAGCCGCTTCGGTACATGGACAATCCGGACTACAACGCAACTATCTTCCGACGTGACTACACGCAGGTAACATCTCCAGGAGGATTATGGGATAGTTCACGAAAGATTTACCGCTACGTGAAAGGTTCCCAGCCGTTAAAGACACCAAAACTACACTGGACTTTTAAAAGAGGCGCATCGGTCAATTTCGCCCACCTTGGACGTGATGAAGATTGCGACGACTGGCAGGGTTCACAGCTCACGATGATAGGATTTGACGAGCTGACACACTTTAGCGAGTACCAGTTCTTTTATATGCTGTCTCGAAACCGTACAGATTCCGGTGTAAAGCCGTATGTACGAGCCACCTGCAACCCGGACGCAGACTCTTGGGTTGCTGAGTTCATTTCCTGGTGGATAAACCAAGAGACCGGCTACCCAATACCGGAACGGTCGGGAGTGATCCGCTGGATGGTGCGACTGAATGAGGTCGTTACCTGGTTTGACAGCAGGGAAGAGGCAGTGCAGGGAGCTATCGAGAACGGTGTCAAGCCGGAACAGGCTGAGACGATGCCTAAGAGCGTGACGTTCATTGCGAGTACGCTGCATGATAACAAAATTCTGATGAAGAATGACCCAGGGTATTTAGCCAACCTGCAGGCGATGGCTCTTGTGCAGAGAGAGCGACTACTGCATGGCAACTGGAAGATTAAAGCCGCCGCAGGTTTGATGTTTAAGCGAGTAAAGGTAAATATGCTGGAAGAGATACCGCCCGATGTTATCAAGTGGGCGAGAGGCTGGGACCTTGCGGCAACATCTGAGGATGAAAAGGGAGACCCGGCATACACAGCAGGCGTGCTGATCGGAAAGAGAAGAAACGGACGGTACATTGTGGCCGACGTTATCAATCGCCGGTTGAGTTCGTCTGATGTGAGAGAAATTATAAAGCAGACCTGCATAGCCGACAGGGCGAAATACGGAAGGGTAGCAACAAGACTTCCGCAGGACCCAGGCCAGGCAGGTAAAGACCAGGCACAGAGTTTTATGAAGCTCTTGGCTGGTTTTACTGTTAAGTGCATTCAAGAGTCCGGAGACAAGGTAACGAGAGCAGAACCGTTCTCAGCACAATGGTTAGGACTTGAAGGCATGGATAAAGGCAATGTCGATGTGCTGATTGCACCGTGGAATGAAGAGTATTTCAACGAGTGTGAGAACTTCCCACAGTCCAAATTCAAGGATATGGTGGATGCAAGTTCGTCAGCATTTACGGAGTTAGAGAGTGGTGCTACATACTCAGCACCGCCTAAGGATAGCCAGTTAAGCAAGAGCAGTTATTGGAATAAGTGAGGTGAGAACAGATGGCTAACAAAGAAATCGGTCGCATAGGTCAGCGACGCTACGGAGGAACAATCTACGAAGAGTTCCTTCACGAACTGAGAGGCACACGAGGAATAGAGGTCTACCGTGAAATGTCTGAGAATGACGATGTGGTAGGTGCAATCCTCTTCGCTATCGAGATGCTGGTAAGACAGTGCGACTGGAATGTAGAGCCGGGAGGCGACACCGCAAAGGACAAAGAGGCTGCAGAGTTCGTAGAAAGCTGTATGCACGATATGCAGGACACCTGGACGGACACAATTTCGGAAATCTTATCTTTCCTCACTTACGGTTGGAGTTTCCACGAGATCGTGTATAAGCGCCGTATGGGAAATACGAAGAACCCAACCACAAAGAGTAAGTACACGGATGGTTTGATTGGATGGAAGAAGTTGCCTATCAGAGCGCAGGAAACGCTCTACAGATGGGAATACGACAATGAGGACAATCTGCTGGGAATGACTCAGATGCCGCCACCGGACTTCGGAACGTACACGATACCAATGAGTAAGGCATTGCTGTTCCGTACAAAGAGCAGGAAGAATAATCCGGAAGGGCGAAGTATTCTGAGAAATGCCTACCGATCCTGGTACTTCAAGAGACGAATCCAGGAGATTGAAGGTATCGGCATTGAGAGAGACCTTGCAGGACTCCCGGTAATGCACGGACCGGAAGGGTTAGACCTTTGGAACGATGATATTGATGACAACAAGCAGACACGAATTGCGTTGGAAAATATGGTAAAGAGTATTCGCCGAGACGAGATGGAAGGTGTGGTACTTCCGGCAGGATATGAGTTGGAGCTGTTAAGTTCCGGCGGCACCCGACAGTTTGACACGAATGCGATCATCAACCGCTACGATACCCGAATTGCAATGACGGTACTGGCGGATTTTATTTTCTTAGGGCATTCAGAGACCGGTTCCTGGGCGTTGAGTTCCGATAAGACGGAGTTGTTCGCTATGGCAATCGGTGCATTCCTAGACATGATCTGCGAGACATTCAACAGCCAGGGCATCCCGCCGTTGATCGATATTAACGGTGAACATTTTGCAGGCATCACGGAGTACCCAAAGATGTCCCACGGCGACATTGCAGATGTGGACGTAACGAAGGTTGCGGCATTCATCAAGGATATGACTGGCATCGGAATCTTAGTACCGGACGACGGACTGGAAGATTACATTCGCCAGGTCGGACACCTGCCGGAGAGGACAACGGACGACAGAACAGTAGACCAGCGGCGTAAGCAACAGGCGGAGCAGAACCAGCCACCGGAGCCTGAGACAGCCGCAGGAAGCGATGGAAACGACGAAGGCGAAGAAATCCCCGACAATGTGGCGGAAGCTGCTAAAAGGCGATTAGGAAGGAGCGGTGCAAATGGCAATAAGGTTCATACGACCAAAGCGAATACGCAAGGCAAAGACACCGGGCAGTCAAGAAGTCCTACGCAGACTTGAAGAGTACCTGCAGAGCGAATGTGACGAACCGGTTGAAATCCTATGCGGGTTTTGGCAGGATCAGCAAGACGCCATCACGTACCAGGAACTCCGAAAAGCAGTAGCGGACGGAAGCCTTAGTAAAGAGACGTTAGAGGCTTGGCAACAGGATTACTCAGTGCTTGTTGCTGAGAGATTACAGTCAATGTGGACGCAGGCAATAGCAGCGGGACCAACCGGGCAACCAATCCTGGACGGTCTCGCTTTTGAGTTTGACACTCAGACACCTGGCGTTCTCGACTGGATCAGTGAAAGAGGAGCTGAGTTTGTCACCCGATGCACAGAAGAACAGAAGGACGCAATAGCGGCACTCCTGGAAAAGAAAATGAGAGAAAGCCATACAGTAGATGAACTGGCAAGGCTCATTCGTCCATGCATCGGTCTGACAGAGGGTGACGCAAGAGCAAACGCCAGGTATTATGACAATATCGTGGCTACGATGCGAAAAGAACATCCGAGAATGAAGATTGAGAGCATCCGCCGGAAGGCATTGGACGCTTCTCAGAAATATGCAGAGAAACAGCACCGGGCCAGGGCATTCACAGTCGCTCAGACCGAGAGTGCTTTTGCTTATAACCGTGGAGCCGATGAAGGCATACGCCAGGCACAGGGCGAAGGGTATCTTGGAACGATGGTAAAGAGATGGAGTACATCCGGAGACGATTCGGTGTGCGACATCTGCAATGCGCTGGAAGGTACCGAGGTAGATATGGACTCCGACTTTGATTTCAAAGGAAAGGTTCTGTTTGCAGGACAACATATGTTACCACCTGCACACCCGAGATGTGCCTGCGCTATCGAGTATATCGAAGTGGCTGCACCGAGAGGAAGGAAGTGAGAAAGTGAAGAAGTTCTCTGATTTCATCAAGAAGTCTGCAGAACCGCAGAAGAAAGAGCCTGCCAGCAATGTGATTAAAGGCAGGTTTAAGATTGCCAAGTCCGACGACGACAAGCACCTGGCATTTGGCTGGGCGAATGTGGCTATCCGTGCTGATGGAGAAGAGATTGAGGACTGGCAGGAGGACATCATCGAGCCGGAAGAACTGGAAAACGCAGCATACCAGTATGTGTTACTCTATCGTGAAGGCGGAGAAATGCACGAAAGAGGCGGAGCTGCAGTCCTGGTTGAATCTGTGGTATTCACGGAAGAAAAAATGCAGGCAATGGGAATCCCGGCAGGCACTCTTCCGATTGGTTGGTGGATCGGCTTCAAAGTAACCGACGAGGATGTATGGGAAAAGGTTAAGGACGGCACATATCCGATGTTCTCAATCGAAGGAGAAGCCGAGAGAGTCGAAGTAGAAGATGAAAACACCTTGTAAAAATGGGGCGTATTGAGTTTTTCAGCAGTCTTAACCTTATAATTCCACATATGAGAGTGTAATAAGGGCATAGGTAGTTCACATTATGGAGACAAATCTAAGCAAAAAGAACAAATTGATAAAACAGATCAGCAAGGCATCCGATATGGTGCCTTTTTCTGATTTCCTGCTCGAATTTATGGACCGCTACGGTTTGAATAACCTGCGAGAGTCCACAGTAGAGCAGTTAGAAGAGTTTATCAGCAACAGAAACATCATTCCGTTATTAGGAGAGGCACCGCAAAGGTGTCTTTTTTAATATAAATCTTGCGGAAAGGAGGAAGCAAAGTGGCAACAAAGTTAAAAAATCTCAGAATCAGTAAGGTTGATTTTGTAGATGAAGGTGCAAATCCGGATGCTCACATTAAGCTAACAAAGAGTAAAGGCGAAAAGGGGCAGTCCACAGGAGAGAATGGCGATAAGAATGGTTTTGTCAGCCGATTGTTCGGTTTCATCGGCAAAAAGGCCGGCATGAACCAGGAAGAGATCGACAGTGCAGTAGAGGAAGTTCTGAAAGGCAACTCTGTTAGTTTCAACGAGCGTTTCAATGAAATCAAGAACAGAAAGATTGCTGATGAAATTTGGGATATATGCTACGCACTGCAGGCAAGCCTCTGTTCGATTCTGAATGACGAGGAGCTGGATAGCACCGGCGCAGCAACAGCGATGAATGAGAGCCTTGACGAGTTCACTGCAGTAGTGAAGGAAGCGATTAGCAACTGGTCCGGCGGAAAGGTAATCAACATCGTAAAGAGTGACGAGGTGACGGAGAGTGACCTGGCAATGATGAAGTCTGCGGCTGCAAGGCTGAATGACAACATCGAGAAGGCACAGACCGCCGCTGGAAAGCCTGCCGGAGAAGGAGATGATCCGGAGGTAGACACAGAGGACAAAAAGGACCAGGGCAAAAAGAAACAGTCGAAAGGAGACAACGAAGATATGAAGATCGACAAGAGCAAAATGACCCAGGCTGAGCTTCTCATTCTCGAAGATATTGAGAAGAGATACGGCGTGGCAGACGACCCGGCTCAGACAGAGCAGACTCCGGAGGGAAAACCTGCGGTAACAAAGTCTGTTGAGAAGCCTGAGCAGAACCAGGAAACACCTGCAGATGGCGAGGACATCTACAAGGGACTCAATCCTGCTGTTAAGGCAGAAATCGAAGCGCTCAGAAAGTTCCGTGAGGATGCTGAGAACAGAGAACTTGAAGCCGTAGCAGGCAAGTATGAAATCATCGGCAAGAAGAAAGAGGAGCTTGTACCTATGCTCAAATCTCTCAGAGCTACCGGTGGAACTGCATACAACGATATGATCGCCGTTCTTGATGCCACCGTGGAAGCGGTCAACAAGTCCGGCGTTTTTTCCGAGGTAGGCAAGTCCGGCCATGGCTCTGTGCACGTAAGTGATGCAGAGGGCAAGATCGAAGGTATCGCCAAGAGCTATATGCAGAAAGAACCTTCCATGAGCTATACGGATGCGCTGGCTAAGGCTTGGGAAGATAACCCGGACCTTATGGACGCATACGACGCTGAGGAAGGATTTTAAGGAAGGAGGAAAAGACCATGGCAAAGAGAAACTTCAACGGCTCACAGATTAACCAGTCTGTGACAATCGCAGAGCAGGCCGGTGCTGCTATCGACGATGTGAGAAACCTCATTCTCAAATATGACGAGAATGGAGATGTAGTCGTAGCAACCGACGGCACAGCACCTATCGTAGGCATTGCAATTATTGAGGCAGGCTATAACGACATCTCCGGAGCAGAGTCCGGAAAAGTTGCAAAGGGAGACCAGGTAGATGTTCAGATTAAGGACATCGGCTACATTCTTGCTGGCGGAGCCATCAAGAAGGGCGAAGAGGTAACTGCAACCGCAGGAAAAGCAACAAAGGCAGCTGACGGAGATTATGTGATCGGCGTGGCGCTCAGCAATGCAGCGGAGAATGACTATGTTAGAGTTCAGATTTCCAAGTATCAGAAGAACGCCGCAAAATAAGAAGGAGGAAATAGGTAAATGAAAAGAACAGCTAAGAGCATCCAGGCAGACATTGCCAAGGGTGCATTCAGACCGCACACAGCGCTTTCCACTATGGCGCTGGCTTACTATCAGAAGGATACAACATCTTTTGCAAAAAATATGTTTCCGGTTTGCCCGGTAGGGTTATCCTCTGATAATTACTATGTATTCGATAAAGAAGATCTGTTACGTGACAACTGGAGCAGAAAACCGGCGTATGGCTCAGTAGACCCGGCTGTACTTTCTGAACATACAGAAAATTATGCCTGCCATGTAGATCAGATGATTATGGGCGTAGACAAGATTAGACAGACAGATCTCGACCGTAGACAGGGACCTCAAACAAAAGACCCTCGCCAGCAGAGAACAAAGACTATTGCAACGCAGGCCAACATCCACCAGGATTCTGAATTTTCTAAGTCATTCATGCGTAAAGGCGTATGGAAGAACGAGGCGTCCGGTACGGATTCGACAGCTGTTTCAACTGGACAGTTTATTAAATTCAGCAACGGAAACAGCGATCCGATTAAGTATTTCCAGGATAAAGTCACAGAGATTAACCAGGAGACAGGACGTACACCTAACAGACTTGGCCTTGGTGTAAATGTTTACAATGCATTGACAGTGCATCCGGCAATCCTCGACAGAGTGAAATACAGCGGTTCGACACCTAACCCTGCAAAAGTTACTCTTAATGTGTTAGCACAGCTCTTTGAAATCGATAGAGTTGTTATTGACAGAACGGTTCAGAACAAAGCCGGCTTAGGACAGAAAGCAGATATGGGATTTATTAACGATCCGAATGCATTCCTGTTAGCATATGCAACAGACACGCCTTCCATCGACGAGCCTTCTGCAGGCTATATCTTCACTTGGGACATGCTTGAAAATGGAATGCTGCTTCCGATTCTTAATTATCCTGGTGCGCCTGGTACACATTCCGAGCTTGTTGAAGGCCTTATGGCTTACGACATGAAGAAAACCGCAGACGACCTTGCATTTTTTGGTTATGACGCAGTGTAAGGAGGTTTCGCCATGGGATTGATTGCAAAAAGACCTTGCAGTTATGGCGGCAAAAAGTTCTTTATCGGGGATGAAATCCCTGCAGACCTCGTGGCAGATGTCGCAAGGGAAGAGAAACTTGGCGTAATCTCAATCACGAATGCAAGTGCAGGGGTATCGGTTCAGTCCGGTACCCTTTTTTCGCAGGAGCAGGTAGACGAGATGATCGCTGAGGCAGTCGCCAATGCAAGCACAGGATATACACAGGAGCAGGTAGACGAGATGATCCAGTCTGCTGTTGCTGAGATTAAGCCTTTTGAAAGCGACGACTACGGCTTTACCATTACGGTCAAAGGCGAAGGAGACAATGTAACAGCTGTTTCCTGCAGTACAGAGGACGTCCAGGCGGTAGTAGATGTGTTACAGATGAACGCAGACGACGGAGCAAAGGCAGTAGCCAATGTCAAGTCTGACAGCGTTCTGATTTTGCTTCACGCATTAGACACACGTGCTACGGTCAAGAAAGCGGCTCAGAAACAGCACGACACTTTATTCTCCGCTGACGGCAATTCAAACGAATCCGTAGGCGGTAACGCATCCACAGACGGTACTACGGAGGGAGCTGATACCTAATGTCGAAAGGTGCATACACATACGAACCGGGAAACATCACAGAATACGGCAAAGACCGAATGAGATTTGAACTGGGAGACACGATGGTGGAAGGGCTTGCTGATACAACGGCATTGACGGACGAGGAGATACAAGCGGCGATAGACGCATACCCGAATAAGTGGAAGCGTGCGAAGCTAATGCTCCTGGAAAGTTTGTGCCGTCGTTTTGCGTATGAGGTCAACACAAAGACCGGTCCTCTCAGCCTGGATATGAACGGCAGGGCGAAACTTTGGAAAGAAGATTACGACAAGCTGAAAAAAGAAGTCCAGGCAGAATCGGTGTCGGTACCACGCTTCGGGAACGGAGTGGACGGACCACCATATTTTCATACCGGTATGCACGAGAATAAGAGGGTGTGGAACGGATGATAAATGCGAGATTTATGTATTTAAGGCCGGGAAACCTATTCAAGGATTTTGTTGTCGAAGCGAATACGCAGGTTGTTACATCAACCGGAAGAGTAGCAAACGCACCAAAGGGAGACGGTTCAAAGATCGTCAGAGGATGCCTTGCTGAGTCCACAAAGGAACAGAAAGAATCCCACTCTACGAGAGACAGGGTTTGCACTCATACGATTGTGCAAGCAGGCAGTCCGGAAGCAAAGAAGTCCGATAAGCTCATACTTGGAAACCGTACATTTTACATCATCGATATTGACGAGGTTGGCAGTTTGGGAATATCCACAATCTACTACGCTGAGGAAAGGAAGGATGTCAAGTGAAATTATGGGTAGATGGAAAAGCAGGGAGCGCAGGAAGTGCCATAAGAGCAACAGTGAAGGACCAGGTAGCCAAAGTCAACCGACAAGTCGTATCCAGGGGCGTTAGGGCAGTGAATGCCATGAGAAATGCAGAACTGGAAGTGCTAAAAGGTCAGAGGAGCGGCCGAGTATATCGCAAGCCGCACAGCAAAGCGACCTACACAGCATCGGCACCAGGAGAACCACCGGCAAGACGTACAGGAAATCTCCGTATGCACTGGAATGGCCAGGTAAAAACCGAAGGTGGTACTGCAGGCGGCGGTGTTCAAGTCATAGCAGAGCTGGAAAGCCAGGAGAAATATGCAAACTACCTGGAAAATGGCACGAGCAAAATGGCAGCAAGACCGTTCGCTGACAAGATCAAGGAAAAAGCTATCCCGGAAATTGAAAGAATTTACAAGGAGCCGTATGGCTAAGGAGGTAGAAAATGGCGTTGGTATTGGAACAGCCGGTTGCAACCTTCGATTTGAGCGAGATTGCCAGGGGCGATTTAGTCTACGGCAAGCATCACACATGGCCGGAAGGTAAAGCTGGATTTGTGACATCAGCCACCGAGAAGGAGCTGATTGTTCAGTATCATCCGGGTATCGGCAATGTAACGAATCATTTTCATATTCCCATTGATGAAGCGGTAGGCGGTCAGTGGGAGATCAGATATTCAAAGGATATGTCGGAGGTTAAGACCTACGGCATTGCAAGGCAGGACACAGAGGAAGGAGAAAGCAGTAATGAAGCTGGAAGAACTGATTCATAAACGGTTCGTGAGTACAGCGGAACTTACGGAAATGCTTACGACATTCGCTGGGGTTCCTGCTGTTTTTAGTCCGGACGCACCGGGCGACGAACAGGAAGGGTGGGGCGGTAACACGCAGTACCCGATGGTAACTTACAACTATGACCTGCAGGCAAACGAAGAACGAAACAGCGCAGGAACGCTTTCGGTGTCAATCCTTTGTCAGAACACGACAGAGGTATTTCCGGAAGATATTGCGCCAGTAGTGAAGAAATGTCTGCGTGATGTGATTCTCATTCCGGAAGGCGGTACGCCGTACTGCTTTGCCTGGGCGAGGACGGATGCGTTTACGGTAGGCGGTGACAGCGGAAAAGCCGGTGTCGTCATTGGATGCGAAGTAAGATTTGACATCCTAGAATATCCGTCTATGGAGACATCTGATCCGGACCCGGTTATGGCGATTGACAGGTATGTGAAGGAACTGTACCCGGAGTGCCTGGTAATGGGATATGACCGGATGGAAGAAATAACAGAAGCCTCAGCGGATCAGCCGGTGGTTTACTGCAGACTGATTTCGACAGACAAGCAGGAAGAAACGAATACAGTAGCATGGATGGACGGTAGAATTGCCGTCCATGTTTTGTGCCCGGACAGCACAGTTCGGATGAAGATGGCCGCAGGAATTGCCAATAGGCTGTCGCTCGACGGCGAGGTGATTATGCTGGACCATTCGCCAATGTTCGTTAAGAGACTGCAGGTGAATTACAAATCTGACTACTTGAAGGAAGGACAGGTATTTATCACAGGTCATTATGGACTGCTTAGGTACAAGGCAAAGCCTCATGTGCTTATGGCGGCTCATGGAAATTACAGTTAAGGAGGTAGGAAATGGCTAAGGAAACAGCAACTCCGGAGACTCCCGCAGAAGTAAAAGCGGATAAGAAACCGGAGAAAAAAGCTCCTGCAGAGTCCGTTTACTCAGTGAGTGAGCTTGCGGGCAATGCAAAAAGTGTTTTTGGCACGATGCAGGAATGCGTTGTTGCCGCTCTGAAAACTGACGGCAAAGCCGAGTACACAGTATCAGAGGCAAAGAAGATTGTAAGAGAGTTCTTACAGAAGGAGGTTAAGTAGAAATGGCAGGAACATTCATTTTAGGCGAAACTAAGGTGCGTCCTGGTACCTATTTCAACATTCAGAAGAAAGGTGGCAATGCTGCCGCTGGCGTTATGAATGGTGTAACTGCAGTAATCTTCCGTGCAGATTTCGGTCCTCTCAATGAGGCAATCGAGTTATCTGCAGAGGATGGTTACGAAGGAACATACGGTACGGCACTTACTACAGACGCAATCAAGGAGGCAATCGCCGGTGGTGCAAAGACCATCATTGCTTGCCGAGTTGGTAACGGCGGCACACAGGGCAGTATCAAGCTGCAGGACGGAGAAAGCACAGAAGCGGTAAGTATCACAGCTAAATATCCCGGAGCTAAGGACTTTGTAGTAACGGTTCGTGAAAAGCTCTCAGACAGTACTCTTAAAGAGTGCATTTTTTATGCCGGTACGACCGAGTTTGAGAAGGTGGAATTTACAGCG